>Ga0105246_10000124_pt1 | contig 35447 bp, 34 predicted proteins | sample KBSM64metaG_FD_99694 | JGI IMG/M metagenome (GOLD analysis project Ga0105246, IMG submission 99694) | Miscanthus rhizosphere microbial communities from Kellogg Biological Station, Michigan, USA - KBS M6-4 metaG | ecosystem: Host-associated > Plants > Roots > Rhizosphere > Soil | place... | reverse complement strand
GTGGCCCATGGCGATGCCGTCGGTCACCGTGATCGTGTTGAACCGCCGCGGCGTGCCGCCCGCTTCGATCACGCCCTCGCGGCAAATGTTCGCCTGCGGATCCAGCGCGGTGTTGCACGGCGCGCTGTCGTTGCCGGCCGAGGCGATGGCGACGAACGGCCGCGCGATCTCTTCCTCGGTCATCCCCATCGCGTAGTAATAGCTGCGATGCGGCGCCCGCTCGGGGCCGACCGAAACGTGCCGGCTGGGCAGGCGGGACTTGTCGAAACGATTGCTCATCGGGGTTCCATGATGGGATAAATTGCGTGAGGGCCCTGCCCTCATGGCAGGTCGAGCGCAACCCTGTTGGCGACCCGCGCGAGCCTTTCGGCCCACTCGGCCTGGCCCGCGTCGTCGCCGATCAGGTCCTGGCGGATCTCGATGCCGAAATACGCCCGCCTGTGCGCCTCGGCATGGCGGTTCATCGTCGCGTTGAGGAGCTTGCCCGAATAAGGCTGCTGGTCGCCGACGATCAGCCCCTCCGCCTTGAGCAGCGGAATGGCGAGCCGCGCCCCGCGCTCGTCCTGGTTATAGAGCACCCCGCAATGCCACGGCCGCCGTTCCTCGGGGCGGCTGGCGAGCGAAGGCGTGAAACTGTGCAGCGAGACGATCAGCTTGGGATGCGCGCGCTCGAGCAAGTCGGCCAGAGCGGCATGATAGGGACGGAAGAAGCGCTCCAATCGCTCCTCACGCCGCTCGACGTCGAACAGGTTGCCCGGGATCGCGTGGCCATCGCTCGAATGTGGGATCACGGCCGGGGCGTCTTCATCGCGGTTGCAGTCGCACACCAGGCGGCTGACGTTGGCGAGGAACGCGGCAAACCCGGCCCGCTCCACCATCCGCTGTGCCACGCCGCCGACGCCGATGTCGATCGCGACATGCTCGTTCAGCAGCGCCGGGTCGATGCCGAGATCGATGTCCGGCGGCACCCGGTTGGAAGCGTGGTCGGAAACGATCAGGATGGCTCTCGGCCGGGCCTCACCCGCGATGCAGAAGGCTTCCTCGCACTTCATCTCAAGTTGCCTTGCATCTGCCACCAGTCCGGATGTCCGCTCGCCAACCTGCCGGCCGCCTCACGCATGGCGTCAGTGCTTCGGTAAAGCGCAAAACACGTCGCCCCCGAACCGCTCATACGGACGAGAGTGGCGTCAGTCTGCCGTAACGCCGCGAGCACCTCGGCCACCTCGGGGCATAGCGAAATCGCCGGGCTTTCGAGGTCGTTGCGCCCCTCCGCCGCAATCCTTGACGCAAGTCCCGACGGCAGTGGTCCGCGATCCTCGCCATCCCATGCGGCGAACACCGCGGCGGTCGACAGGGGCACGCGCGGATTGACCAGCAGTACGGCTGTACCTCCGAGATCGTGCTGGACCGGCTCCAGCTCCGCACCTGTCCCGCGCCCAATGCACGCAATGCTGTCGATGCAGGCGGGGACATCAGCCCCGAGCCGGCTGGCGCGCCGACGCCAATCCTCCGGCAGGCCGTATTCTTCGCGCACGATGCGGAACACCGCCCCGGCGTCAGCCGACCCTCCGCCGAGGCCCGCCGAGACCGGTAGGTTCTTCTCCAGCGTGATCGCCAAGCCACCCGAATGCGGCAGTGACGTCAACGCCTCCGACACGAGATTTCCAAATGGATCAGCCAGTTGTGAAGCAAACTCGCCAGCGAGGGTCAACTCGTCGCACTGACTGCGTCGTGCCGTCAACTCGTCACCCGCATCGACGAAGGCGAACAGCGTTGCGATCTCGTGATACCCATCCTCCCGGCGACGCCGCACGTGCAGCGCGAGGTTGATCTTGGCGTAGGCAGTTTCGCGCACAGGGGACTCAAGCGAAGGGGCGAAGTTGCGCCCAGCTCATTTTTCCGGCCCTGTCCATGAGCCGCCTGGCTTCGCTTTCGGACAGACAAAGGAGGTACGCCAGTTCGCTCGCCGAGATGTTCTCTCGCGCCTCGATCAGCTCCTTGACCGTGCAAGTCAGGTCGTCGGTATCAAAAAAACGACAAACCTGTTTGTGAGCCGGGCCCAGCCTGATGACATCTTCGAACTGCAGGAAGTCCGCTGGCCAGCTTCCCTGCTCAAGAATGGCGCTCCGTTCCTCCGGGGTAAGCCTCTTGAGGTAATAATTGTCGTGAATCCGCTCCTCTTGAGCGATCATCCAGTTCTGTCCGCACGCAGAACACGCGGATGCGTAGAGCCACCATTGAGTACCACCATGATTGATGACCTGCTGAAGGGTGGCAAAGACGCGTTCGTCCAGCCCTTCGGGATCGCCCATTCTCACGACGGCGAAGTCACCGAGCGTTGCACACTCGCAAGGTGTCACCTTCGACCCCATCACATGTTCGGATAATTGGGCCCGCCGCCGCCTTCGGGCGTGACCCATTCGATGTTCTGGGTCGGGTCCTTGATGTCGCAGGTCTTGCAGTGGACGCAGTTCTGGGCGTTGATGACGAGGTGGGGCTTGCCTTCCTCGACGCCGACGAACTCGTAAACGCCGGCCGGGCAATAGCGCGCCTCGGGGCCGGCGTAGAGCGGCAGGTTGATCCGCTCCGGCACTGTCGGATCCTTGAGCACGAGATGGCACGGCTGGTCCTCGACGTGGTTGGTGCCGGAGAGGAACACGGAGGACAGGCGGTCGAAGCTGATCTTGCCGTCGGGTTTGGAATAGGCGATCGGCTGGTACAGGTCCGCTCGCCGGGTCGCCTCGGCGTCGGTGTGGTGCTTCAGGGTGAACGGCAGGCGGATCTTTAATGTGCGCAGCCACATGTCGCCGCCAGCCAGCAGCGTGCCGAGCGCGCCGCCGAACCGGGCCACCAGCGGCTGGGCGTTCCTGACCAGCGAGAGTTCGTCGGCGATCCAGCTCGAACGCACGGCGGCGTCGTATTCGGAGAGTTCGGCCTTCTCGCGCCCCGCGGCGATTGCCGCGGCGACCGCCTCTGCGGCCAGCATCCCGCTCTTCATTGCGGTATGCGTGCCCTTGATCCGCGGCACGTTGACGAACCCGGCCGCACAGCCGATCAGCGCGCCGCCGGGGAACGCCAGCCTGGGCACACTCTGCCAGCCGCCCTCGTTGATCGCCCGCGCACCGTAGGCCACCCGCTTGCCGCCCTCGATCACCGCGCGGATCGCCGGGTGCTGTTTCCAGCGCTGGAACTCCTCGAACGGGCTGACATAGGGGTTGGCATAATCGAGCGCGGTGACGAACCCGAGCGCGACCTGGCCGTTCGCCTGGTGGTAGAGGAACCCACCGCCCCAGCTCTGGCTCTCCGACAGCGGCCAGCCTTGGGTGTGGATTACCCGGCCCGCTTGATGCCGGTCGGCAGGAATATCCCATAGCTCTTTGATGCCAAGCCCATAAACCTGCGGCTGGCTCCCGGCATCGAGCGCGAAATGCGCCTTCATCCGCTTGGTCAGGTGCCCGCGCGCGCCCTCGGCGAACAGGGTGTACCTGGCGTGCAGCTCCATCCCGGGCTGGTAGTCCGGTTTATGCGAGCCGTCCGCGGCCACGCCCATGTCCTGCGTCGCCACGCCCATCACGGCGCCGCTATCGTCGAACAGCACTTCCGCCGCCGGAAAGCCCGGGAACACCTGCACGCCGAGCGCCTCAGCCCGCTCGGCCAGCCAGCGGCACAGATTGCCGAGTGAGCCGGTGTAATTGCCCTTGTTCGACATCAGCGGCGGCATCAGCGCGTGCGGCATCGACCACTTGCCCGTCTTCGTCAGCACCCAGTGATGGTTCTCGGTCACCGGCACTTGCGATAGCGGACAGCTCTCGCGCCAGTCGGGCAGCAGCTCGTCGAGCGCGCGCGGGTCGATCACCGCACCCGACAGGATGTGGGCGCCAACTTCGGAGCCTTTTTCCAGCACCACCACCTCGAGCGCCTCGTCGAGCTGCTTGAGCCGGATCGCCGCCGCGAGGCCCGCGGGGCCCGCGCCGACGATCACAACGTCGACTGGCATCGATTCGCGCTCGCTCATTTCACCAGCTTCGGATGGTCACAACGCATCGCTGGGGCTTGCTAGCCGGGCGCGGGAAGGTCAAGACCTGTCGCCGGACGATGGACAGCCGCACTCCCCTCACGCTCGCCGAGCAGGTTGCCGCGGCGCATGACTGGTGGCTCGAAGCCGGGGTCGACAATGAGTTCGCCGACGAGCCGCGCAACTGGCTCGAACGGCCGCCGCCGCCGGCCGAGGTACCGACGCCGCAGGCCGCGCCGCCCAAGCCGGCCGAGCCCACGCTACCTCCCCTTGGCGGTCCATCGTCCGCCTGGCCGGCGACGCTGGCCGAATTCGCTCCATGGTGGCTGGCGAGCGACCAGCTCGACACCGGCGGCACCGGCTCGCGCGTCGCTCCGCGCGGCGCCGCGGGGGCCGAGCTGATGGTGCTCGTGCCGATGCCCGAAGCAGGCGACGAGGAGCGGCTCCTGTCCAGCCGGCAAGGCCAGCTCGTCGGTAACATGCTCGCCGCGATGGGCGTAGCCGAGGATGCCGCCTACCTCGCCGCTGCCTTGCCGCGCCACGTGCTCCACCCGGACTGGACTGCACTGGCCGCGCGCGATCTCGGCAAGCTGCTGATCCACCATGTCAATCTCGCCGCGCCGAAGCGCCTGCTGGTGCTCGGACGGGCCATGCTGCCGCTGTTCGGGCACGATCCGGCGCAAGGCGGTGCCAACGCGCGACGAATTGCGCTTGAAGGCTGCGGAGTGCCGGCTCTGGCCAGCTACGGCCCGGACACGCTGCGGCAGACGCCGCGTTTCCGCGCCGGGCTGTGGCGGGGCTGGCTCGACTGGACGGGAGGCGACCGGTGAGGGTTTTGGGCGCGGCCGCATTGGCCGCGATGCTTGTGGCGAGCGCGCCGGCGCAGGCCGACAGCGCGCGCGAGTATTACGTCGCCCGTGCAACGCGCAGCGCCACCCCGACCCAGCTCGATCAGGACGAGCGCGCCTATTACACCCAGTTGTTCGCGGCGATCGACGCCGGGAACTGGGCCACCGTCCAGGCGCTGTTCGCCCAGCGCGACCACGGCCCGCTGCACCGGATCGCCCGCGCCGAATACTACCTCGCCAAGAACTCGCCCAAGGTCACGCTCGAGCAGATTCAGGAGTGGATGGATAAGGGTAAGCGCCTGCCCGAAGCCGCCCAGCTCGCCCGCCTAGCCCTCACCCGCGGCGCGACAACCATGCCCGAGCTGCCGCGGGAACAGAGCTTCTACCGCCGCGGTTCGCCGCCCTTGCGCGTCCGACCGCGCTCGGTCGAGGACGGGACGATGCCGGCCACCGTGCGCCAGGCGATCCTCGACCGCATCACCAACGACGATCCCGACGCCGCCCGAGCGCTGCTCGACGGCGTGGACGCGGTGCTCAGCCCAGAGGCGCGCGCCGAATGGCGTCAGCGCATCGCCTGGAGCTATTACATCGAGAACCGTGACCCGCAGGCGCTGGCGATCGCGCAGACGGTCGACGACGGCGCCGGCGCGTGGGTCGCCGAGGGCGACTGGGCCGCCGGCCTCGCCGCCTGGCGGATGAGCGATTGCGCCACCGCCGGCTCCTCGTTCGAGCGCGCGGCTGCCGGGGCGAGCAACTACGAGCTGCGCAGCGCCGCGTTTTACTGGGCCAGCCGCGCCGCGTTGCGTTGCCGCCACCCGGAGCGCAGCGCGCAGCTTCTGCGTTCCGCCGCCGCCAGCGACGAGACGCTCTACGGCATGCTCGCCGCACAGCAGCTCGGGCGCAGGTTGCCGGGCCTGGTCGAGCAGGCCGACTTCACTGAGACAGACTGGAAACGCCTGAAGGACAGCGACAACGTCCACATCGCCGTCGCCCTGGCGGAGATCGGCCGCGACGAGCTCGCCAGCGAGGTGCTCATCCACGAGGCCAAGATCGCCGATCCGAAGGACTTCGCTCCGCTCTCGCGCCTCGCCCGCGAGCTTGGACTGCCGCAGACGCAGCTCTACATGGCCTATAACGCGCCCAACGGCGCCGCACCCGATCCGGCTTCCCGTTATCCCGCGCCGAAGTGGACCCCCGTCGGCGGCTGGCAGGTCGATCCGGCGCTGGCTTTCGCCCACACGCTGCAGGAATCAGCCTTCCGCGGCCGCGCTGTCAGCCCGGCGAGCGCGCAGGGGCTGATGCAGATCACGCCGATCACCGTGCGCCAGTTCGCCCCGCGCCTGGGCCTTTCCGCCAGCGACGTGAACGTCTTCGATCCCGGGACCAACCTCGCCTTCGGGCAGCAGAACCTGGCGATGCTGCGCGACAGCCCGGCGACGCGGGGCGAACTGCCGAAGATCATGGCCGCCTACAACGCCGGGCTGAGCCCGGTGACCCGCTGGAACAGCCAGGTCAACGACCAGGGCGACCCCCTGCTGTACATGGAATCCATTCCCTACTGGGAGACGCGCGGCTACGTCGCCACCGTGATGCGCAACTACTGGATGTACGAACGGCAGGCGAAGGCGCCCTCGCCCAGCCGCGAGGCGCTGGCGGAGAATGCCTGGCCGATGTTCCCGGGCGCCAGCCAGGGCAAGGACGGCCGCGTGTACCTGAGCGCGGGCAAGGACTGACCCAAGGAAACCCTGAATGGCCATCGACGATAGCCGCACATTCCGGCCGATCAACATCGCCCTGCTGACGATCTCCGACACGCGCGGGCCGGACGAGGATACCTCGGGCGACATCCTGGCCGAGCGCATCACCGGCGCGGGCCACGGCCTGGTCGAACGCGCTCTTGAGCGGGACGATGTGGAGACGATCTACCGCCGCCTGGTCGCCTGGGCCGACGATCCTGCAGTCGATGCGATCGTCACCACCGGCGGCACGGGCCTGACCGGCCGCGACGTCACGCCGGAAGCGCTCGACCGGATCAAGGACAAGGAAATCCCCGGCTTCGGGGAGCTGTTCCGCTGGGTCAGCTATCAGACGATCGGCACCAGCACGGTGCAGAGCCGCGCGCTGGCCGTGCTTGCCCGCGGCACCTACATCTTCGCCCTCCCCGGCTCGAACGGCGCGGTAAAGGACGGCTGGGATAGGATCCTCGCCGAACAACTCGACAGCCGCAACCGGCCCTGCAACTTCGTCGAGCTGATGCCCCGGCTGCGGGAAAAGTAGACGGCGCCACCGTTCGCCCGCGCTCGGCCCAAAAATTGATTAACGACCCTTAACAAAACGGACGCTTTCTGTCGTAAATCGATCTGAAACATCCATGTTTTTGTTTAGATGCGCGAAAATGCAGGCAGCGTTCCTTCCAGCCGCCCGCGAGTTCGATGAAATACTCCGCTTCCGCTATCGGTATACGAATCCTTCACCATAACTGGCTGGCACACGTTAACTCTACCGCAGCATTGGGCTGTCGTGGCCTTACCGGAACGAGAACTTCAGCCAGTTGGAATCGAGCGCCGCGCCGCCCGGCGCGTGCGCACCGCCTGTCCCGCCAGCTTGCGGACGCTCACGGGGCAAGACCTCGGCCAGTTGCTGGACCTGTCGACATCGGGCGCGCGTCTGCAGCTAGCCGATCCTCCGGCATCGGGCACGACCGCGATGCTCATCTGGGGAACGCACCGGGCAGCCTGTACCATTGTCTGGGCGGGCGACGATGTTTGCGGCGTCGCGTTCGAAATCGCGCTAGACGAAGCGGTCGTGCTGGAAACCGCGCAACTGAGCCGGGTTGTCGAGCAGCCTATCGCAGTGGTGGGCAATATCGCACTGGGCCGGAAGAGGTCGTTGAGAACATCGCCGGAGCCGAATCGCGCGGCGCCCGAGGGGCAGAGCTCCCGGACCTGGTCGATTCCACTCTCGAAACCGCAAGGCCTGCCCGGATCAAGAAGGCGGGCCCCGATGACCGCAGCCGAAGAGATGTTCTTTTTCGGCGCGCCGCTGGCGCATATTCTGGCCTACGAAAGTCAGTTGCTGTCTTCGTGAACAGGGCGATGCGCGGCCGAGTACAGCGCGTTTGGGATACGCAGGAATCCGTTCGCCACCGATGACAATTTGCCGGCACACGGCTATCGGCGCGGCGTGAATTGCCTTCGCCTGTTCCGGCTTGCGACCCACCTCCTGCTGGCCGGGGTGCTGGGACTGTGCGTCGGTGTACGCCTGCTGACGCCCGCCGGGTTCATGCCCTCGTTCGCGCACGGCTCTCTGGCGATCGTCGAGTGCCCCGAAGCCGACGGCGCGCCGCCGCAAGGCGCGATGCCGGACATGGTGGGAATGGATATGCCCGGCATGGCCATGCCGGAGGCCGTCCATCACGACGGCAAGCACGATTTCCAGCAGAGTTGCCCTTACGCCCAGGCCGCGTCGCTGGCCGCCATCGAACTCGGCATTGTCGTCCTGGCCATACTCCTGCTGCTGGTGGTTTTGCCATCGGTTACGCGAGCACTGCCCGCGTTCAGCCGCCGCCCTACGCGCGACCGGCCACCCTCGCACGGCCCTCCGTTTCCCGTCTGAACCGAACACTCAATCGGATACGTCCGCCGCAGGCGGACTCATGGGAATTGAAACGACATGAATCGCTTTTTCAGGGCGGCGCTGCTGCGCAGCGCCGCGCCTTCGCTTATCCTTTGCTTGTCCACACCCGTCCTCGCCGATCACACCGGACCCACGGGCGTCGGCAACAGCGGCGGCGGGGTCGACGTTCAGGGACCTGAGACCCTCGAGGCCGGACACTTCGCCGTCGGCGCGCAGACCAAGCTTACCCTGCCGCAAGACCGCTCCGATGCCGAGCTGGAGGCGCTTGCGGGGCAGCACATCCACGCGCACAATGCCGACTACACGCTCAATGCCGCCATCGGCGCGGCCTACGGCTTGACCGACCGGCTGACGATTTCGGCGGAGCTGCCGTACATCCGCCGCGACGGCTTGCGAGAGGGCGAGCATTCGCATTCCGGCGGGGTGACGACCAATGAAGTGGTGCCGCTCGGCAGCGTCGGCGGATTCGGCGACGTCAGCCTGCTGGCCAAGTACCGTCTAGCCGACGGCGCGCTCGCGCTGATCGGCGGGGTCAAGCTGCCGACCGGCGGCACGCATGCGCGCGACCTCGCGGGCGAGCGGCTCGAGACCGAGCATCAGGCTGGCACCGGCAGCTGGGACCCGATCGCCGGCGCTGCGTTCGGCATTCCTCTCGATTGGGCCAAGCTCGACGGAAGTGTGCTCTACCAGTTCTCGGGCAAGGGCGCAGAGGCGACCGAGCTGGGCGACCGGCTGCAGGCGGGCCTGGCGCTGTCGCACCGCTTCGGACCGCCCGAGCATCACCATGACGAAGACGGACAGCACGAACATCACCAAGCCTCGTGGGACGTGTTCTCCAGCGCCACCTTCGAATGGGAAGGCCGCCAGACCATCGCCGGTGTAGTCCAAAAGGAGAGCGGCGGCTCGGTCGTGTGGTTGACGCCGGGCGTGCGCTACAACGCGGCCTCGGAGTTCTCGCTCGGCGCGGCTGTCGGTGTACCCCTTTGGCAGGACATCCGCGCCTCGCACCCGGACAATCGGCTGCGGCTGATCGTCTCTCTGGGCAAGTCGTTTTGACGAAGGCGTCGGCCGCAGGCGATTGCCTGCGGCCGGCTGCCATGACTGGTCGTTGCCGCTCGCTCGTTTCGCGCCGTGCCCGCGTGGCGTCGCGCCGGGCGGGCCCGTCGGCCAGCTCAAGCGGCGCAACGCTGCCGGAGGGCTTTCCCGGGCGACCGCGCAGCGGCGGGTCGATTTGGCCCAAGGGCTCTGTGGGTCCAGGCTCTAGGCCCTTTCATCGCGGGCCGCAGTCGCTATATGGGCCGCTCCCGGCGATTCGCCGGCCGCGGTTTTCAAGCCCGGATGGACGCATAGCTCAGTTGGTAGAGCAGCTGACTCTTAATCAGCGGGTCCTAGGTTCGAGCCCTAGTGCGTCCACCATCTCTCCTCCCTTAAATCAATAACTTACATGGCCTCGAATTCGGGCCGAGACGATACCTTGTCGCGCTAAGTAGCTGCCCAGGTCGCACGGCGAGCCAAGGCCCCATTGCGTCGCCTGCAAACATCTCGATCATACGCTTGGGCGAGCACGGCCTGCTTCCTATCGCGAAATGGCTCGTATCGTTTGGACTCCACCCCGATGAGATGGGTTTGGGTCACAACGGCGGCATGAAGCCAGGGGCGACGACCGCCCTGTCAAGGAAAGCGCATCTGGCTTTCAATCTCGACCGAGGCGGCAGGCCATTTCACGTCATCGAGCCATGAGAAAGCCGGAAGCAGATTGACAGTTTCGCACCGATAGCCGGCACGGTAAGCAATTGGGCACGTGCAATTGAAGGGGGATTCCAGCGTTGAGCATTCTGCAAGGTCGGGTGGCGGTGGTAACCGGCGCCAGCTCGGGAATCGGTGAAGCTTGCGCGGTCGCGTTCGTCGAAAAGGGCGCCAAGGTGGTACTCGCGGCGCGGCGGGCCGAGCGGCTTGCGGCGCTGGTCGAGCGGATCGAGGCGATGGGCGGTGAGGCGCTGGCGGTGACCACCGACGTGACGAATGAAGCCGACGTCGACAACCTTTTCGATCAGGCGACCCAGCGCTTCGGCGCCGTGGACGTGTTGATCAACAACGCTGGCATCGCCGACAGCACGCCCGTTGATGAGATGCCACTCGAGCTTTGGCACCGAGTCATTGAGACCAACCTGACCAGCGCCTTCCTGTGCAGCCGCGCGGCATTCCGGGCAATGAAGGGCCAGGGCCACGGGCGCATTCTCAATATCGGTTCGATCTCCGCTCGCGTGCCGCGGCAGAACAGCCCCGCCTATGCGGCCAGCAAATGGGGTCTGGACGGCCTGACACGCTCGCTGGCGATCGATGGGCGCGAATTCAACATCGCCGCCTCGATCTTCCATCCGGGAATCGTTGCCACGGAGATCGCACCGGGTGCGGTCAAGCTTCCGCAGGATCTCAGCGCTGATCCGAAGGATATCGCCGACGTGATCGTGCACATGTGCGACATCCCCGACCATCTCAACTTCTACGAAGGCATGGTAGTGCAGAACAAGATCCCGTTCCTCGGGCGCGGCTGAGGCGCGGACGAATGGCTGCCGACCTGGGCTGCTATAATGTCGCCGACTTGCGCGAGCGGGCGCGGCGGCGCCTGCCGCTCGGCATCTGGGAATACGCCGAGCGCGGGGTCGAGGACGAATGCGCGATGGCGCGCAACCGCGCGGCGTTTGACGCTGTCACCTTTCGCCCGCGCGTGCTGCGCAATGTAGAGAAGATCGACACTTCGACCCAGGTATTCGGCCGGCCGATACCCTTTCCCTTGGCCATCGCGCCGACCGGCGCAGCTGGGCTGATGTGGCACAAGGGCGATCTCGCCCTCGCCAGGGCTGCCGCGAAAGCGGGTGTTCCGTTTATCATTTCGAGCGCGAGCACGATGGACCTCGAGCAGATCGCCGAAGCTGGCGGGCGTCAGTGGTTCCAGCTCTACCTGTGGGAGGACCGCTCGCTGTCGCTCGCGGTGATCGACCGCGCCTGGGCCCTCGGGTGCGAGGCGCTGTTCGTTACGCTCGACCTGCCGGTTCCACCGAACCGTGAATACATCCGGCGCAACGGCTTCGGCACGCCTTTCAACATCAACGGCAGGAACACGCTGGATGTGCTGACCCACCCGCGCTGGCTCACCGGGGTGATGGGCCGCTACATGCTTGAAGGCGGCATCCCGACACAGGCCAATCTGCCCGACCGGCTGCGCGCCAAGGTCACCAAAGGGGCCCCGCCCGGCGCGCTGTTCAAACAGGACGACCTCGACTGGGAGGGCATCGGAAAATTGCGTGACTGCTGGCCGGGCAAGTTGGTCCTCAAGGGCGTGTTGCACCCGGAAGACGCCGAGAGGGCACTGACAATCGGCGCCGACGGGATCGTGGTGTCCAACCACGGCGGTCGCGCGCTCGACTGCTCGATCGCTGCGATCGAAGCCCTGCCGGCTATTGCCGCGGCCGTGGCCGGGCGGATGACGGTCTTTCTTGACAGCGGTGTGCGCCGCGGCAGCGATGTCGTGAAAGCGGTCGCACTTGGTGCAGATGCGGTGCTTGCCGGCCGCGCACCGCTCTATGGCCTGGCCGCGTTCGGCGAGACAGGGGTGGCGCGCGCGCTCGACCTGCTGCGAAGCGAAACGAAACGCACGATGGCAATGCTCGGAGCCCGGACGGCCGAAGAAGTTCGGGCGGCGCTTTCGCCTGCTCCGTAAGCTCGATGGGTCAAAAAAAACGGCGGGAAAATCCCGCCGTTTTCGCTAACCCTGACTAGACCGAAAACTACGGGCTGACAGGCTTATTGTTGTCGTCGGTCGCGATGATCGCAACGACGCCGGCGACGATCAGCAGGCCGAGGAGGATGCCGAACGTGCCGATGCCGGCGAGTTCTTCCGACTTCGAAACGGGCGAAGCTTCGCGCGCTTCAGCCGCAACCGCGGCCGTCGAACCGAGAACCAGTCCAGCCGCAACGAGGCTGGAAAGCGTCTTCCGAATAACCATTTGATGCCCTTCCTTTATTCTCGACCCGGGGATAACACCGCGGCTCGCGTAGTCAACCGTCTCCGGCGAAAATTTGTCTCGACCTGCCGTAATATCAAGTCGGATTGCAATTCGTCGGCAGCAGCTTGGTTCCATTAAGCGAAAAGAAGCCCTAGCGATGCGCCTAATGCAGGGCAAGTATGAACGTTTCCTTATTGGTGATCCGCAGCCCCCAAGCGGCTGGCGTGCACCAGCCATGAAGTGGCTTGCGATTACCGCGCTTGCCCTGGCGGCGCCCGCGCTCGCCGTCGATGACTCGCTGGGGCCGTTGCGCGTCCAGGACGAGCGGCTCCTGCGCATCGCCGAACCGATCCTGGCCGCCAACGTGCAGTTGTGCGATCGGACCATGCCGGCCCTTGGCGTCGCCTTGCAAAGTGCCGACCAATACTCGGCGCAAGCCCAGCCGTCCTTCGCCGCACCCGTCGCGTTCGCGTCCGTGCTGCGTGGCTCCGCCGCAGCACAGGCAGGAATCGTGCGCGACGACGGGCTTCTTGCGGTGGACGGCAAGCCGGTCGCGAAGCGGCCGGAGCTGCGGGAATCCCCGTTGCGGGATTCGGCCTTCACCCTCCTGGCAGAGCATCCCGCCGGGATGCCGCTGATGCTCGGCATCGTTCACGCCGGGCAACAGCGCGAGCTGACGATCCCCGTGCGGCAGGAATGTCTCGCGCTGGTCGAGATACTCGCCGGTCAGGGGAACGATGCGCGCTCTGACGGACGGGTGATCCAGATCGGCTACGGACTGGCCAGCCGCGCAACCGACGATCAGATCGCGACGGTCTTCGCGCATGAACTGGCGCACTCGATTCTGCATCACCGTGACCGGCTGTCGGCCGCCGAGGTCAACAAGGGCCTCCTCGGGGAATTCGGGCGCAATCGCCGGCTCAACCTGCAAGCCGAGGAGGAAGCCGACCGCCTGAGCGTCCATTTGCTCGCCAATGCCGGGATCGACCCGCGCACCGCCGCCGAATTCTGGCGCTCGAGGCTGGGGCGGCAGCTGAGCGGCGGCATATTCCACGATCGCATGCACCTGTCGGCCAAGGCGCGCGCAGCAATGCTCGATGGTGAAGTTGCCCGGCTGGCGGGCGCCCTCCCGAGTTACCCCGCCGACTTGTTGGCCATGCGCAACCGGCCGATGAAGTGAGTTGTCAGCGCGGCGCGCGCTCGGGCGCGGCGCTGATGTCGATATAGTGGCGGTCGTAGTAAGTCAGCGGCGCCGCGTCCTCATGATGGCGGGCGTCGATCAACTCGCCGATGAAGATCGTGTGCGTGCCGAACTGGTGCCGATGGGCAGTACGGCAGATGAAATAGGATTGCGCGCTGGCCAGCACCGGCACGCCGTGCTCCTCGCGCCAGTCGCCAACGGCGAACCTTGCTTCGCCGCGGGCTTTCTCGAAAACCTCGGCGATCTCGCGACTGCCGAGCCCGAGCACGTTGACGCAAAAGGTGTCGGCGCAGGCCAGCGGCTCGTGCAGCGAAGCAGCGCGATTGATGCAAACGAGCAGCGAGGGTGGCTGAAAGCTGAGCGAGCTGACGGCCGTGGCAAGGATTCCATGACGGTCGCCGACATGCCCGGTCGTGACGGCGTAAACGGTTGCCGCCACATGGCGCATCGCTGCGCGAAACGCATCGAGGATGGCATCGTTGTCGGCAGCGGTGGTCACGACATCTCCATGCGTGGGCTTGAGCTTCCACGCAAGCGGAAGGGCAAATGTGATAACGCTCTTTCGACTCACATTATAGTGTGATACCTTCCGGGCATGAACACGCATACAATCGACCGGGTACGGACCCTGGTGACCGAAGGCAGGATGTCGCGCGCAGGCCTTGCCCGCGCCGCGGGGCTACACTCCAACACTTTGCGTGACTGCACCGAACCAGAGTGGAACCCGACGGCGGAGACGCTGGCCAAGATCGCACGCTTCCTGGACGACAACGACGATACGCCGTTGCTAGTGCCAATCGAGGAGATCATCGACGAGGCGCGCAACGGGCGAATGTTCATTCTGGTCGATGACGAAGACCGCGAGAACGAAGGCGACCTGATCATCCCCGCGCAAATGGCGACGCCCGACGCGATCAACTTCATGGCCACCCACGGCCGCGGCCTCATTTGCCTGGCGCTGACCCCGCAACGGATCGAGACGCTCGGCCTGCCGCCGATGAGCCGCAGCAACGGCACCCGGCACGAGACGGCTTTCACGGTCTCGATCGAGGCGCGCGAAGGCGTCACCACCGGGATCAGCGCCGCCGACCGCGCACGAACCGTTTCAGTGGCGATCGACGCGAGCAAGACCGCCGATGACATCGTCACCCCAGGGCACGTCTTCCCGCTCGCCGCGCGCGAAGGCGGCGTGCTGGTCCGTGCCGGCCATACCGAAGCCGCCGTCGACATCTCTCGCCTCGCCGGTCTCAACCCCTCGGGCGTGATTTGCGAGATCATGAACGAAGATGGCACGATGGCGCGCCTCGACGACCTGATGCGCTTCGGCCGCAAGCACGGCCTCAAGATCGGCACGATCCGGGACCTGATCGCCTATCGCCGGCGCCACGATCACCTTGTCGAGAAACACGCCGAGGGCCGCTTCCGAAGTCGCTGGGGCGGCGAATGGCGGGCGATCAGCTTCTACAACAGGGCTACCAAAGGTGAGACGATGGCGCTGGTGAAGGGCCACATCGACCCGGCAAAACCGACGCTGGTTAGGATGCACGCCCTGTCGATGTTCGACGACATCTTCGCGCAGGACACCGAGCGTTGCGACCTGATCGAGGGCGCGATGCGCATCATCGGCGAGGAAGGTGCGGGCGTCGTGGTGTTAATCAACCGCCCCTCCCCCGGCTACGCAACTCGCGAGATTGAAGGCCTCGACCGCAAGCGACCGCCCGCCCCGGACGACCAACTCCCGCCCGAGCAGCGCGACTACGGCGTCGGCGCGCAAATCCTCGCCGAGCTCGGCGTGCACGACATGATCCTGCTGACCAACACCAGGCACTCGCTGGTCGGCCTCGAAGGCTACGACCTGTCGATCGTCGGCGAGCGGGCGATCGCCTGACTCTGGCGCCATTATGCCGGTCCCGCTAGGGGCGGAGCAATTCGCTAGGAGGACAGATGGCCAAGTTCCTGATCGTCGAGGCGCGATTCTACGCTCATCTCAATGACATGCTCATCGCGGGAGCGCGCGGTGCCTTGGAGGCAGCAGGGCATTCCGCCGAGGTGATGACGGTGCCGGGCGCGCTCGAGGTGCCTGGTGCCATCGCACTGGCCGCCGAGAGCGACCGCTATGACGGCTTTGTCGGAGTTGGAGTGGTTATCAGGGGCGAGACTTATCACTTCGAGATCGTCGCCGGAGAGAGCGCGCGCGGAATCATGGCGCTGACGATGGACGGGATCGCCGTCGGCAACGGCATCCTAACCGTGGAGAACGAAGCACAAGCGGTCGTCCGCGCCGATCCGAAGCAGGGAAACAAGGGCGCCGGGGCGGCCGAGGCGGCAATGGCGCTGCTCGCCCTGCAGGAGAAATTCGCATGAGCCATGCCTCGATCGCCGGAATCCCGCTGGTCCTCGGCGGCAACGTGTTCGGCTGGACCGCCAACGGCGCCCAAGGAATGGCGGTGCTCGATGCGTTCTACGAAGCGGGCGGGCGGATGATCGACACGGCCGATGTCTATTCTGCCTGGATTCCGGGCCACGTCGGCGGCGAGTCGGAAAGGTTCATCGGCGAGTGGCTCGAATCGCGCGGCGTGCGGCGTGACATGCGCATTCACACCAAGACCGGCATGCTTCCTCGAAGCGGGCAGCACAGCTTCGGCTCCGACGGCGATCCGACTCTCTATCAGGCTGCAGAAGTGCTCACGTCGCTCGACAACTCGCTCGAGCGGCTGCGCACGGACTACCTCGATCTCTATTACGCTCATCGCGACTATCCGCAGTTGCCGATCGAGCAGATCGTTGAGGCCTTCGACGGCGCGCTGAAGAGCGGCAAGGTCCGCGAAATCGGCGCCTCCAACTTCTCCGCCGAACGTCTCGGCGCCGCGTTGGCCGCGGCCGACGCCGTCGGCGCAACGCCATTCACCGTCCTGCAGAACCAGTACAACCTCGTCGCGCGCGACGATTACGGTCCGGACCTGCAACGGCTTTGCACCACCCGCGGAATTGCGATGCTGCCGTTCTTCGGCTTGGCCTCGGGATATCTGAGCGGCAAGTACCGCAAACCGGAGGATTTCGAGCAAGGCAACCGGTCGCATCGCGTCAAAGACTTTGAGGGGGCAGGCCGCCCGGTTCTCGCCGTGATGGACCGTATAGCAACGGAAACCGGCGCCAGCCTGCCTGCCATTGCGCTCGCCTGGCTGGTGCGGCAGCCCGGCATCCCGGCGCCGATTGCGAGTGCGCGCACCGTCGAACAACTCCAGCAAATGCTAGAATTCACGCGTCTTGAGCTCACCGAAGAACAGCTCGACCGGTTGACCGCCGCCGCTGCGGCCCAAAGTTGACGGAAAAGCGCAAACGAGAAGCGCCGTCTTTAACCTATATTAGCTCATTTTGAGTAACCCCGTCGGTTCGAACCCCGGAGGGGTGCCATGGATCAGATGGGGTCAGAATTTGCAGAGAGCGTGACTTCTCCCGCGGGCCCTCCAGCCTCGGGCGATACCCGGTGGATCACGGGGATGGTCGCGTTGCTGGCGATCGCGGTGTTCGCGATGACGGGAAGCCAGATACTGCCAACGCTCCTGACGCCCGGCCAGGCGGATGCGCTCCCTCGGGCGCAACTCACCGCATTCTTGCTGAACATCGCGTTGATCCTTTTGGCCTGGCGCCGTTCGGCGCAGCTCCGGCAAGTTTCCCTGCAGCGCGATGCCGCCCAGCAACGCGCACATCAACTGGCTTATTTTGACGACGTCACCGGCATTCATAACCGCCGCTGGCTCAACGGATTGATCGCCGACCTCGTCGCAGGCCAGCCGCAGCCCAGCGCCCTCATCCTGGTCGACCTCGACCGGTTCAAGAAGATCAACGACTTGTTCGGGCACGTGGCCGGCGACGAATTGCTCGCCGCAGCGGCAGCGCGGATACAGGAGGTGTGTCCTTCCGACGCCAGTTGCGTGCGCCTGGGCGGTGACGAGTTCGCGGTCCTGCTCAAAGGGCGGTCGGCACTAGAAACGGAGGCGGTTCGGACCGCAACCCGACTGATCGAGGCGCTCAACAAGCCCGTCTCCGTGGCGAATACGACTACCGCAATAGGCGTTTCGATCGGCATCGCCAGGATCGACGATCATCCCGCCGAGGCCGCGTCGCTCCTCAGACGGGCCGACGTGGCGATGTATGAGGCGAAGCGCCTGGGCCGCAACCGCTGGGCCTTCTTCGATGGGCCCATGGCGAAGGAGCTGGAGCGCCTCGACAAACTCGAATCCGACATTCGTCATGGGATCGCGACCGGACAGTTCGTGCCATTCTTTCAGCCGATCATCGATCTTGTATCGGGCGAAGTGACCGCCTTCGAAGTGCTTGCGCGGTGGAATCATCCGACCAAGGGCCTGCTGGAGCCGCCCGAATTCATCGCGGTGGCGGAAAAGACCGGCCTGATCTCCGATCTCTCGTTCAGCGTCATGCAGGAGGCGCTGGCAACGGCGCGAGCTTGGCCGAGCCGGCTAAAGATCGCCGTCAATATCTCGCCGGTGCAGTTCAGCGACCCGCTCATCGCCCAGCGCATCATGAAGATCCTGTCCGTCACGGGTTTCCCGCCCGCCCGGCTCGAGCTGGAAATCATGGAACGCAGCCTCCTCGAAGACCTCGGGATGGCGCTTTCGACCATAACCAGCCTGAAGAATGCCGGGATCAGCGTATGCGTGGACGATTTCGGGACCGGCTATGCGTCGCTCACCCATCTTCAGGCGCTGCCTTTCGACCGGATCAAGATCGACCGAGGATTTATCGCTTCGATGCTAGGCGATGAAAAGAGCGACGCCCTGGTGGAAGCGCTCGCGACGCTCGGCAAGGGATTGAAGCTTCCGATCACCGCCGAGGGCGTCGAAGCGGAAGGCTTGAGGTCAAAGCTGATCGAACTCGGCTGCTCCGATGCCCAAGGCTGGCTTTTCGGCAACGAGCTTTCGGCGAAGGACGTTATCCTGGGCTTCGGCAGCAAGTGGGAGAGATCGGGCCTGGCCCCCTCACAACCCGGGAATCATCGCCCGCCCGCGCGGAGATCGGCCGGGAGCTGAAACCATCGCCGGACAGCGCGCTGCGGCATCAGCTCGCGAGGTCGATCAACGCCCAAGCCACCGTGACCACCAGGACCGCTTCACTGGCGAGCAGAGCCAGCGCGGCCTTGCGTCCCGAAGACCATCCCGCGTTGGCGATCGCTACACCGATCTTGAAGGCCATGTTGACGGCAACTGTTCCCGCCAGCGAGACGGCGGCCAATCGCGGCGCAATGGCGCCAATGGGCAAGCCTGCCAGCGAAACGAGCGCCGTGTCGACGTTGAAGCTTCCGGCAATGAACAGAGACCACGCAGCCCCCGCCTCGCCCATCTCGGTCTGTGCCCAGCGAACCAGTAGCGCCGTCACCGACACCGCGACGAGGAACGCGAGTGCCGGAAGCACGCGAAAGGGTTCGCCCGGCGCGCGATCCTTTGGCGCCGCCACGCGCGAGTCGAATCGCCAGACGATGGCAGCCGCGATCCACCCGACCAGGGTAGCGGGCGCCAGCAGCAAGGCCAGCGGCAGAGCGACGGAGGGCGCGAGCACCGCAGCCAGCAGAGCCACTCGCAAGTACATCACCGCGCTGGCGAGCACGATCCCGGTGGTCAGCGGCCCCGGCTCGCCCTGGCGCAGCTTGGCCGAAAGCGCGGCCGTAACCGCGGTCGAGGAATAGGTGCCGCCGATCACTGCCGTGGCAAGGGTGCCCTTCTTCTCGCCGACCACCCGGTTGGCGACGTAGGCAATGACCGAAAAGCCGGTGATGAATACGACTACCAGCCACAGCTGAAACGGATTCCAGGCATCGTAGGGGCCCATATCCCGATTGGGCAGAAAGGGCAGGACGGCGCCTGAGATGACCGCGAAACGGGCGAGCGACTGTACTTCCCGTTCGGTCAGCGCGCCGACTAGCGCATGGGTCTCTCTGCGTGTTGTCAAAACCAGGGTGGCCAGTGCAGCGCCGGCAACTGCCAGCGCCGGTTGGCCCGCGCCGGCCAGCAGGCCGAGCAACAAGGCGCCGAACGCGGCTACCATTGTCGTCGCATCGCGCTGATTCGGGTCGGCCGGGGGCCGCAAGAACGCGGTGAGCAGGCCGATGACCACTCCCGCGGTCACGATCGCTGCCACCAGCGGCGAGAGCGACTGAGAGATGACGCCGATGAGCCCACCCGCGCCGCCAATCAGCGTGAACGTGCGCACGCCGGCAACACGGGTGCCGTCGGCCTCCCCGCGTTGCCGCCAGCCTCGCTCGATGCCGATCAACAGACCCGCGGCGAGCGCCGCCAGCAACGGCAGGGTGATCGACGTGCCGAGGAGCAGATCGCGAGTTTGCTGCACGAGCCCCCTTCCCTTCGCCAGCCTGTCCGAACGCGCGGGATAGCATCCCCGCGGCGGCACGGAACCTGCGAACGTTCCGCGGGAGAAGGTCTAGCTCACCAGACTTTTACGCGCTTGTCGGGCGCCAGGTAGAGCTTGTCGCCCGGCTTTACGCCGAAGGCCTGGTACCATGGATCCTGGTTGCGCACGGTCAGCGCGCGGAACTGGCCCGGGGCGTGTCCGTCGGTGGCGATCTGCTGACGCGCCGCCGCCTCGCGCGTCTTGGTCGTCCATGCTTGGGCGAACGCCAGGTAGAACCGCTGGTCGCCGGTGAAGCCGTCGATGGTTGGCGCGTCCTTGCCCTTGAGCGAGGCGCGGTAGGCTTCGTATGCGGCGGCGAGACCGGCGACGTCGGCGATGTTCTCGCCCAGGGTCAACTTGCCTTTCACGTGCAGACCCGGGAATGGCTCGTACTGGTCGAACTGGTTGGCCAGCGCGGTGCCCGCCTCCTCGAAGCGCTTCTTGTCGGCGTCGGTCCACCAGTTGCGCATCGCGCCGGTGGAATCGAACTGGGCGCCGTTGTTGTCGAAGCTGTGGCTGATCTCGTGCCCGATGACCGATCCGATCGCGCCGTAGTTGAACGCGTCGTCGGCTTTGGGATCATAGAACGGCGGCTGCAGGATCGCTGCCGGGAAGTTGAGCGCGTTCTGCACCGGCAGGTTGACCGCATTCACCAGTTGCGCATTCATCCACCACTCGCGCCGGTCCATCGGCTTGTCGATCTTGGCGAGCTGCTGCTTGTAGTTGACCAGCGCGCCGGCCTGCTGGTTGGCATAGGCGTTGCCCGCGTTGACGGTGAACGAGGAATAGTCCTTCCAGGTGTCGGGGTAGCCGACGCCGACTTCCATCGTTTCGACCTTCTTCTTGGCTTCCGCCTTGGTCGAGGGCGCCATCCAGTCGAGCGCGTCGATCCGCTTGACGAAGGCTGCCTTGATGTTGCCGACCATGGCCTGGATCCGCGCCTTGTCGGCGGCCGGGAAGTACTTGTCGGCATAAAGCTTGCCGAGCGCGTCACCGAGGTTGGCGTTGACCGCCGCGAGCGCGCGCTTCGCACGTGGGCGCTGCTGTTCGGTGCCGTTGAGCTTGGTGCCGTAGAAAGCGAAGTGCAGGTTATCGAGCTTGCTCGGCAGCACGTTGGCGTTGCTGTTGATCTGGTGGAAGACGAGCCAGTCCTTCCACGCGTCGAGCGGCTCGGAGGCGACCAGGGCCGAGAGCCTGGTGATGGCGTCCGGATGATAGGCATCGAAGGTCTTGGCGCCGCTCAGCTGCGCGGCCTGGAAAAATGCCGACCAATCCATGCCCGGGGCCTTCTTGGCGAAATCGGCCTGGCTCCACAGGCCGGAAGCCTTGGCCCAGTTCTCGCTATCCTCGCGGGATTGGTGCGCCTTCGCGATCTTGACCTCGAGGTCGTAGACCTTCTGCGCCTTGGCTTTCGCATCGGCGATCCCGGCGGCGGACAACAGGTCTTCGATGTACTGGCGATAGGCGGTACGCAGTTCCGCCATCTTGGGGTCAGACGAGAGATAGTACTCGCGTTCGGGCATGCCGATGCCGCCCTGGAGGATGTACGGCACCACTTCGCCGCCCTTCAGCGCCTGGGTCACGAACACGCCGAACAAGTTCTCGGTCTGGAAGTTGGTCGCATTCAGCGGGTCAACGTCGGCGCGAACCTGGCTGCCGAGCGCGCTGGACAGCACCTTCTTGTCCGCGATCGCGTCGAATCTTGCGAGGTCGGCCTGAATCGGCTGCATTCCGGCAGCGTCGATCGCCTGGGTGTTGAGATAGGCGTTATAGAAGTTCTTGACCTTGCCCTCGTTCGAGCTGGCATCGGCGTCGGACTTCAGAATGTCGGACATCAAGGAACCGAGCTGAGCTTCGGTTTTCTCGCTGGCGATCCAGAACGCGCCGACCCCGGAACGATCGGCGGGGATCTCGGTGGTCTTCATCCATCCGCCGTTGGCATACTGATACCAGTCGTCGCCGGGCTTTGCGCTGGTGTCCATCCACGCCTTCTGAACACCGAGCTCCGTGCCCGAGGTGGGCGTCGCGGCAGCGTCTGTTCCGGCCTGTTTGCAGCCGACGGGCCCGAGAGTGACGGTGGCGGCGCCAAGCAGCAGGGCGGCGATCAGGCGGGAATTCATCGGCAATCCTCCGGTTCAGGGGCGCGTGGACGGGTGCAGGAAGTTACAATCGCAACCGCATAGTTTGGCGTCACGGGCCTGGCAACAAACGCTTGTCGAGGCGATTCGGCTGCCGGTCGAAGACTTCGAAGCGCCTATTGACCGCCGTTCGCCGCAGGAGCGGTCAGCGAGGGGACCAGGAACCAGCCGTGCCCCATCAGCGGGTAGAGCCCGACCGCGCCGGCCGAATTGCGCAAGTAATCGAACAACTCGTCGAAATCGCCGCGGTCGTCTCCGGCGATGGCGACGATGCAAACATCCTTGCTGGCATCTTCGCGGAGCAGTTGCTTGCGGTCGTCCCCATTGCGAATGAGCAGCAACTGGTCTTGCCCTTGGGGATCGAGCCCCGACGTTCGCAGCGCCTGCGCCACGTCGGCGGCGCGCGCGGACGGCAAGCGGCTGATCCACAGCACTACCACGCCGGCTTGCCGAAGGTGCGCCACCCCCGCGGTGACCTCGGCTGGCGCGGCTCGCAGACGTTCGGGAGAAAGCGCCTGGGCGCCGTCATCGAGGTCGATCACTACTGCCGGCACCGGTGCAGAGCATTTGCTCCTAATGGGAGCATCGATCGACGGCGGTTGCTGCAATAACGCGGACGGCGTCGTGCTTCCCTTCCCGTCGGCAGAGGGGGGTTGGCCTTCGGCATAGCCGAAGAACTGCTGCCAGCGATCGTCGGCCGCCACGAGCGGCGTTTCACTCGGGGGCGGCAGCTCCTTGAGGGTGCTCAGGGTCACCTGCGGAGAGGTCGGCGCAATTTCTTCATTGTTCGCGCCACGCTTCTTCCGCTTTGCCTTCGGGCGCGTGGTCTTGGGCACTTGCGTCGCCGCGCGGACCCGGTGCTTGGTAACAGCCATCAGACCGCCACCCGCCATCAGGGGCAGCGCCACCGCAGCGGCGCAACCGCTCAGCAGCGGCAGCACCGCGAGGGCGGCAAGTTTAGCCCGCCAGACGGCCAAAGCAGTGCTTTCCGGCGAAGACCGCGCTGTCGCCGAGCTCTTCCTCGATTCGGATGAGCTGGTTGTATTTGGCGAGGCGATCGGAGCGGGCGAGCGACCCGGTCTTGATCTGCCCGCAGTTGGTGGCGACGGCGAGGTCGGCGATGGTCGCGTCCTCGGTCTCGCCCGAACGGTGCGACATGACCGCGGTATAGCCGGCACGGTTGGCCATGCTGATCGCCTCAAGCGTTTCGGTGAGAGTGCCGATCTGATTGACCTTCACCAGCAGCGAATTGGCCAGGCCCTTGCCGATGCCCATGGCCAAGCGCTTGGGATTCGTCACGAACAGGTCGTCGCCGACAAGCTGGATGCGATTGCCAAGCTTCTCGGTGGCCGCCTTCCACCCTTCGAAATCATCCTCCGCCAGCCCGTCCTCTATCGAGCGGATCGGATAGGCGTCGCACAAGTCGGCGAGGTAGTCGGCCATCTGCGCCGGCGAAAGCGAAAGCCCTTCCCCGCTGATCTCGTACTTGCCGCCCTTGAAGAACTCGGTCGCCGCGGCGTCGAGGGCCAGCGCGATGTCCTCGCCCGGCTTGAACCCGGCCCGCTCGATCGAGGCCATGATGAAGTCGAGGGCGGCGCGCGTGCTGGCGAGATTGGGGGCGAACCCACCCTCGTCACCGACCGCGGTTGCCAGGCCCTTGTCGTGCAGGCCCTTCTTGAGCGTGTGGAACACTTCCGAACCCCAGCGCACCGCTTCGGCCAGCGTCGGCGCGCCGACCGGCATGATCATGAATTCCTGGAAGTCGATCGGGTTGTCGGCGTGCTCACCGCCGTTGATGATGTTCATCATCGGCACCGGCAGCACGTGCGCCGAAACCCCGCCAACATACGAGTATAGCGGCAGCCCGCGCGCGTCGGCGGCCGCCTTCGCGACCGCCAGGCTCACCCCGAGGATGGCATTGGCGCCGAAGTTGCCTTTGTTCTCGCTGCCGTCGAGCGCGATCATTGCCTGGTCGATCTCGCGCTGGTCCTCGGCGTCGAGGCCCAATAGCGTGTCGCTCAGCGGCCCGTTGACCGCATCGACCGCCTTGAGCACACCTTTGCCGAGATAGCGCGACTTGTCACCGTCGCGCAGCTCGACCGCTTCGTGCGCCCCGGTCGAGGCACCCGAGGGCACCGCCGCGCGGCCGAAGCTGCCGTCTTCAAGCAGGATGTCGACCTCGACCGTCGGATTGCCCCGGCTGTCGAGTATCTCGCGGCCGTGGATGTCGATGATCGCGGTCATTCGAAAGTGCCTCCCAGGCGGTGTTGTAATGGACTAGGACACTACCCATGTCAGTATCCACGGGCGCCGCCTAAACTGCGGAACATCGCGGTGCAAGTCGCGTTCGGATTGACAACGGCATGCCGGGTATTCCTTAGTGGGCCGGCAAATAGAGGCCTAGGCCGAGGCAGGAAGAAAGGGCTTTCACATGGCAGACGCCGCAAGCACCACTCCGAAGACCCGCAAGCGCACGACGGCGAAGAAGCCGGCAGCGGCCAGGACACCGGCCACGACCAAGAAGCGGGCCGCGCCGAAGAGCAACACCTCAGAAGCCAAGTCGCGCTTCAACGCGGCGCTCGAGGAAGCCCGCGCCGGAGCAGCCGCGCTCGGCGCCGAAGCCAAGCAGCGGGCCGGCGCATATCGCAGCCAGGCGCTCACCCGCAGCGACGACTACGCCGCGCAAGCCAAGACCAAGGCGGCCGAGCTCGCCCGCGACGGCAAGGATCGCGCTAGCGATGCGCTGGCCAGCCTCGGCAAGGTCGTGGCCGAGAACGCCGGCACGCTCGATGACAAGTTCGGCACGCGCTACGGCGATTACGCCCGCACCGCCTCTCGCAGCCTGCAGGAAACCGCTGCCACGCTCGACAGCAAGAGCGTGGAACAGCTCGGCGAGGACGCGCGCGAGATGGTGCGCAAGAGTCCCGGCACCGCCGTGGGCCTGGCCGCCCTGGCCGGGTTCTTCTTTGCGCGGCTGTTCCGGAGGCGGTAAGACCCCCACTTGCCACAGGCGTAGGAGGGACGGCGCCCGGTGTCCGATATCGAAGAAATCGCGGCCGCCGGCTCGACCGAGGAGGCTTTGGAGGAGGCCGCCGAGAACCGGTCGCTGATCGACGACGTCGAAGTCCTCATCGAGGACGGCAAGACCTACCTCGAAGCCGAGCTTAACTTCCAGAAGACTCGCGCGCTGTTTGCCGGCGACCGGGCCAAGGGCGTCGCCCTCTATGGCTTGCTCGCCTTGATGTTCGCGTGGATGGCGCTGATCGGCCTGACGATCGGCTTGATCTTCGCGTTGACGCCTTCGCTCGGTGGCTGGGGCGCGACCGGCGTCGTAGTCGCTGTCTGGCTCGTTATCGCCGGCGTGGCCGCGCGAGTTGCGGCGAGCCGCTGGCGCGCCCTGGTCGCGGCTTTCGGAACCGGAAACGAAGCGCCATGAGCCCCCTCGAAGCGCGTCTCGCCGAAGACCGCCAACTGCGTGACGCGGCACTCGAGGTGTTCAGTACCGACTTGCGCTTCATCCGCCAGGACTTGCACGCCCGCAGCGTCGGCAAGCGGATCACCGACCGCATCGGCGACAGCGCCATGGATATCGTCGACGAGGCGGTCGATTACGCCGAGGCCAACCGCGGCAGCATTGCGGCCGCGGCGGTCGCGATCGTGCTGTGGTTCGCCCGTGCGCCGCTTTTGAACGGGCTATCGCGAATCTTTGGCCTGGACGACGATGGCGAGGAACAACAGGGCGACGAAGCCCGTTCCCACAGAGATTGAGCCTTTCTCCGGAGACGTACGATGCCCGATGCCAAGCGCCAGAATATCAAGCGGAAAGTGACCGCCGCGAAGAGCCGGAACCAGGCCAGGGCCGAAGCGCCTTCGCTCGCTGACCGTGCCGGGGTGAAGGCGCTCGAGACGAAGGACAAGTTTACCGCTTTCGCCAAGAAGCACCCGATCGCCACGGTCGCTGGCGGGCTTGCCGTGGGCGTGCTGCTCAGCGGTCTGTTTCGCGGATCACCGACCCGCAAGGTCGGCAGGAACCTCGGCAAACGGGCGGCCGGTCTTGCCGCCCTCGCCACCGAGTTGGCGATCACATACGGGGAGAAGGCGATGGAGAAGGCGGGCGAAGCCCGCGAAACCGGCTCCGAAAAGCTCGGCACCTGGAGCGAGGAAGCGGCCGACTATGTCGCCAGCGCTCGCGCTGCGGCGCGCGAAACCGGCAAGTCGATTACCCAGGCCCTGCGCGACCGACTCAACTAGGCGGCGGGGCTCTTGCGGCCGTCGAGCGATCCCCTAAAGGGTCGCCCGATCTTCTTGGCTGCGAAAGGCGCGCAACGAATGGCGAAACAGCTTCTGCACCTGGTGATGGGCGGCCGTGTGGTCGATCCGCAGGGTGTTGAATTCCAGAACCTGGACGAGATCGACCTGGTCGGGGTGTACCCAAACTACGCCGCCGCCGAGGAAGCCTGGCGCGGCAAGGCGCAAGGCACCGTCGATGACGCGGAAATGAAGTACGTTATCGTCCATCTGCACCGGCTGCTGGAGCCGGAGTTGTCGGGGAAGTAGCCGAGACGTCGTCCCGTTGAACGCGAGGACCGGCAGCCGCCGAGCAATGCATGACCGGCAGCGGTCCCGGTTCGAGCCCGGCACAACGCAATCCTCAGATGAACTCGATCTTGTCGACCAGGTAACAGCGGTCGCCCGCTGGCACGGTCACTTCGACCTCTTCACCAACCGTCTTGCCGATCAGGGCACGCCCCATCGGGGAATCGTACGAGATTCGGCCCTGCTTGGCGTCCGCCTCGGGCTGGCCGACGATCTGATAACGCTGAGGTTTGTCGTCATCGTCGCGCACCGTTACGGTGGCACCGAAAACGATCCGGTCGCCGGACAGCGAGGTCGGGTCGATGATCTGGGCACGGCTGACCTTGTCCTCCAGATCGGCGATCTGCGCTTCGACCTGTCCCTGGCGTTCCTTGGCCGCGTGGTACTCGGCGTTTTCCGAGAGATCGCCGTGCGCGCGCGCTTCCTCGATCGCGTCGACGATCTTCGGGCGCTCGGCGCGCAGAACCTTGAGGTCGGCAGTCAGCTTCTCATAGCCTTCCGCCAGCATCGGCACCTTTTCCATAACCGGTCCCTGTCTTCCACTATCCTGTCAAAACCGCCCTCCCCGCTCATGTTTGGCGGCGGCAGGGACGGAATGTCGGGGAATTCGTTTCAGCTATAATAGTCTTGCAACGAGCGCACTTCAAGTTTGCTCGCGGTTACCGAGGTAATCGCCAGCGCAACCGCCGCCGAAGCCGCGGCGGTGGTATAGTACGGCACCTTGGCGCCGAGCGCCGATGCGCGGATCGACTGGCTGTCCTTGTGGCTCTGCCAGCCCTCTGTGGTGTTGAAGATCAGCGCGATGTCTCCATCGACGATTTTGTCGACGATATGCGGGCGCCCCTCGGCGACCTTGTTGACGCGATCGACGGGCAAGCCGGCTTCGGCGAGGTAGGCCTGGGTGCCGCCGGTGGCGATCACCTTGAACCCGTGGCCGATCAGCTGGCGGATCGGCTCGACGATCTGCGGTTTGTCGCTGTCTTTGACCGACACGAACAAGACGCCCTTCTCGGGCAGGACAGTCCCTTCGCCGAGCTGCGATTTGATATAGGCGGTGGGGAAATCGCGATCGATTCCCATAACTTCGCCGGTAGACTTCATTTCCGGTGTGAGCACCGGATCAGCCCCGGGGAAGCGCGCGAAGGGAAACACCGCTTCCTTCACCGTCATATAATCGATCCGCCAGTCGATCGGCGGCAGGTCGGCCAGCTTTTCGCCGGCCATGACCCGGGCGGCGATCTTGGCGATGGGCACGCCGATCGCCTTGGCGACGAACGGCACGGTGCGGCTCGCACGCGGATTCACCTCGATAAGGTAGACTTGCCCGTCCTTGACCGCGAACTGCACGTTCATCAGGCCGCGTACGCCCAGCGCCATGGCGAGCTGCTTCGCCTGGCGCTCCATCTCGGCGACGATCTCGTCGGGCAGGCTGTATGGCGGCAGGGTCGCGGCGCTGTCGCCCGAGTGGACGCCGGCTTCCTCGATGTGCTGCATCACCCCGGCGATCACCACCTGCTCGCCGTCGCACAGCGCGTCGACATCGCATTCGATCGCGTCGCGCAAGTACTGGTCGACCAGCACCGGGCTGTCACCGGAGACGTTGACCGCGGTGGCGATGTAATCGTCGAGCTGGGCTTCGGAATCGACGATCTCCATCGCCCGCCCTCCCAGCACATAGCTTGGGCGCAGCAGCACCGGATAGCCTATGCGCGCCGCGGCCGCGGCGGCCTCGTCGCGGCTCTTGGCGATGCCGTTTAGCGGCTGCTTGAGCTTGAGCTGGCTGACCAGCTTGGCGAAACGCTCGCGGTCTTCAGCCAGGTCGATCGCGTCGGGCGAGGTGCCGAGGATGGGAATGCCCGCATCCTCGAGTGCCTGCGCCAGCTTGAGCGGGGTCTGCCCGCCGAACTGGACGATCACGCCGACAAGTTCCCCGCGCGAATGTTCGACACGGAGGATTTCGAGCACATCCTCGGCAGTCAGCGGCTCGAAATAGAGTCGGTCCGACGTATCGTAGTCGGTGCTGACCGTCTCCGGGTTGCAGTTGACCATGATCGTCTCGTAGCCCGCCTCGCTGAGGGCGAAGCAGGCGTGGACGCAGCAGTAATCGAACTCGATCCCCTGGCCGATCCTGTTGGGTCCGCCGCCGAGGATGACGATTTTGCGGCGGTCGGAAGGATCGGCTTCATTTTCGGCCTCTCCGAAGCTCGGCGCCTCGTAGGTCGAGTACATGTACGGCGTGATCGCCTCGAACTCGGCGGCGCAACTGTCGATGCGCTTGTAGACCGGCAGCACGCCGAGGCTCTGGCGCAAGGCGCGCACTTCGTCCTCGCTCGTAGCCCCGGCGAGCGCGCGCAAGGTGTCATGGAGCAATCCGGCGCGCTTGGCCTGGGTCTCGGCGAGGCCGCCGGCGACGCCCACCGAACGCACCGCCAGCGTGGCGAGCCGCCTGTCGGAAAAACCCATCGCCTTCAGCCGGCGCAAGCCGTCGGCATCGTTCGGCAAGCCGTTTTGCCCGATCATCGCCTCTTCGTAGACGATCTCCTCGATGTGCCGCAGGAACCACGGGTCGAAGTGGGTGACCTTGTTGATCTCGTCGACCGTGAACCCCTCGCGGAAGGCCTGGGCGATGTTGAGGATGCGATCGGGTGTCTGCTTCGACAGTTCGGCGGTGATCTCGTCGCGGGTGGCGCCTTCGAGCGCGACCATGCGGTTGAACCCGTCGAGGCCCGTTTCGAGCCCGCGCAGCGCCTTCTGCAGACTCTCCTTGAAGTTGCGACCGATCGCCATGACCTCACCGACCGATTTCATGGCGGTGGAGAGCTCGGCCTTGGCGCCCTTGAACTTCTCGAACGCGAAGCGCGGGATCTTGGTGACGACGTAATCGATCGTCGGCTCGAACGCCGCCGGGGTGGCGCCGGTGATCTCGTTGGTGATCTCGTCGAGCGTGTAGCCGACCGCCAGCTTGGCCGCGACGCGCGCGATCGGGAAGCCGGTCGCCTTGCTTGCGAGCGCTGAGCTGCGGCTGACGCGCGGGTTCATCTCGATGACGATCAGCCGCCCGTCCTTTGGATTGACGGCGAACTGCACGTTCGAGCCGCCGGTCTCGACCCCGATCTCGCGCAGCACGGCGATGCTCGCCGAGCGCATGATCTGGTATTCCTTGTCGGTCAGCGTCAGCGCCGGGGCGACGGTGATCGAATCCCCGGTGTGGACGCCCATCGGGTCGACGTTCTCGATCGAGCAGATGATGATGGCGTTGTCGTGCCGGTCGCGCACGACTTCCATCTCGTATTCCTTCCACCCGAGCAGGCTCTCTTCGATCAGCACTTCCGTGGTCGGCGATGCGTCGAGGCCCGAGCGGACGATCGCCTCGAACTCCTGCTTGTTGTAGGCGATCCCGCCGCCGGTGCCGCCGAGGGTGAAGCTGGGGCGGATGATCGCCGGCAGGCCGGTGTGCTGGAGCACCGCGAGCGCCTCACCGACGCTGTGGGCGACGCCGCTACGGGCGCTTTCGAGGCCGATCTTGTCCATCGCCTCGCGGAAGCGCTGGCGGTCCTCGGCCTTGTCGATCGCGTCGGCGTCGGCGCCGATCATCTGCACGCCGTACTTCTCGAGCGTGCCGTCGTTGAACAGCGCCAGCGCACAGTTGAGCGCGGTCTGCCCGCCCATCGTCGGCAGCAGCGCGTCCGGGCGCTCCTTGGCGATGATCTTGGCGACGATCTCGGGCGTGATCGGCTCGACGTAAGTCGCGTCGGCGAACTCGGGATCGGTCATGATCGTCGCCGGGTTGGAGTTGACCAAGACGACCCGATAGTCCTCCTCCTTCAGCGCCTTGATCGCCTGCGTGCCCGAATAATCGAACTCGCACGCCTGGCCGATGATGATCGGGCCGGCGCCGATGACGAGGATCGAGGAGATGTCGGTACGCTTGGGCATTATTGCTCTTTGTCGCTGGAGGGGGCTTCAGGCGGGTAGACGAAGGGCTTGGCGGCGATCCACTGCTCGAGGGTCTTCAGCGCTTCGGGAAAGTCCTGCATCAGGGCGGCTTGCGCCGGGGGCTTGGGCGTGCAGTCCTTTTGGAGGTCGGCATAGGCCTCGCTCACTTGCTCGGTGATGACCTTGGCGTGGTCCTGTGGCGAATCATCGAAACCGAAGCTGGTGCCGTAGCTGGCGCCCTCGCATTCGAACGTCAGGCCGCCGCCCTCGTTGGAACCGGGTTCATAGCTCACCTTCAGCCCGTCGAGCGCCCGGGTCAGCGTCAGCCGCCGTTCGCTGTCATCGCCGGGCATGCTGCCCACATCGGCCAGTTGCCACCCGCCGACCGTGGCGGTGTGCGGCAGCAGGATCGGCTTCACCTTGGCGAACGCCTCGTCGAAGCCGTGCATAACCCGCTCCTCGACCCCGTCGGCGATCTTGCAGTTGAGCCGAGCGTTCTCGAACTCTTCCTTGACGGCATCGCGTAGGGTTTCGGCGGTGACGCTATTGAGGCTTTCCTCCATGTGCCACGGCTCGTCCCCGCAATCGCGGACGGTGATAAGCAGACTGTCGTCCTCGCCCGGCAGGCGCTCGTAGGCGAGCGTGACGGTGTCGACGGTGCGCGTCATGGAGCCGGCGCCGGGACCGCCTGCAGTAGCAGTCCACTGGGGATCCTCGGCGGCAACAACGGGGCCCGCCCACTGCGCTCCGACCGCCAATGCGAAGACGAAGCAACGGGCGTGAGTCACCCCAGCATCCCCACGAATTTCTCGAACAGGTAGAAGCTGTCCTGCGGCCCCGGGCTCGCCTCGGGGTGGTACTGCACGCCGAACGCCTTCTTGCCCTTAATCGAAATCCCGCAGTTCGAGCCGTCGAACAGGCTGACGTGGGTCTCCTCGACACCCTCCGGCAGCGTCGCGTTGTCGATCGCGAAGCCGTGGTTCATGCTGGTGATCTCGACCACGCCGTCGGCCAGGCGCTTGACCGGGTGGTTGGCGCCGCGGTGGCCCTGGTGCATCTTGCTGGTCTTGGCCCCCGCCGCGAGACCGAGCATCTGGTGACCGAGGCAGATGCCGAAGATCGGAATGGCCTTGTCCATCAGCGCCTTAATCGTCGGCACCGCGTATTCGCCCGTCGCCGCCGGATCACCCGGGCCATTCGAGAGGAACACGCCGTCGGGCTTCAAGGCCAGAATCTCGTCGAGCGAGGTCTTCGCCGGCACCACCGTTACCCGCGCGCCGGCCTTGACCAGGTTGCGGAAGATGTTGTCCTTGCTGCCGTAGTCGACCGCGACCACGTGCGGCTTCGCGTCGCGCGGCGCGCGGCCGTAGCCCTGCCCCAGCCTCCACGGGCCGCCCTCCCAGCCATGGTGCTTCTCTCTGGAGACGCGCTGGGCGAGGTCCATGCCCTCGAGCCCCGGCCATTCCTTCGCCCGCTTGAGCAGCGCGGGAATGTTGAACTTGCCCTTGGGATTGTGCTCGATCACCGCGTTGGGCGCACCGCGGAGGCGAATGCGGCGGGTCAGCGCGCGAGTGTCGACGCCGGCGAGGCCGATCTTGAGATGACCCTTCATCCATTCGTGGAAATCCCGCTCCGAACGGAAGTTGCTGGGATCGGTCGGATCCTCGCGCACGATCGCGCCGACCGCGCCTTCGACCTCGGACTCGATGTCCTCGGCATTGGCGCCGACGTTGCCGATGTGCGGGAAGGTGAAGGTGACGATCTGCCCGGCATAGCTCGGGTCGGTCATCACTTCCTGGTAGCCAGTCATCGCGGTATTGAAGCACACCTCGCCCACCGCGCTGCCGACGTGGCCGAAACCTCTGCCCCAGATCACCGTGCCATCCGCGAAGACGAGGACTCCGGTCGCACCCTTGGGAGGCGCAAGCGAAGTAGCGGGGTCGGCCATGATTTGGGGCGCTCCGAGTAACGGGTTTCCGGCGATGCGTGCTAAGTCGTGGCCGCTAACCGCCGGCCGGCCAAGCGTCAACCTGTCCAAGGCCGATTTTGCCCGCTATTCGACCCTTCAGGCCCCGCATTCAACAACAGAAAGTTCCCTAATGCTCCGCGACGACCTCAAACAGGCGCAGATTTCGGCGATGAAGGCCGGCGACAAGGCTCGCGTGGCCGCGGTCCGCCTGATCATGGCCAGGATCAAGGATCGCGACATCGAGCAGCGCACCTCGGCCAAGCCGATCGAGGATGACGCGCTTATCATCGAGACGCTGCAGAAGATGGCCAAGCAGCGCCGCGAATCGATCGAGATGTTCGAAAAGGGCGGGCGCGAGGAGCTGGCCGCGGTCGAACGCGGCGAACTCGCGGTGATCGAGGAATTCATGCCCGCGCAGATGGACGAGGCGCAGACCCGCGCCGCGATCGAGGCGATCAAGGGCGAAGTCGGCGCCACCGGCATGAAGGACATGGGCCGGGTGATGGCGGGGCTGAAGGCGCGTCACGGCTCTGTGCTCGACATGGCCCGCGCCAGCGGCTGGGTGAAGGACTCGTTGCAGTGAGGCGACGCGCCGCCCTGGCTGTGATCCTGCTGGCGGCGTGCTCGAAATCGCCCGAGGCGCCCTCACCCGCGCCCAGTGCCGCGCTGACGCCGGTGGTGGCGCCGACGCCCGACAAGCCGAAGACGCTGGTTCCCGCGGATTTGGGGACCCTCAAGCTCGGCGCGAAGATCGCGGGGTCGGAGGCTGAGAGCAAGTTCGTTTCCGACGGGGCAACGTTGGCCGAAGTGACGAGCTATGTAGCCTGTCCCGAACGCGTGACGGTCTGCGACCCCAAAACATTGCCGCCCGAGACGATCTACACATACGTCCACGCCGTCACGCCCGGCAAAGCCATCGCCAGCGCCACGCTGTTCCGCACCGCGCGGCCGGCGGCAGGGTTCGCCAACGGCGTCGGCTATGACGAGGCCCAGGCCGCCGCCGCGCTCGGCCCGGACGGAGAGATCGATGTTTCGGCCGACAACGGCGCGCTCGTCTGGCGGGTAATCGGCGGCGACGGGTGGAAGGCGGGCGAGCCGATCACTTTCTATTGGCAATCGACCCTTTCGCCCGCCGGCACGAGCGAGGCCTACCTGGTCGAAACCGACGGCAGCGTGGCGATCGGCTCCGGACCGTTCCCGGCGAAGGAAAAGGCGGTGGACGGGTCAGCGCAGCGGTAGCGCCCGCGCGCCCTTGGGATTAGGGTCGGGCCGATGGCGCTCACCCCCCAATGGCTGGACGAACTGCGCGCGCGTGTGACGCTGTCGAGCGTCGTCATGCGCACGACCAAGCTGCAGAAGGCCGGGCGGGAGTGGAAAGCGTGCTGTCCGTTCCACAATGAGAAGAGCCCGAGCTTCACGGTCAGCGACGAAAAGGGCTTCTACCACTGCTTCGGGTGCGGCGCGCACGGTGACGTCATCCGCTGGATGACCGACCAGCGCGGCCTGTCGTTCATGGACGCCGTGAAGGAACTGGCGTCAGAGGCGGGGATGGAAGTTCCCCGCGCCGATCCGCGCGAAGCCGAGCAGGCCGATCGCCGCGCGGGTCTGCATGACGTCATGGCGTCTGCGCAGGAATGGTTCAAAAACAATCTTTTAGGCGACCAAGGTCGAACCGCTCGTGAATATCTGGCGGCACGGGGCCTCGATGGCCACACCATCGAACGCTTCGGCTTCGGCTACGCGCCGGAGGACCGCAAGGCGCTCAAGAAGGCGCTGGCGGCATATCCCGAGCCGATGCTGGTCGAAGCCGGCCTGCTGATCGCGGTCGATGACAAGGAACCCTACGATCGTTTCCGCGGGCGGCTGATGCTGCCGATCCATGACGCCCGCGGGCGGGTCATCGCGTTTGGCGGGCGAATCCTCGAAAGCGGCAAAACAGACGCACCCAAATACCTGAATTCACCGGATACCCCGCTCTTCGACAAAGGTCGCACGCTCTACAACCTCCACCGCGCCGGACCGGCTTCGCGCAAGACCAACCGGATCGTCGTCGTCGAAGGTTACATGGATGTGATCGCGCTGGCGGCGGCGGGAATCGAGGAAGCGGTCGCGCCGATGGGCACCGCGCTGACCGAGCGGCAGATCGAGCTGCTGTGGCGCATGGTCGAGGTGCCGGTCCTGTGCTTCGACGGCGACGCCGCCGGCCAGCGCGCCGCGATGCGCGCCGCCGCCCGCGCTATGCCGCTGCTGCGCCCTGGCCATTCGCTCGCTTTCCTGCACATGCCCGCCGGGCTCGACCCCGACGACCTCCTCAAGAAGGAAGGCCGCGGGGCGATGGACCGGCTGCTGGCCGAGCCGCACAGCCTGCTGGAGACGTTGTGGCGTCACGAAAGCAACGCCCAGCCCCTCCGCTCTCCCGAGGACAAGGCTGGGCTCAAGGAAAGGCTGATGGCCCACGCCGAAAGTATCCAGCATCCGGAGATCCGCGCCCTTTACAAGCGTGAGCTGGGCGACAGGTTCTCCGCCTTCGCCTTTCCCAAACGCGAGTTCACGCCGCGCAAGGACTGGCGCGCAAAGCTCACAGACAAGCGCTCGACCGCGTCGAGCGACACCGCAGGGCTCCGCCGCGCACGCAGCGGAGCGCGCGACCATCTGACCCAAGCGGTCCTCGCCGG
>Ga0105246_10000119_pt1 | contig 35825 bp, 28 predicted proteins | sample KBSM64metaG_FD_99694 | JGI IMG/M metagenome (GOLD analysis project Ga0105246, IMG submission 99694) | Miscanthus rhizosphere microbial communities from Kellogg Biological Station, Michigan, USA - KBS M6-4 metaG | ecosystem: Host-associated > Plants > Roots > Rhizosphere > Soil | place... | reverse complement strand
TACCGTCGCCGAACAGCCCGGCAATGTCTCCGACCACCACGACCGCCACGTCGCTGTCGCGAGCGAGCGCAACAGCGGCGGAGACGGCGTCGGAATCAGCGGAAGTGATTTCACCACCGGCCTCGAACCGCACCCGGTCCGCTCCGAACTCCTCGCGGATAGCGGTAAGCATTGTCGGAATCTTGATGCCGAGGTCGTGCCCGGGGTGTTTCGAAAGGACATGGTTGGGGAACGCATAGCATCCGACGAGGCTGCGGAATTGGTCCGCCGCCGGGCCGAGGACCGCGATGGTCTCGGAACTGAGAAGCTCCAGCGCATCCTCGTCGCGCAGCAGCACAACCGACTCCTCGGCGATCCGCGCGGAGATCTTCCGATTGTGGCTGCTGTCGAGATCGACGTTTTCGGCATCGACCGGGACAGGCGGCGCGTCATCGAAGAGTCCCGCCTCGAACTTGTGCCGGAGGTGGCGCTGCACGGAGCGGTCGAGGTCGCGCTCGTCGACGACGCCCTCCCGGATCAGGCGTGGCAACTCGCCGTACGCCGCTGTCTGCGGAAGTTCGACGTCGACTCCTGCGCGCAGGGCCAGCCGGCCCGCGTCAGCGGTGTCGACAGCGACGTGGTGCATCGCAGAGAGGAACGGCACGGCCCAGTAGTCGGCGACCACCGTGCCCTCGAAGCCCCAACGATCGCGCAGCAAGGTCGTCAGCAGGTGCCGGTTTGAGCTGCTTGGCACCCCGTCGATATCTGTATAGGACGTCATGACACTGCGGGCACCGCCTTGCCGCAGTGCGGCCTCAAATGGAGGCAGCACGGTGTCGGCGAACTCGCGCGCACCCATGCTGACGGGGCCGTGGTTGCGGGCACCGCGGGATGCCGCGTACCCGGCAAAGTGCTTCAACGTCGAAATAATCCCTGTGCTCTCCAGTCCCGCGACATACGCGGCACCAAGCTGCGAAACGACGTAGGGGTCTTCGCCGAGGGTCTCCTCAACGCGGCCCCAGCGGTAGTCCTTCACCACATCGACCACGGGGGCGAGTCCCTGGTGGATGCCGAGAGCGCGCATGTCGGAGCCGATCGCTTCCGCCATCTGGCGGACCAGTTCCTCATCGAACGTCGCTGCCCAGGCGAGTGGCGTCGGAAAGGCGGTCGCGCCGTAGGCCGCAAGACCGGTGAGGCACTCTTCGTGTGCGATGGCCGGAATGCCGAGGCGGTTGCCGGCAACGACCCGCCCCTGCAGCTCGCGTAGGCGGCGCACGCCCTCGGCGACGGTGACCGGTTCCGTGCCGAAGACGCGAGTGAGCTGGCCGAGCCCACCTTCAAAGGGATCGGCGTCCGTCCCGGGACCGCCCTCCAGTTTTGGCGCGAAGTCGTCTGCCGAATCGGTAAGCCAGACGGATCCGAGTTGGGCCGCCTTCTCTTCAAGGGTCAGCTCGGCGGTGAGCAAGCGCGCGCGTTCCTCCGTAGGGAGCGATCGATCCCGCCAGCCCCGCTGGTTGCCGGTATCCGTCAGACCGGTCTCGGGCAGTGCGGCTGTGCTGGAAATGTCGTGCAGCATCAGCCTTTGAACGCCCCATCCATAATCCCCGACACCATGCGCCGGCCGACAAAAAAGAACACGATCAGCAAGGGCAGCGTAGCCAGGAACGAGCCGCCCATGGCCAGAGCCACATCAACCGTCCGGTTGGCCTGGAGTTGCTTGAGTGCGATCTGCACGGTGAACAACTCCGGCGATTTCAGGACAATGAACGGCCACATGAAGTCGTTCCAAACCCCTGTGAACGTAATCAGTCCGAGCACGAACGCAGCCGGACGCACTACCGGGAATGCGATCGCCCAGAACATCTGCCACGAATTGGCACCGTCAATGCGGGCGGACTGAATGAGCTCGTCGCTGACGGTGGTCGCCATGTGTTGGCGCATCCAGAAGATACCGAACGCACTGGCAAGCCCGGGGACGATGATTGCTTGCAGCGTGTCAACCCAGTCAAGTCCCGAAATGATCAGGTACTGCGGGATCACGCTGAGCTGCGCAGGGACGGTCATCGTCAACAGGACAATGAGGAACAACACATTCCGGCCGGGGAACTGAAGCTTGGCGAACGCGAAGCCTGCCATCGCGCACATGATGGCGGAGACGACGGCGATCGTGAGCGAGACGAAGACGCTGTTCATCAGCGAAGCGAAGAACGGGACGGTGTCGAACACCTTCGCGGCGACGTCGAAGAACTGCGTGCCCGGGTACATTCGCGGCGGGATCGAGGTCACGGCTGTGGCTCCCGCAGACGCAATGACGAACATGTAATACAGCGGGAACACCGACACGACGACGGCGAGCGCGAGGAACACGTACACGCGCCGACTGACTCTGCCGCCTTTGCCGCGGCGCTTGGGGCGGCGGCCCGGCTTCACTCCGCGTGCGGCCACCCGCTGCGGGATGACCTCATCGATTACGTCGGACATCAGCGGGCCTTTCGCGTACGTGTGGACAGGAAGAAGTTGAGGAGCGATACGAGAACGACGATCACGAACAGGACGACGCCGATCGCGGAACCGTAACCGAACTTGAACAGGCCGAAGCCCTGCTCGTAAAGAAAGAGGGACAGGGTCTGGCACTGTCGGCCCGCGCCGCACGTGAGGCCCGATTCGGGCGATACGAGAAGCGGCTCCGTGAAGATTTGCAGCCCGCCGATGGTCGACATGATGACGCTGAAGACGATGATGGGGCGCAGCGACGGGATCGTCAGGTGGCGGAACTGCTGCCAGCTCGAGGCGCCGTCCACGGAAGCCGCCTCGAACATCTCCCGGGGCATCGACTGCAAACCAGCCAGGTAAAGCAGCGTGTTGTACCCGAACCAGCGCCACATGACCATCGCGGAGATGAGGATCCAGGAGCCGTAGTTGCTCGCAAGGAAGTTCACAGACGGGAGCCCGAACAGCCCCAGGACCCAGTTGATGAAGCCGAAGTTCTTGTCGAAGATCTGGGCGAATACGATCGCGGTCGCTGCGACGGAGGTGATGTACGGGACCAGCAGCGCCATGCGAAAGAAGTTCGCCCAGCGCAGACGCGCATGGTTGAGCAGGTGCGCGAGAAAGAGCGCGAGAAGCAGTTGCGGGATCGTCGAGATCAGGAAGATTCCGAACGTGTTCAGGAGCGCATTCCAGAACCGTCCGTCGGCGAAGAGCAACTCAAAGTTCCTGAGCCCGACGAAGGTCTGCCTTCCAATGGGATTCCAGTCGAACAGCGAGACGTAGAAGGTGAAGAGCAGGGGGAAAAGTCCGAAGACGATGAAGATGATGAAGAAAGGCGCAACGTACGCGTAGGGAGCGATCCGCTCGGAGAGCGAGTTGCGGATCCGCGTAGCCTTCTGAATCGGGCCTTTGCGCTGATTGCGGGAGAGAGTGGCTGTCGCCGTTGACACAGGGGTACCTCCGTCGAAGGGGTGGCCCGGCGCTGTCCACGCCGGGCCACCCGGGTGGGTGGGACGGTCAGCCGCCGATGGCCTGCTTGGCCGTGTGGAGGGCGGTCGCCCAGGCTTTATCGGAGGTGACGCCGCCGGCTTCCAGCTGGACGAGGGTGTTGAGGAGCGCACCGTTGATCGGAGTCGTGTCGGGGCCGTTATAGAACGACGGGAACTTCTGGACGGAGGTGGCCATGACCTTGCCGATCTTCGAGTCTCCGAAGAACGGGTCGGTGTAGTCGAGGACTGACTGGCTTGCAACGGCTGAGGTCGCCGCCGGGAAGGTGCCCGACTGCGTGAAGTGGTCCGTTTGGCCATCGGCCGACATCATCGTCTTGATGTAGTTCCAGGCAGCCTCGGGGTGCTCGGCGCGGGCCGGGATGGCAATAACGCTGCCACCCCAGTTGCCGCCGACGCCGGGCACGCTGGCGATGCGCCACTTGCCTGCGGTGTTGGGGGCGTCAGTCTTGATGCCCTTGAGCATCCATGAGGGAGCGATGGTGACGGCGAAGGCACCGTTCGCGCGGCCTGGACCCCAACCCGAGGACCACGCCGCAATACCCGCACTGATGCCGGCGTCATGGGTTTTGACGGCGACATCGAATGCGTCTTTCACCTGGGGGTTCGTATCGTAGACAAGCTTGCCGTCGGGCGAATAGTACTTCTCGCTGACTTGGTTGACGGTCGAGAAGAAGACGCTGGTCTCAATATTGTCGACGAACGGCTTACCGGTGGCGGCCGTGTACTTCCGGCCCATTGCGATGAACGAGGGCCAGTCCTTCCACATGGCAGCGACCTCGTCGGGCTTTGTCGGCAGACCGGCCTTCTCGAAGAGATCTGCACGGTACGCGAAGCCCAGTCCTCCGACGTCCGTCGGGATGCCGATGACGGAGCCGTCCGGCGCGGTCGCGGCACCGGCGGCCCAGCCGAGGTAGTCGTGGCCGATGTTGTCGCCGCCGAGGGTGCGCAGGTCAAGGAAGTTGGAGCTGTTCTCGACGAACTTGGGCAAGTCGTCATTCTGGATCATGACAAGGTCGGGGACCTTGCCCCCGGCCAGCGCGGCGGTGAGGGCGGTGGCAGTCTCAGTCGTGCTGCCCACCTCAGTCAGCTTCACCTTCGCGCCGGGCACTTTCTTGGCGTACTCATTGACGCTGTCCTTCGCGTTGATCCCGGTGAAGGACCAGAAGGAAACCTCGGCATTCGGATCAGCCGATTTGGCGCCGCCGCCGGACGACGAGCATCCGGTCAGAGCGACGGCAAGGGCTGCTGCAGTGGCGACTATCGCCGTCAAGCTTCTTTTCACGACAATTCCTCTTCGTCGGGGACTTGCAAGGGATCTCAGAGCCTTCGGGCTCCGGGTGAGAGAACGATCTCTGGCGACAACCGTAGTCTGCCGTTCAGCGCCACGCAATAGCAATTCATGCCAATAGTTACTTCACCGGAGTATCGATCTCTATACTCGTAGGCAACAGAGATTGGCCAATGGGACGGGTTCCGCTGACGGGATATCGTTCTCGTGGGGACCTGGAGATCGAAGTCTGGAGCCCTGGTCTCGCGTCGAGGACCGACGCCGATCGTCGACGACCCTCAGAAGGATGCACAATGCCAAGACCCACCCTGGTGGACGTTGCCAAGATTGCGGGCGTGTCCCGCGCCACGGCTGCGCGGGTACTCGCCGGCGAGACGAAGGTCGACGCCAGGATGGCAGCCGCTGTCGAGCGCGCCGCCAAGGAGCTGGGCTATGAGGCCAACAGCGCCGCTCGTGTGCTGCGAGGCGGACGCGCCGGGGCGATTGCGCTCATTGTCGCCTTCAACGAGCTGGACAGCCTGACAGGCACGTTCTTCACGTCGGTGCTCAAGGGCGCTGCGAAGGGCCTTTACGCCGGCGAGGTCCAACCCGTCCTGCTGCCGGCCGACCACGAAGATGCCGACCGCATCCCACGGTTTCTGCGCTCGGGGGCGATCGACGGTGCGATCGTCATCCTTCAGCACGAGATCACCCATCTCGCGCAGGCGCTCGTCGACTCCCCCGTGCCGATCGCGTGGGTTGGGCGCCCCCGCGTCGCTCTCGCTCCCGACGCGATCGTCGTCGACTCCGACAATTATGGAGGCGGCAGGCTCGCCGCGCGGGCGCTGGTCGACGCCGGACGCCGACGGCTGGGCATCATCGCGGGCCCAAGCGATATGGAGCCAGCCCGCGACCGCATCAGGGGCTGGCGCGACGAGCTCGCGCAGCTCGGCATCAACGACAGCCCGATCGTGCATGGCGAGTTCACCCTTGTGAGCGGTTCGGCCGCGATGGCGCGCCTCCTCAAGCGACACCCGGACCTCGACGGCGTCTTCGCGTCCTCCGACCTGATGGCGAGCGGAGCGATTCGGGTCCTCCAGGCCGCCGGTCGCGATGTCCCGTCCGACGTCGCCGTGATCGGCTTCGACGACGTCGCCATCGCGACCACCATGGATCCAACACTCACGACGGTTCGACAGCCGCTGGAGGATATGGGCCGGGTCGCCGCAGAAACCATCCTCGCGGTCCTGCAAGGGCGCGATGTCGACCGGCAGCCCATTCTTGACACCACCCTTGTCCAGCGAGAGTCGGCATGAACACTTTTGTGACAGCCACCGAAGCCCCCTCTTGGGAAGAGGGACTCATCGTTGGCAGCGGGCGGATCGGCGCCGTCGCGTACGGTCCGGCCGACGCGATCACGATTTCCCTCGCGCACGAGCGCTATTTCCTCCCGGTGAACCCGCGACCCGACGCACCCGACCTCACTCCTGTGAGGGAGCGGCTGCGGGACGCGCTACTCTCCGGCGATGCCGACGTCGCAAGCGAAGCGCTCGGCGACGGAGTCCGCGCAAGCGGGTACGACGACGGCCTGATCTGGACCGATCCGCTCGGTCTCTGCGCGACACTCACCATCCGCACCCCCGGCGGCGTCGCCGAGTCGCAGCGGACCATCGATCCGCTTCTTGGCGAGGTCGCGGTTGAGTGGACCGATCTCGAACTCAGGCGGCACGCGCTCCGGCTCATCGCCCCGCACGGTGGCGAGTATGTCCTGCTTGCGCTCGAATCGGAACCCGTGAGCACAAGCATCATCGAGCTCGGCCTGGGCGCCGGCGCGCCAGCGTCCTTTGACACCGGGGTTCCCGACGCTTCCGCCGCGGTCAGCGCCAGTGTCGACGGCGGGGCCCGCGGCTTGCTGGTGGCCGACGCGGGCGACGGATCGACTGCGGTCCGGGCCGCCGTCACGGCGGTGACCGGAACGCAGTGGCAGGTCGATGGGGACGTCACGCGCTCCAGCGTCCAAACGGGGCCCGGAGCGTCGCGGCTGGTCCGGGTGGACCTCACGCTGCCGAGCAACGGGCACAGCGTTGAAGCGGCCTGCGTCGTGCCGGCGTCGTGGGACACAGTCCGCAGCGAGCAGCGGCAAGCGCGTTGCCCCCTCACCGGCGCATCGCTGCTGGATCTGCGGGGCACCTCGTCCGCGTCACGAACCGAAGACCTTTGGGCGGCGGCCCGCGCCGGCGACGACGGCGCGCGCCGCGGCGTGATCGAGGCAGCGTATTTGAGCGGCCGGGCAAACATCATCGCCTCCACCGGCGAGCTGCCACCAACCCTGCAGGGCGTCTGGCAGGGCACCTGGCGCCCCGCCTGGTCGGCCGACTACACCCTGAACGGCAACGTGCAGAACGGCGCCATGGCCGGCATGACTCCCACGGGCACCCCGGAGCTTGCCCTGTCGCTCCTGAACCTCGTGCTCCCCCACCTTGACGACTACCGCGATAACGCACGCCTCGTCTTCGGCGCCGAGGGCATGCTGTTACCCTCACGGATGTCGACGCACGGCCGCGCCGACCATTTCGCCGAGCAATACCCCCACCTGTTCTGGACCGGGTGCGGCGGCTGGGTTCTGCGGATCGTAGCCGATGTGGTCGCCACCACCGGCGACCGATCGATCGTCGATGACAGAGTGTGGGAACTTGCCGAAGGAGTCCTCCATTTTGCCGAGACCGCATTGCTTGAGGTCGACGGCGTCCGCAGAATTGTTCCTTCCTATTCACCCGAGAACACACCGGAAGGCGCCCGGGTCCCCCTCGCGACGGATGCGACGATCGATGGTGCCATTCTCCGTGATGCCGCACGGGCGACGGCGCTACTCGGCCGGGCCCGCGGCGACGACTCCCTGGATGAACGATGGTCACGTGTCCTACGCGATCTGCAGCCCTATCGCGTCGCGGCAGACGGCACTCTCGCCGAGTGGCTCGACCCCCAGTGGAGTGAGAACATCGCGCACCGGCATGCCTCCCAGCTTTACCCGCTGTGGTACGAGATTGATCCGGCCTTCGACGGCGACGGCGAGGAGGCGACGCGATTGCGTGCGGCCGCCTCTGCGACCGTGAGGAACAAGATCGCGTGGCGTGCTGAGGCGCCCACCGCGCCGCCTGGACGGATGGAGATGGCATTCGGCCTCGTCCAAGTCGGGATGGCCGCTGCGGCGCTCGGGGATGCAGCGGCGGCCGAAACCTGCGTCAACTGGCTCGCGGTTGAGCACTGGAGCCCGGCCCTGACAACAACGCACGATGCGGGCAGGATTTTCAACCTGGACGCCAGCGGAGGCCTTCCAGGCCTCGTTGCCTCGATGTTGCTCGGGTCCAGCACCGACTCGCTGTCAGTGCTGCCGGCCCTGCCCACCACATGGCCGCGCGGCAGCGTGACGGGACTTCGCGCACGCGGGGGCCTCGCCGTAGACCGGCTTGACTGGGAGCCGCAGGGAGCCTCCTTCACGGTGCGTCGCCTTCCTGGAGCCGGGTGGCTGGCACCGTCGGCGGGGACGCGGATGCGGCTCCCCCGCGCCGCGGCAATCCGCGTTGACGGCGAGCCGCTGACGGGCACACAGCTCAACATCGGCGAGCGGCCCGTTCGCGTCGAGCTGGAGTGGCTGCGCGACTAGGTCAGAAATCGATCTCTTGCTTTACTCGCACGGCGATTGACGGTATGAATGTCTCTATGCCATCCTCCCGGGTGATCCATCTCACCACCGATAACGTGTCCGTTCTCCTCACTCAGACGGCAGGTGCGCTGCCTGTGATTGCGCACTGGGGCCCTCGGATCCACGCGAGTGACCGCGACCTCATCGAATACGCCAGAACCGGCGTCCGCACCGGGATTGGCGGGCAATCTGACGTCCCATACGAGCCCGGCATCCTGCCCGAGCACTCGCATGGGTGGGGCGGCCTTCCTGGCATCAGGGCCCATCGCGCGGGCGCCGCATGGTCACCGCGGCTGGATGTGGTTTCGGTCGCCGTGGACGGTGAAACGCTCGCCGAGGGTGGCGTGGCTCAGCGGGAGGGTGGTCTCGTAAGCATCGATGCGAACGACGAGTGGGCCGGAATCGGCGTCAAGCTAGAGATCGATCTCTCTGCCTCCGGACTGCTTCGGACACGGGTGAGCGTGCGCAATGACAGCGATGCACACGGACACCTCGAAATAGTCGGCGTGAACCCAGCCCTGCGCGTGCCGAGCGATGCGCGCGAAATACTGGATTTTTCGGGCCGCTGGGCCACCGAGAAGATCCCGCAGCGTCACCCCGTCGTCTTCGGGACCCACACGCGCGAGTCCCGCCGCGGCCGCACCGGCCTGGACGCAACAACAGTCGTCGCCATCGGGACGCCGGGCTTCGACGCGGGCGCCGGCCGTGTGTGGCTCTGCCACGTCGGCATCGGCGGTAACCACGAGCACGCCGTCGAGCGGAGTGACGGGCATTTGGCCTTCCGCGGCGGCGAACTCCTCTTGCCCGGTGAAGTGCGCCTGGCAAGCGGTGAGAGCTACGTGTCCCCCTGGGTTTACGGCAGCTTCGGGACGGGTCTGGACGACGCCGCCGCCCGCTACCACGGCTTCTTGCGGGAGCGCTCACGTTCTTCGCGTCGTCCACGCCCTGTCACGCTCAACGTATGGGAGGCGGTGTACTTCGACCACGACTTCGGCACCCTGGCAGAGCTCGCGACGCGCGCTGCCGGCCTCGGAGTCGAGCGCTTCGTGCTCGACGACGGCTGGTTCCTGGGCCGAAGGGACGACACCGCCGGTTTGGGCGATTGGACCCCGGACCCGGTGGTGTGGCCGGACGGTCTCGGCCCGCTCGCGGAGCACGTCCGTGGCCTCGGGATGGAATTCGGCCTGTGGGTCGAGCCCGAGATGATCAATGAGGACTCCGACCTCGCCCGCGCGCACCCCGACTGGATCCTCAAGGCGCGTGCGGAACTGCCGCCACGTTTCCGCTACCAGCAGGTGCTCGACCTGAGCAATCCGGAGGCTTTTGCGCATATTCTCGGGGTTCTCGATGGCCTGGTGACAAACAACGGCGTGACCTACCTCAAGTGGGACCATAACCGCGACCTGATCGACGCGGGCAACCCTACGACGGGAGCGCCCGCCGTGCACGATCAAACCCTCGCCCTGTACGAGCTGATCGATGAGCTGCGCCAGCGACACCCCGGGCTCGAGATCGAAAGTTGCGCGTCGGGAGGCGGACGCGTCGACCTCGGGATCCTCGAGCGCACCGACCGCGTGCATACCTCCGACAATCATGACCCCCTCGACCGCTCCCGGATGCTCCGCTGGACCGGACTCCTCGTCCCGCCCGAGATGCTCGGCTCTCACGTTGCCTCACCCGTTTCCTCCGTCACGGGGCGCACCAGTGATCTGCACACCCGCTGCGCGATCGCGTTTCTCGGTCATTTCGGCATCGAGTGGGACATCCGAGAGCTGGAAGATGCGGAGGCGGCCATCCTTTCGGGCTGGATCTCCGCGTATCAGGAGCATCGGGAACTCATCAGCACCGGCCGCGTCGTCGCCGATGGCGACTTTGACCCCGGTGCGCCGGCCCTGCGCGGTGTCGTGGCCACGGACGGCTCGGAGGCGATCTACACCATCGTGACGCCGCAGCTGTCCGCGGATTCGCGCCGTCGAGTCCGCCTGCCAGGGCTTTTGGCGGAGGCGCGGTACCGCGTCGAGTCCGTTCGACCCGACTCCCTCGGCCCCTGGTGGCTGAGTCCCTACTGGCTGGACCAGACCGCCGGTCTCGACTCCGATGCCGAGGCGCCGTCCTACTCGGGGAGCCTTCTCCGGGAGGCGGGTCTCGACCTGCCCACCTCACTCCCGGACCGGGTGCTTGTGCTACGACTGGTCCGCGTCGATGCCTGAACGTCCGCCACGCCTCCGGGTCAGGGCAGCGGAGGCGGGCGGCCGAATCACCGCCGGCTCGCTCCCTCGCGACGGTACGCGGCGTCCCGGAAAGTAGTGCCTTGTGTCGAAAATGGTGCGCAGCGGGAAGCGGGGCGCCCTCCAACAGCTTCTGCGAAGGACACCCCGCTGGGTCCGGCTACTGCTTGTTCACCGGGTACCAACGCAGTCTGTGACACCTTTAGGGAAACTACTTCCATCCGCGTCCGGTTCCGCGGACCTCAGCTCAGCCACTCCTTCAGCGAAATGTTCCCAATGCGGGCGTCCCCGAGGGGAACGATGCTCGTCTCTTCGATCGGCATACCGAAGTAGCCAGCCTCAATATCAATGACCACTGCGCGCGGATCATTGTGAGCAGCGAGAACCCGGGCCACGAATTCGTTAATTCCTGCGCGCTCAGGGCCTGCTATCTCAACGACACCGTTAGTCGCGGGTTCGACTGCAGTCTCCGCGACGATGCGAGCGACGTCCGCTGCAGCCATCGGTTGCATCAGGTGACTAGTCACATAAACCGATCCGTCCCGCGTGCCGGCGTCAGCAATCATCGGGATGAACTCGAAGAACTGAGTGGCGCGCAGCAGGGTGTACGGCACTCCGCCTTCCCTAATGGCTTTCTCCTGCGCAGTTTTCCCGGCAAAGTAGCCGATAGCCCCGATACGGTCGGTTCCGACTACCGATAGCGCCACATGATGCCGCACACCGGCCTTTTTCTCAGCGGCAAGAAGGTTGCGGGATGAGGCGGAGAAGAAGGGGACGACCACCTTCTCATCGAAATCGGCAGTGTTCGTCAGGTCGACAACGACATCGGCCCCCGCCATCGCCTCATCCAGCCCCAGGCCAGTCACCGAATCCACTCCGGTAGACGGGGACGCCGGGATCGCCTCATGGCCCTGGCTCCTCAGGAGTTCCACAACCTGCCTGCCGATCAGGCCAGTTCCGCCGAAAACTACGATCTTCATGATCTTCCTTCCGATAAGTGGCGTATAGGAATGCGGTGGCATTCCGTCCACCAGCTATGACCGGTTACCGAATCAACTTGTGACAGCCGTTGAAGATCGCGCTTTGGTTCAACGCCGAACGTCGTAAAGCCGGCGAGCCCGTCTGGGCCAACTCTCCGAACCACTGGCCGGGCCGTGGGGCGGCGCGCGGATCGCCCAAAGCAAGCCATGAAAACGGCGGTCGGGGCCCTCTCCTACCCGCGGGGACCTCGCCAGACCCGGCTGGTCTCAGACATCATCCACGCTAGGTGGGCCAACCAGCTTAACACCGGAGAGCTTGTCGGGGTTCATGGTCCACAACAGCCGGTCAATACCATCGGCAGAGGCCGTGACCGTCACGACGGCGAATACGACACCATCCCGTGCCAGTCGTGCCGAAGGCCTACCGTTAGCCATGAAGAGGTCGGTATCGACCCCAGCCCAGAAGCGTGACGCGAACGCCCTGTAGTACTTCGCGACCCGTTCCCTTCCGACAACAGGGAACTTGGAAGCCCGAACCTTACCGCCGCCGTCTGAGTAGCTGACGACGTCCGCGGCGAACAGTTCCTCCAATGCAGCGAGGTCCCCGGTTCGTGCAGCAGTCAGGAATGCTTCCAGCAGACGCTGCTGCTCGCCCACGCTCACCGCCACGCGCTTCTCGCCAGCAAGGCGTTTGCGCGCCCTGCTCACCAACTGGCGCGCGTTCGTTTGGGTCTGTTGGATGATCTCCGCGATATCTTCGTATGGGTAATCGAACGCCTGCCGCAACACATAGGCGGCCCGTTCGGTCGGCGACAGCTTCTCCAGTATCAGCAACACGGCAAACTCGAGCGCTTCACCATGCAGTGCGCCTAGTTCAGGGTCGGCGCTTGTGTCCACCGGCTCCGGTAGCCACGGACCGACATACATCTCACGACGAACTCGTGCCGACTGCCCAGCGTTGATGGCGAGACGGGTGGCGGTGGTCGCCAGGAATGCCGGTGCGTTCCGAACCGTGCTGCGATCGTAAGTCTGCCAACGAATCCACGTCTCCTGCACGATGTCCTCCGCCTCGCTGACACTGCCGAGCATGCGGTAGGCGATCCCAAACAATCGGGGACGGACATCCGCGAATACCGCCGATGCGGTTTCTAATTCGGCGGCTGACCCGGAGGCGGCATCCATGCGCCAATGGTACTGCCCTATCGGGTGGAGCACTGGCGCCGGTTTATGGCCCAAACATTCCATTCGCTCGAGAGCCGCAGCATGTCCTCCGGCACCTTCACCAACTAAGGCCGAACAGCCCTCACGTTTGTGACTGCCGGCGCATCCCAGTCGATGTGATGGCGATAGACCCAGTCGAAGTTGTCGGCCGCCTTCCGGGCGAGTGAGCGGAAGACGGCCTTCAACACGAGGTCTTCGAAGACTCTCTTGAATTGGCCGCGGACCTTCGGGGCGGCGTTCCGGCGGCCCCATTCGACCACCAGTTCCGCCCGGTTCCGGCGTTCATTCTCGTAGCGGGACAAGGCGCCGGGGATATCGTCGGTGGAGATGCCCCGGAGCGATCGCCCGAGCACGACGGCGTCTTCGATGGCCATGGAAGCACCCTGCCCGGACGACGGCGATGCAGCGTGGGCAGCGTCTCCCACAAGGACCAGGCCGCCCCGATGCCAGCGGGGAATGCTCGGAAAGTCAGAGGTGGCGTACGGCCGGATAATGCCGTCAGTAGCCGCGATGATCTTAGCCATGGGAGTGCGGTCCCCTGCTACGAGCTGTATCAGCCAGGACTTGCGGGCGCCGTGGTCAAGCGTGGCCGGATCCTCCGATAACCGCTGCAGTGGATTGGCGAACCACCAGATCCTGCCTTCCGGATCCTGCATGTAGCAATAGAAGCAGCGCTTCCCGAAGACCATCTTCATGCGCCCTGGTTCGACGTCCAGGAGCTCCGCCGGGAGCAAACCGGCTTCGACGATCCCGCCGGTGTTGAGCAGCGGGATATTGCGGGGAGCCGGGGACGAGGGATCGATCAGCGGCCGCACGGCCGAGCGGAGGCCGTCGGCGCCCACCACCAAGTCTCCACGCGCGGAGGTGCCGTCCGCGAAAACGGCCGTGACGCCGTCGGGCGCTTCCTTCACCGCAGCGAGCCGCTTGCCGTACTCGATGCGGATCCCGCTGCGGCCGGCTGCCTCGCGGAACATGCCATACAGCTCGGAACGCGTCATGGTGCGCGCGGTGGTGCCGTCAGGGAGGGATCCGCCGTAGTCAAAGTCGATGAGGTGTTTCCCGGTGCTGCCCAGGTACATGGACATCCGTGGGGTGCTGAAGCCCAGATCGGCGGCTGCGCCTTTGAGCCCGAGCGTTTCCAGGGCATCGAAGCCGTTGACGGCCACCGTGAGGAAGCCACCGACGCCGTCCGAGGGCTCAGGGTAGGCCTCGAACACGGTGGCGTGATGGCCGGCTTTCTGCAACGAGATCGCGGTGGCGAGTCCGGCTATTCCGGATCCGATGACTAGACAGTTCAGCACGGTCGGCTCCCTTGAGATTTATTTCGTTCGGTTAAAAGAAATATATGGAGAACGCCGCGCGTCGTCAACCCTTTCGGCGAGACGAAATAATTTGCTAGCCTCGGAGGGTGGAGAAGCAAGCGAGAGTCAGCACGCAGCGCCAGGAACTGCTTGAGGCGGTCTTCGCCTCGGGACGGGAGCTTTCGACGGCGGCCGTCATGTTCCACACAAAGCTGTCCGAGCTGCGCGGACTGTCCGCAACGGAGGGTAAGGCGATCGACATCCTGCTGCGCTTTGGACCGATGACAGCGGGGGAATTCGGCGAACAATCCGGGCTGGCACCGGCCTCGGTCACGGGATTAATGCAGCGGCTCGAGAGCAAGGGCGTAGCACGCAGGGTGCGGCACGAAGGCGACAAACGGAAGGTCCTGATCGAGCTGGTTGGGGACCAAGTCAGCGCCGCAATGCCCCACTTTGTCGACTTCATGGGCGGCTTGGCGAGCCTCCTGGAGGGGTACAGCGACGAAGAACTGCGCGTCATCGCGGACTATTCGTCCAAGGCCGCGCGGATCCAGCAGGACGCGGCGGGGCGGCTGGGGGCTGCGACCGGCGGTAAGGCGAACGACGACGGCGACCGCGCGCCGTCGTCGGACTCCACCTGAGCCGCTCCCCCGCTTAGGCGCCGTGCCTGATTCACTGCGTCCGGGAACCTGCCTCCTGTCCGGGGCCCGGTTCTGCTTCCTCAGCTGCAGCCGCCGCGATCGATTCGGCCAGGCTCGTATCGTTGCGCGAGATCAAATAGTGCACTGCGACAGCCACGAGGGCTCCAATGAACCAGGAGAACGCCGAGAAGGCTCCAAACACAGGAACAAGCGCCAACACCACGGCAGGGACGGCCGAGACGACAAACGAGAGAACCGCCTTCCGGTTCCAGCCATGGGTATACGTGTAGTACCCCTGCTCCTTGAACAGGTCCGGTACCAGCACGTGCTGTTTGCGAAGCACATAGTAGTCAACCATGATGATCCCGAACAGCGGTCCCAGCAGTGCTCCGAGGCCTCCAAGGAACAGGTTGATGACGACCGGGCTGTTGAACAGGTTCCAAGGTGTGATGACGAGGGCGATCAAGGCCGAGATCAGCCCGCCACGCTTGAAATCTATCCGGGAGGGCCAGACGTTGGCGAGGTCATATGAGGGGGAAACGAAGTTTGCCACGACGTTGATTCCAAGGGTTGCCACCGCGAACGTGACAGCACCAAGCAACAGGGCCCAGATGCTATCGATCCGCCCGACAATTTCAACGGGGTCGTAGATGTACTCGCCATACACTTTGAAAGTCCCGGCCGTTACGACAACGGAAACCACGGAAAAGGCGATGAAGTTGACCGGAAGCCCCCACAGGTTCGCCGTTCGCACTGCTTTGCGCGTGGGCGCAAAGCGGGAAAAGTCGCAGAAGTTGAGCAACAGAGTGGAGAAATAGGTCACCGTCAGCGCCGTGGCAGCGAAGAATGCATGCGTAGTACCCCATGCCGAAGTGCCCCCGGGCAGGTCGAGGGAGATATTCCACCCCGCATTGATCAGAATGTAGACCACCAGCAACCCCATCACAGCCCACACAGCGGGTCCGGCCCAGTCCTGGAATCTCCGGATCGTTTCCATGCCGTTGCGAAGCAGAAGGAGCTGCAACGACCACATCAACAGGAACGCCAGCCAGCCGAGCAAGGATTCGCCGAGGAAGTTGTTCCCGGCCAAGCCCTTGAGCCCGGGCCAGAGCTCCAAGGCGATGATGATGACGGCACGGGAGGCCAGCCACGTCTGGATGCCGTACCAGGCAATCGCGACCAGTGCACGAATCAGGGCGGGCAGGTTGGCGCCGAACGTGCCAAACGAGATCCGGGCGAGCACAGGGTACGGGACCCCGGTCTTCTGGCCGGCGTAGCCCGAAAAGTTCATGAGGACAAAAACGATCACAATCCCTACGACCAAGGCGAGGAACACCTGCCAGGCACCCAGGCCCAGCGCGAAGAGCCCTGCGGCGAAGGTATAGCCGCCAAGCGAGTGAATATCCGACATCCACATCGCAAACAATGAATAGAAGCCCCATGAGCGGTGTTCGGCCGGCGCAAGATCTTCGTTGTAGAGGCGCCGGCTGGCTCCCGGCGGAATGACGTGAGACACGTGGTCCTCGCTTCCAGCATCTATGTGCGGAACGCCGGCTCGCAGTCCCCTGGACGGGCACCGACAGCGCATCCATTGCTGTCAATATACTCAGCCCGGCGATGCCGGAATAGATCAGCCGGGCGCTGGGTCAGGGTTGACACTGGGCGCTCAATTGTTGCAGACAAGGACCACTCCCCGAAGGCTTTATTTTCCTGCCCAAAAACTGCGGCAAGGCTATGGAAAACCACGGCTGCTCTTGATCCACGGATGGCATGGTTAAGCCAGCGGCAGCCCCAAGGAACCTGAGCCGCTGACGCAGCAGGCAATTAGCAAGACGCCGGGAGCAGGAGGAGCCATGAATCAGGTAGCACCCTTGGAAGAGGCATCCGCCATAGCGTCCGATCAGAGTGGCTGGCTGAAGTGAAGCGGATTGTAGCCTCCCGCCCCGTCTGCCGGCCCTCCTGCGAAGGCACTGACGTTCACGTGTCCAGCGGGATCAGCTGCCCGGCCACGGTGTGGTGTACCCCGTCGCCCGTTGCGAAAACATGGTCCCCCGGCGAGCGCATTCACGACGGCGGATTCGAAATCTGGCCTGACTGCCAAGACTGAAACGTTGCGTCCACTAGGCCTCCGGCGCCTGTTCAACGCAGGCCACCGCAAGGGGTTTGGTCGCCGATCTCTGCAGCGGATGACGCAGCCGCGCCTGGTACGGGCCATTCCGGAACGTGGCGCGTGGGTCCATCTGCACAACCAGGAGTGGTTCGGGGCGAGCGGCGTCCAGCCGTACGACCATGCCGTCACGCTGGCCGCCAACGTATAACGGCGTCGCTGGCTCCACAGCGGTCTGCTCAAGGCGGCCCCGGTGCTCCGGGCTCGCTGCCAGGAAGAGGATTCCATGGGCGAGGCCAATCACCCTGAGCGGGACCACCCAGTCGGTCAGATTGGCTTGCGGCGTTGACCGGGACGGCGTCTGGTGCTTCTGCATAGGCGACGGCTTGGCCACTTTCAAGAGCTGGGCGCATTCCTGGCACGGGGTACGCTCCCCCACCTCGGCCGACATTGCTACAAGCAGTCCCCTGGGAGCGGTGCGCCACTTCTCGGCCACGGTCTGGCACCAACTGCTGTGGTAGACCGTCCCGTACTTCACCACATACACCTGGTCTTCGCCTATGAGGGGCACCCCCTCCCGCCGGGCGGCCGGTTCGACCGGTTTGAGCTCACCGAAGTTCCTCGTATCTGAGGAGGCTGGGCGGCTGGGCTTGAGGTACTTGCGGATCAACGGATTGAGTGGCCGATTTGGTTTTGGAATGACGGGGCCTTTCCATCCGGCGGGAGCGAGCTTCGGTCGCTCCCCTGATTACCCCTTACCTAGTTTGCTGGCTTTTCCTGCGGGTTGCCAGTCGGGGACGGCCGGGACCGGTTCCTCGGACCTGGTGTTGGAGGGCGGGAACCAGCCCGCCATCTGTCCAGCCAGGGCGCGAATGGTCAGGTTTTTCCTGTTGCGTCGAAGGGATGACGTGCACTCATTGGCGGAGGTCGAGAGCGTCAAGCAATCGTTGGGTCGAGCCACCGAGGTTCCAATCGCTTGCGAGGCGTTCGAGTTCAGTACGCGCATTTCCGGCTACGGGGTGCAGCCGCGCTCCGGCGTCGTCGAGAGTGGGCAGCGCGAGGTCGCGCACGATGTTCACGACGGCGGGCGCAACCGTCAGGTAGTGAGCGGAAGCGGCGAGTTTCGACCTCACGGGCGCTGCCAAGCTGCTGCCTGGATCCGCCGCGGCAGCGAGCAACCCGTCCAGCGTGCCGTAAGCCAAGAGCAAGGACGCCGCCGTCTTTTCCCCGATCCCGGCAACGCCCGGCAGCCCGTCCGAGGCGTCCCCGCGCAACGCCGCGAAGTCGGCATACTGCTCCGGCAGCACGCCATACTTGCCAACGACAACGGCATCGGTCACGACCTCAAGGTTCCTCATGCCCCTCGCTGTGTAAAGGACCCGCACCCGGCGGGCGTCATCGACCACCTGGAACAGGTCACGGTCCCCCGTCACGACGTCGACAGGAAGGTCGGCCTGACTGGCATAGCTGCCGATGACGTCGTCGGCTTCATGCCCGGCAGCCCCGACAATGGCGATGCCCGCCAGACGGAGCACCTGACGGATCATGGGAACCTGTGCCACAAGCGCCTCCGGCACCACCTCCACGTCCGGGGCGCCCGCCACCGCCTCGGCGACCCTGTGCGACTTGTACGAGGGGATGAGATCCACCCGCCACCCAGGACGCCAATCATCGTCCCAACACGCCACCAGATGCGTCGCGCCATACTCGGTGATGAGCCGCGCGACCATCTCCAACAAGCCGCGAACAGCGTTCACCGGCATACCGTCGGCACGGCGGATCGAATCAGGCACACCGAAGAAAGCACGAAAATACAAAGACGCGGTATCAAGAAGCATCAAACGGTCGGGCATAAGCGATCCTTACACCCAGGCAGTCTCGGACCCAAGGCCCTCCGACCCGAAAGAAGGGAGCTTTAGGGCCGCAATGCGTCTGCGCGGACTTGTGCGGAGGCGGCCGCGCTCTCATTTCCAAGTCTGGCGTAGATCCGGGCAAGGATGCTCCACGGCGTGTCTGATTTGGGCGCCAGCTGTGCGGCTTGGTGGAGGTCGGCAATGCTCGCGTCGATGTCCCCCAGCCCGAAGTTGGCGATTCCGCGTTGGACATATGGCCCTTCATCAAAGGGCGCCCGGCGGATGAGATCGTCCAGGCGTCTCTTGGCCGCGTGAAGGTCACCCGAGTTCGCCTGGCCGATCGCCAACACCAGTCCAGCTTCGAATGACCTTGGGGTCCTTTCTAGGGATTTTGCCGCCCACCGGATGGCAAAGGAAGCCGCCAACGGATCGCCGTCGGCCGCCGGTCCCGCAAAGACCTGCGCCGCCAGCAGGGCCGTGTCTGTATCCCAGGGGCGCAGCTTGGAGGCGGATGCAAATGACTCGTTGGCGGCGTCCATTCTGCCTTCGGCAGCGAGCTGAGCACCGGTTTTCATAGGCCACTCAGCTGCCCCTGCAAGAATTCCTACGGCCAAGACCGGAACAAACAAGGCGATCGCCCCTGCGCGGAGGGCACCTCGTCCGGCCCCGGACAGTCTGGGACTGACCCGCGTCTGGCGCTCAGGGGAATGCGCGCTTGAGGCTCCAAGGATCCCGCCTGCGACGAAGGCCAACAGTCCTGTTGTTCCCGGCGAAGTGAAGTGGGTCAGCATTCCCGCACCACACGCCGCAAGCGCACACAGGGCAGAGTGCAAGGTCAGCCGCTGTCTTGGACTTTCAACTGACCGGATGCTCCTGACGCCAAGAACAACACCCATTGAACAGGCCAGGAGCGCAAGCAGGAGAAATGGAACACCACCTGCAGCCGCGGCTTGGAGCAACCACATATGCGGTGAATCAACGGGAAAGTCGTTACCTACCTCACGGGTCCACGTCTCGGTCAGGTATGCCGGAAAAGCGTCCACGAATCCACTCGGTCCGACACCAAACCAAAAATGGTCGCCTATCAGTTGCACCGTTTGCTCCCACAGGAGCCACCGCCCGGCGACAGTCTCACCGCTCAGCAAGCGTTCACGGATTCCGGGAACAATCACGGCCACAGCAGCAACGGCGGCGAGGGCAAGCAGGCCTTTCCCGACCACAGGCCAACTCATGCCGCCGGGTTTCCTCACCCGCCATATCAGCGCGAACATGAACAGCAACCCCAGGCCGAGCAGGGCCGCCCTGGAACCCGAAAGCAGCACAACGAGAACCGAGGCCGCCCAGCCCACCCGAAGTAGCCACTTGACGGCTGCGGAGTCCGATTCCGCGGGGGCCATCAGAAGGCCACACAGGAGCACGGCCATCAGCCCCTGGTCTGTGGCGTTGCCCAGGGTAGCTCCCGGTCTTGCATCAAGAGGGCCGCCCAGTGGACGAAGCCCCGCGGCCTCGAGCGCACTCACGCCGAACAGAACGGCGGACGCCACGGAGGAGCACGAGCGAAGCAGGATCCAGCGGGACACCGACTTGGGCCCCGCCAATACCCGCGCCCCCACTGCGAATAGTCCAAGGTAAAGCGCAAGGACGGGTAATCCTTCATAGCGGGGCCACCGTCCCATCAGACTTGCCCCGGGACCCTCGGACAAGACGGCAGCGAGCAGCAACCAGGCACCCATCCCGGCGAGTACCAACCAAAGCAACCACGGGATCGAGCCACCCCGGCTGGCAAGCAGCCCAAAGATGACCGCTAATACCAGAACGATGACCTTGGCCCAGACAAAGCGGTACAGCCCTCCGGGCTGAAACACCAGAACCGAAAATGTTACAAGCGAAATACACGCATGGGGCGCAAACCTCGAAATTGCACCCCAGTTATTGCCCACAATCATCGGTTCTTTCACCATGCTGTAAAGCCGTATTCAGACATATTGCGTAGCAGAATCCCCATGCGACGAAGTCCCTTCGTTGTCAAGTCAACTGAATGCTACCCTGTCGCTTGTTTCGAGTTCTTCAAGGGCTTGGACAAATTCGATGACTTCATCGTCAATGGGGAGAAATGATGCCGCACCTTGTTCAAAAGCTATGCCCACGCTTTGTCCTGGCCCTAATCGCCAGCCTGCTACTCGTCCTGGCAGGAGGTTTACCAGCGACCGCAGCGGAAACCGCGACAATCAGCGGAAAAGTCACCGTTCCAGCCGGTGTCGATCCTAATCAGGTCTGGGTCGCCGCATTTACCGACACCGAGAGCTGGGCTTCGAGTACAGGGCTTGCACCCGATGGAAGCTATGAACTCTCGGGCTTGGCCCCGGGAAACTACAAACTGGAGTTCTACGGCTACGACGCGGGGGCCTTGGACCAGTGGTATCAAAATGCGGTGTCTTCCGACGCGGCCACCACGATCACGCTTGCAGCCGGTCAGGCGCTCACAGGCATCAATGCAGCCCTCGTCAAGAGTGCCACCATCAGCGGAAAGGTCAGCGTATCCGCGGGCGTTGACCTAAGTAGCGTTGTTGCCGGTGTCTACTCCCCCGAGGGGAGCTACGTTCGAAGTGTGCTGCTCTCTGCCGATGGGAGCTATAAGGTCCTTGGCCTGGTCGCGGGCAGCTACAAAATCGCTTTTGGCGGTTCGAACGCGCTGACCCAGTGGTACAACAACGCCACCTCCTTCGAAACCGCTACAGCGATCACACTGACCGCCGGCCAGGACCTCACCGGCGTCAACGCCGCTCTCGTCAAGGGCGCGACCATCAGCGGCAAGATCACCGCACCAGCAGGCGTCAACCTCAGCGAGGTGACCGTCAATGCGCGAACAGCAAGCAACAACCTATGGGCTGGAAGCGCGCCCGCAGAACCTGACGGCACCTACACGATCGCAGGCCTTCCCGCCGGCAGTTACAAACTCAACTTCAATGGCTACGGCTCAGGCGCCCTGGACCAGTGGTACAACAACGCCGCCTCCTTCGAAACTGCAACCCCCGTCACCTTGGCTGCCGGCCAGGACCTCGCCGGCGTCAACGCCGCCCTCCTCAAAGCAGCGACCATCAGCGGCAAAATCAGCGCACCGGTGGGCGTAAACCTCGATCAAGTAGCGGTCCTTGCATATCCAAGCAATAGCAACAGTTGGACCGGATACGGGGAAGTTGCCGCGGATGGCAGCTACAAGATCCCGGACCTCCCCTCCGGAAACTACAAGCTCGAATTCAGAGGATACGGATCCGGCGCGCTGGACCAGTGGTACAACAACAAAGCCACGTTCGACACTGCAACCCCCGTTGCTCTGGCTGTTGGCCAGGACCTCACCGGCATCAACGCCATCCTCATCAAGGGTGCAACCGTCTCCGGAAAAGTCACCGTGCCCCTGGGTGTGGACGCCAGCCAGGTTCAGATCCAAGCAGTAACGAGCGACAAACAGTGGGCCGACAACAGTGGGCTCGCTCCCGACGGCACCTACAGGCTCCAAGGCCTCCCGGCCGGCAGCTACAAACTACACTTCAGCGGTTGGAACACCGGTGCGCTGGACCAGTGGTACAACAACGCCACCTCCTTCGAAACCGCCAACCCCGTCGCGCTGACCACCGGCCAGGACCTCACCGGCATCAACGCCACCCTCATCAAAGGTGCAACCATCAGCGGCAAGATCACCGCGCCGGCCGGTGTTAACCTCGACGAGAGCATTGTCAGAATATTCAAGAGCGATTCCTCCAACGAAGCAGCGTTCACGGCCTCCGTGTCCGCCGACGGAAACTACCGGGCTGTTGGGATCCCGTCAGGTAGCTACAAAGTCTTGTTCGACGGAGCATCCAGCGGGGCCACCGACCAATGGTTCGGTGGAACATCCTTCGGCACAGCCTCCGTGCTGAGTCTGGCTACCGGCTCTGACCGTACCGGAATCAACTTCTCCCTCCAGGCGGGGGGCACGATTTCCGGAAAGATCGCCGGAGTCCGGGCTTACTACCCGGTCAGTGTCCTCGACTCCTCGGGAGCAGTGGTCCGCAACTCCTATTCGAGCAGCGATGGGAGCTACAGCATCAAGGGACTTACCTCCGGCACGTACAAGGTCGCATTCAACCGTTCAAGCGGGTTCTCGACAGAGGAAGCGCAGTATTACCAGAACAAGCCGGAATCGGCAGGGCCGGCACAGGCCTCCGGCGTCCAGGTCACGGTCGGCCAGACCACCCCGAACATCGGCGCAGCCCTCGGGACGGGAGCGAAGATCAGCGGAACGGTTCTGGACAAGCTTGGTAAGCCGCTGCCTGACGCCTTGGTTCAGGCATACACGCTGGACGGCTCACTCGTGACCCGCTCGACCAACACAGACGCTTCCGGTAAGTACACCGTCTCCGGTGCGACCACGGGCAAGTACATCGTCAAAGTCACGCCTTACGGGACCACGTTGGGGAACCTGTACTCAGGGAACGGGAACTCTGAAGCCGGCGCGAGCCTGGTTGCTACCAGCTCCGGCAGCACGACGACCCTGAATCTGTCTTATGCAGCTGGTGCCACGTTGACGGCTCCGGTGCCGACGATCACTGGTACCGCGAAGGTCGGACTCACCCTCACGGCGAACCCGGGCACCTGGGGGCCGGCCCCGGTCACCTTGACCTACCAGTGGAAAGCCAACGGCACCGCCATTACCGGAGCCACCGCCTCCACCTACAAGGCCGCCCCAGCGGACCTGGGCAAAACCATCACCGTGACCGTCACCGGAACCAAAACCGGCTACGCCACCACGGCCAGGACCTCCGCCGCCACCGCAGCGGTCGTTGCCGGAACACTCACCACCGCCGTGCCGACCATCACCGGCACACCCGCGGTCGGCCAAACCCTTACCGCCAACCCCGGCACCTGGGGACCAGCCCCGGTCAACCTCTACTACCAGTGGAAAGCCAACGGCACCGCCATCAGCGGGGCCACGACCAACAGCTACAAACCCGTCAGCGCCGACATCGGCAAAACGCTCACCGTCACGGTCACCGGACGCAAGACCGGCTACACCGTCGCCGCCAAAACCTCCACCGCCACCACAGCAGTGAAGTAGAGGCCGGCTAAGGGCAGTGCCTGTCAGAAGAGAAACTGACAGGCACTGCCCCTTGCCTCTAAGAGACGATCAGATCCACGCCCCACCAAGGCTCCGGGCGATCAAGAGTCTGTGGGTTCGCGGAGGCGGTCAACGCAAGGATGCCTGCGCTGCGCTCGACGCCGATGACCGGTTCCACAGTGTCCCCATGGCCGCGGCAGACAATCCCCTGCTGGGACGCATTGTCGATCAGCTCCATCCGCAGATCCACCGGCTCCTCTACCGCAGGTTCTCTACGCTCTACGGCGGAGAAAATACCATCGACCACCACGCCGAACGGGTCCGGATCCTGGCATCGGGTGATGCGGACGCCGCAGCCGAGCGATCTGCTGCACACTGGGTGCAACTCGTTCGGATGAAAAAGATCCGGTCCCAAGCGGGACCGGATCTTTTGCGTTCTTCGGTTCTGCTACACCGGAACCGAGTGCATCGACGTCCCTTCCCGTCCGCTGGCGAGCCTCTCACTGTTCATTGCCCGCCCGAAGGCCTTTCAGGATGCTCATACGTTCTCTCCGTTGTTCTTCAGCGCGCTGTACACCTCGTCGGTGACGGGCTCGAGCCATTCATTACTGACGTCCTCGCCAGGGGTGATGAAGGCAATGTGGGAGAACCACGAGTCGGACTTCGCACCATGCCAATGCTTCGTGCCTGCCGGCACCCGGATCACCGTTCCTGGCTCCAAGCTGACGGGGCCTTCGCCCTCGGCCTGGTACCAGCCGCTGCCCGCAGTGCACATCAGGATCTGGTCGCCTCCACCGTCTGTGCCGTGGTGGATGTGCCAGTTGTTGCGGCAGCCCGGCTCGAAAGAGACGTTGCTGACCGGCACACTTCCCGAGGCGAGCGGGGCCAGGTAGCTCTGGCCGGTGAAGTACTTGACGTAGGCGTCGTTCTTCTCTCCGCGCGGGAAGATCTGGTCGAATTCGTTGCCCGTCATTGTGCTTTCCTTCTTTTGCGACTAGCGGTTGACATAGGTCATGTGCTCGGCGTTGTAGCGGTCTCCGCGTACGCCGAAGCGCTGGGCAAGGCTGTCGAGATCGGCGCGCTCGTCCGCGGAGAGTGTGAGCTGAGCGGCAGCCGCGTTCTCCCGGATGCGCTCGGCGCGTCGGGTGCCGGGGATCGGCACGATCCACGGCTGCTGCGCGAGCAACCAGGCCAGCGCGATCTGGCCCGGCGTCGCGCCCTTCGCCTCGGCGAGGGCCTTCACGTGGTCGACGAGCCTCTGGTTCGCGGCGAGGTTCTCCGCCTCGAACCGCGGGACACGGTTGCGGATGTCGCCGTCGGTAAAAGTCGTCCCCGAGTTGACCGTGCCGGTGAGGAATCCCTTGCCGAGCGGACTGAACGGCACGAATCCGATGCCGAGCTCCGCCAGGACCGGCAGCACCTCCGCCTCGGGATCCCGTGTCCAAAGCGAATACTCGCTCTGGACCGCGGCGACCGGCTGCACGGCGTGAGCGCGGCGGATCGTGGTGGCGGAAGCCTCGGAGAGGCCGAAATGCTTCACCTTGCCCTCGGCGATGAGTTCGCCGACAGCGCCGGCGACATCCTCAATATGAACCTCGGGGTCGACGCGGTGCTGATAGAACAAGTCGATCACGTCCGTTCGCAAGCGGCGCAGGGACTCATCTGCGACGCGGCGGATCTGCTCGGGCCGGCTGTCAAGGCCGACCATCCTGCCGTCCCGGATGTCCCAGCCGAACTTGGTGGCGATCACGACCTGATCGCGGATCGGCTCGAGTGCCTCACCGACGAGCTCCTCGTTGACATACGGCCCGTAGACCTCGGCCGTGTCGAAAAGCGTCACGCCCTCGGCGACGGCCGAGCGCAGCACGGCGATCATCTCATCGCGGTCGCCGGGGTTGGGTCCGTAGCTCTGGGACATGCCCATTGCGCCGAGCCCGATCGCGGAGACCTCGAGGCCCTGGCCAAGTGTTCTGGTGTGCATGATCAGTCCTTCGTAGTGGTGGTGTCGTCGAGCACGGGGCGCGGCAGCGCCGTCGCGGTGGCGGCGAGGCTCGCCAGCAGCTGCAGCCGTTGCTCGCTCGGCGAGCCGGGTTCGGCTGTGTAGATGAGGAACGAAAGCCCCGGCTCGGCAGTCAGCTCCAAACCCTCGTACGTAAGGGTGAGGTCGCCGACCTCGTGGTGGTGAAAACCTTTCGTGCCCGAGCCGTGGCGGCGGACGTTGTGCGCACCCCACCGTGTGCGGAACGCATCGCTGCAGGTGGAGAGTTCGCCGACAAGGTCATGCAACTGCTTATCACGAGGATCATGGCCAGCCTCCGTGCGCAGGATCGCCACGGTGACGTCGGCGGCCGCCTCCCAGTCCGGGTAGAACGTCTTGGCGCGCTCGTCCAGGAAGCAGTACCGGGCGAGGTTTCCCTGCCCGGGCCCGTCGAAGACCTCATCATAGAAGGTGCGACCTAGGGCGTTGGTCGCCAAGATGTCCATCTGTCCGTTGCGTACGAACGCCGGGCCGTTCACGATGACCTCCAGCGCACGGGTCAGACTATCCCTCGCCACCCACGTCTTCGGCTTGCGCCGCCGCACGGGCTGCGCACCCCCGTTTGCCGCCCGCGCGAGATCAAAAAGGTGCTCGCGCTCGGCATCGTCCATTTGTAGGGCGCGGGCGACGGACTCCAGCACAGAGTTGGAGACCCCGACGAGGTTGCCTCGCTCGATCTTGGCGTAGTACTCCGGGCTCACGTCCGCGAGCATCGCGACCTCGCCCCGCCTCAAGCCCGTCACGCGACGGTGCCCCGAGACGGCTAGCCCAGCCTGCTCGGGGCTGATGTTCGCCCGACGGGACATGAGGAATTCCCGTGCTTCGTCCCTGGTATTCATGCAGACAACGCTATTTCGGCCACTGTCTCGGAGGGAGTCCCCACTGGTACACCCTTCGCTGGAGACTCCCTTCGTCGCCACCGTGGCGATGGAATATGGGCATCCGGGCAACTACAACGAAGGTGAAATATTGTGAGCAAAGAAGAGCAGAGCGCCGGGTGGAGCGGCGGGAAGAACGCCTTCGGCGACTTCGCCCCTGGATTAGTCCATTACACCGACAAAGTCCTCTTCGATGAGGTCTGGGAACGCGAGGATCTGTCCAAGCGCGATCGCAGCCTGATCACCGTCGCTGCGCTGGCTTCCCTGGGCAAGATGGACCAGCTGAAATTCCACCTCGGTTTCGCCCGCCAGAACGGCGTCACCGACGAGGAGCTCAAGGAAACCCTGCTGCACTTGTCCTTCTACGCCGGCTGGCCCAACGGGATGGGAGCGACGACCGTACTGAAGAACGTCATCAAAGACGCCTGACACCGGGATCCATTGCGGTCCATCGGCGCACTAGGGCTCGAGCGACACCACTGACCATTCCATTCCATGCTCCGGCAAGTACGTTTCAGACGAGGTCACAGAGCCCTCCAACCTGTGGCGGCGCTTGCTGCTGACTCTGCTTCGAATCGTGTCAAACGAGCCTCGCCGCTCAGATTCCAGGCCTCCGTCGCAAATCTGTGCATGCCCGGCATGGAGCCTTTCATGTGGGCAGTCAGCTCGGACAAAGCTTGGTTACGGCGCGCAGGAATCAACACTTGAGGCCCGGATCGCGCTTGCTCCAGCCGGACAACTTCCGGGAAATGGTTGAACGCCAGGCGCTGCCGTCGTCGGAGGCTCTGTTCTACCAGCCTCGCCTGACAGTCACCCTTGACAATAAATTGAGTTAAGTCATAATTGAGTTGACTCATTTATTGTAGGGAAGGAACACCACGCCATGCGAGCGTTCGTCATCACCAAGTACAAGGAGCCGCTGCGCGAAGCGGAGGTCGCTGAGCCGACGGTCGGGGACCGCGATGTGCTCGTGCAGGTTCAGGCAGCAGGCTTGAACCAGTTGGACGAGAAGATCCGGTTGGGTGAGTTCAAGCAGATCCTCCCCTACAAGCTCCAGCTGATCCTCGGCAACGACGTCGCCGGCACCGTCATCCGTGTCGGGGCAAACGTGCGCGGATTCAAGCCCGGCGACGAGGTCTACGCCCGCCCCGACAAAGACCGCATCGGCACGTTCGCCGAGCGCATCGCCGTCGCCGAGGAAGACATTGCACTGAAACCCGCATCGGCCACCATGGAGGAGGCCGGCTCGCTGCCGCTGGTGGCGCTTACCGCATGGCAGGCCCTCGTGGAGCAGGGCAACGTGAGCCCCGGGCAGAAGGTTCTCATTCACGCCGGTGCCGGCGGGGTCGGCTCAATCGCCATCCAGCTCGCCAAGCACCTCGGTGCGACCGTTGCAACCACCACGAGCAGCTCCAACGCCAGCTTCGTTCGCGACCTCGGGGCAGACATCGTGGTCGACTATCGCACCCAGGACTTTGAGCAGCTCCTGAGCGGATACGACCTGGTGCTGGACAGCCTCGGCGGGCAGAACCTCCAGAAGTCACTGCGCATCCTCAAGCCCGGCGGTAAAGCGATTGGGATCTCCGGCCCACCTGATCCGGCGTTCGCACGCAATGCCGGCCTGAACCCTGTGCTGCGCCTTGCGATCAACGGGCTAAGCAGCAGGATCCGCAGGCAGGCGAAGAAGCTTGGCGTCAGCTACGAGTTCCTCTTTATGCGTGCCAGCGGCAACCAGCTGCGCCAGATCAGTGCCCTGGTCGACGACGGCGTGCTGCGCCCGATCGTGGGTAAAGTCTTCGACTTCGCCCAGACCCCCCAAGCGCTGCAATCCCTCGCCAAGGGCGGCATCCGCGGCAAAGCAGTCGTCACTCTCGCCGGATGACCCGCGCCGACCACTAATCTCACAGAACCATCCAGGAGAACAACCCTCATGAGCAACACCGACACCTCGAACGAACCCCTCGTCACCTCGTATACGAAAGCACCGGCCCGCGCCATCACCACCGGTGGCGTCACCTACGCGTATCGGGAGCTGGGACCCGTGGGAGGGATCCCCGTGGTGTTCTTCGTGCACCTCGCTGCCACCATGGATAATTGGGATCCCCGAATCATCGATCCCATCGCGAAGAACCGTCACGTCATCACCTTCGACCAACCCGGCGTCGGTGCCTCCACCGGGCAGGTGCCCGACAGCATCGAGACGATGGCCGACGATGCCTACACCTTCATCCAGGCCCTCGGATTCGACAAAATCGACGTCTTCTCCTTCTCAATGGGCGGCATGATCGCCCAGGACCTGGCCCTCAAGCATCCCGGCCTTGTCCGCAAGCTCGTGCTGACCGGCACCGGCCCGCGCGGCGGCAAAGACATCGACAAAGTTGTCGGCACCACGTACCGGGACATCCTCCGCGCAACCCTCACACGATCGGACCCCAAGGAATTCCTGTTCTTCAACCGCAGCGCTACCGGCAAGCCTGCCGCGAAGGCGTTCATCAAGCGCCTTCAGGAGCGCACCATCGACCGCGACAAACCGATCAGCACCAAGGCGTTCCAAACTCAGCTGAAAGCAATCCGGAAGTTCGGCCGCTCCGCACCGTCGGACCTGTCAAAGCTCACCCAGCCCACCCTCATCGCAAACGGCGACAACGACCGCATGGTGCCATCGGTCCTCTCCGAGGACCTGCACCGGCGCATCAAAGGATCCAAGCTGATCATCTACCCCGACGCCGGCCACGGCGGCATCTTCCAATTCCACGCCAAGTTCGCCCCCGCCGTCGTCGATTTTCTCGCCAACTGACCATCGCTCGACGATAAGAAGCCGCTCTGGGCGCCGGTCTCGTTATACTCATAACTGAGTCCAGTCAGTTACGTTCAAAGGAACCCTCATGCCTGTAGCGTCCCAGCCGCTCGGACGGCGCGAGCGAAATAAGCAGCTGAAGCTCGATCGCATCACTGCCGCAGCCAGCGAGCTGTTTGCCGAACACGGAGTCGAAGATGTCACGACGCAGCAGATCGCCGACAAAGCCGACATCGGCACCGGGACCCTGTTCCTCTACGCCAAAACCAAGGGAGAACTCCTCCTCCTCGTGCAGAACGCCCACTACGCCGAAGCGCTCGAACGGGGTCGGACTGACGCTGAAACCATCCCGGATGCACTGGATGCGGTGATGTCCATCGTGCGGCCGATCGTGGAATGCAACCGCATCCAGGTCGACAACGGGCGCACTTACCTGCGGGAGATGGTCTTCGGGGACCCGACAGAGCCGCAGCACAGCGTGGCCCTTTCCATCGTCGCGCAGACTGAGGAAGCCATCACCGGCATCTTGGGCCGGGAGGAGTTGACCGGACCCGGTGATGCCGCAACCACGGCACGCATTGTCTCGGCAATCATGTTCCTCAGCATGGCGGCAAGCGTGAACGCTGCCTTAAGTACCGAGGCGATCGTGCAGGACATCAGGACTCAAATCAGCCTGCTGATGCCCCGCTGACGCCTCCGGCAAGAACTTCGATGGAACGCCGCCTAGCGGGCCGGGACCGATCGTCGGTTCATCCATGAAGCGATCTGGGTATGGGAGGTCATACGTAGTTTGGCCAGAATGCTCTTGACATGTCCTTCGACGGTCCTCGTTGACAGGACCAGTCCAGGTCCGGCGTAGTCAAAGTCGGTGAGCCCAACGCGTGTGGTCCGAGATGATGGACCGGCACCCCGAGTACGATGACGCCACGCCCAGTGTCGTCGAACATGCAGCCGCACAATGCAACGTGCACGGTCCGGTAAGCCACCTCTTGCCGAGTCACATAAGGGCGGGGAGGGGCTCGAGGACGAGCGCCTCCTTGGCGGCAAGTCAGCCGCAGTTCCATGCACACTCGGTTAAGGTCAAGCGTGCTTCGCCGATCACGCCCCGGACAACGGGCTCGGAACCGGCGGTCCTTCACGAATGGCTGGGCGAGCCCGTCTCCGACTATCCCCACTTCGACCCGCCGGGGGTCAGCGGGCAGTCCTCGCCGAAGTCAATGGCGACCGGCGCGGTCCTCCGGTAGGAGGATCAGTGGGACGTCGCCGGAAGCGTCGCGGATCCCAGATATATCTGATTGCAATCTTTGATATATCAATTCTATGATAGGTCGGGATCCGCTGGAGGATCGATTGTTGACTCAATGAGGAGTAAGCCAGATGCACCGACTCGCGCACCATCTCGAACGGCCGGGCAGTGAACTCCTTCAGCTTGGCGCAGACCGAGGCGCTCGGAAAACTCAAAGCAACCGCGGTTTCCTGCCATCTTGGCGACATCAACATTTCGACGGCACCGCAAATTGTCGAGGCTATAAGCAAGACGACCGCCGACTGTTACACAGGCTACTGCCCCGGCCGTGAAGTTCCGCAACGGCCTGAGGCCCTGGCCGAGGAGCTTGGAATAGGCCCCGCCGGGTCTGCCGCAGGTCCATGAAGCGGCGCAACGCGGACGGAGCATGTCCTCATCACACTGCGTGAGGGACACCGTACAGCAACCATATCCGGCAGCACCACTCGACCAGCGGTCTGGGTGAAGCAATGCAGCAGATCCTGTTCAACCGCATCGCAGAAGCATCGAATCGGTCGCGCATCGAGCGGGCATAGCAGATGCAGTATTTCGCAGGCACCACGTCCTAGAGAGAGAAAATAATGACGCGTATAGGCATTGTGGCCGAGCTAGGTCACGAAACGAGGGTGGCGGCAACGCCTGCCACCGTGAAGCAGTTGTTGGGTTTGGGCTACGACGTTGTAGTCGAAAAGGGCGCTGGTGAATCTGCGTCCTTCCGGGACGAAGAATATGCTGCGGCGGGCGCTTGGATCGTAGGTGCTGACGATGCCTGGGGCAGCGACGTGGTGCTCAGGATCAATCCGCCCACCGAGAACGAAATCAACCGCCTCGCAGATGGTGCCACTCTCATCGGTATGTTGAGCCCTGGGTTGCGGCCGGAGCTGGTAGAGGCCTTGGCCGCCCGGCCCATCACCGCTCTTGCGTTGGATGCCGTACCCCGTATCTCCCGAGCGCAGTCAATGGACGTCCTTAGTTCAATGGCAAACATCGCGGGTTACCGGGCTGTCATCGAAGCAGCGCACGAGTTCGGCAGGTTTTTCACCGGACAGGTCACCGCGGCGGGCAAGGTCCCGCCGGCGAAAGTCCTCGTCGCTGGCGCGGGCGTCGCCGGCCTGGCGGCGATCGGAGCGGCGAGCAGCCTCGGCGCAATCGTGCGGGCTACTGATCCGCGGCCGGAGGTTGCGGATCAGGTGAAGTCCATCGGCGGGACCTACCTCAAGGTTGAGGTAGAGGAGGAAATGAAGTCCTCCGACGGGTACGCGAAAGCAACGTCGGAGGCATATAACCGGCGCGCGGCGGAAATCTACACCGAGCAGGCCCGTGACGTTGACATCATCATCACCACGGCCCTGATCCCGGGCCGTCCCGCACCGAAACTCCTCACGGCCAACGACGTAGCCGCAATGAAACCCGGCAGCGTGATCGTGGATATGGCGGCCGGGCAGGGCGGCAATGTGGAAGGCTCCGTGGCAGGGGAACGCATCGTTACGGAAAACGGTGTCGTCATCCTCGGCTACACGGATCTCCCGGCCCGGCTTCCGGCCCAGGCATCCCAGCTGTACGGGACCAACCTCCTGAACCTCCTCAAGCTCCTCACCAAGGACAAAGACGGCCAGCTCACCATCGATTTCGATGACGTGGTTCAGCGCTCCGTGACCGTGGTGCGTGACGGTGAAAAAACCTGGCCGCCGCCCCCCGTCCAAGTCTCCGCAGCACCCGCCGCGCACGCGGACGCTGCACGCGCAGGAGAGAGCCCTGCCGGTGAAGCAGCGAAGAAGACGGGACTTAGCCCCGCCGGTAAAGCCGGTCTTGTCGCTGCAGGAATTGCAGTCCTCTTCGGGATCAACGCAGTGGCCCCGGCTCCCCTGCCCCAGCACTTTACCGTTCTGCTGCTCTCCATCGTCGTGGGGTTCTACGTCATTGGCAAGGTCCACCACGCCCTGCACACTCCCCTGATGTCCGTCACCAACGCAATCTCCGGGATCATCGTCGTTGGCGCGTTGCTGCAAATCACCTCGGAAAGCCTCATTGTGCAGGCCCTCTCCGCTGTCGCCGTCCTGCTTGCCAGCATCAACATCTTCGGCGGCTTCGCCGTCACCCGGCGCATGCTCGCAATGTTCTCCAAGGGAAATAAGGCGCAGGGATGAGCACCGTACGCGAAGCAACAGGAATTCTCACAAGGAGCACCACAGTGACCGACACCGCCTCCGGTCTATTGACCGCAGAATCCGTGGCCGGAGCAGCGTACATCGTTGCGGCCCTCATGTTCATCCTCAGCCTTGCCGGTCTTAGCAGGCACGAAAAAGCACGCGCAGGGGTCATCTACGGCATTTTCGGAATGACAATTGCCCTGGCAGCCACCATTTGGCTAACCCTCCAGGATGCCTGGGGCTCAGGCCACGGCCTCGTGGGTCTAATCCTGCTCCTTATCGCGGTCCTGATAGGCGCGGCTATCGGCCTGTGGCGGGCCCAGGCAGTCCAAATGACCGGAATGCCCGAACTCATCGCCCTGCTACACAGCTTCGTCGGCCTCGCCGCAGTGCTGGTCGGGTGGAACGGACACCTGGAAGCTCCCGAACTACCCGAAGCCCTCCAAGGCATCCACCACGCAGAAGTGTTCATCGGGGTCTTCATCGGAGCCGTCACCTTCACAGGCTCAATCGTCGCGTACCTGAAACTCTCCGCCCGGATGAAGTCGTCACCGCTGACCTTGCCGGGCAAGAACGTCATCAACCTCGGCTCCCTGGCCGCCTTCGTCGCCCTGACCATCTGGTACGTCAACGACACCCAGCTGTGGCTGCTGATCGTTGTCACCCTCCTCGCCCTGGGGCTTGGCTGGCACCTCGTCGCCTCCATTGGTGGCGGCGACATGCCCGTCGTCGTCTCCATGCTCAACAGCTACTCCGGCTGGGCAGCAGCCGCCGCAGGATTCCTGCTCAATAACGATCTGCTGATCATCACCGGCGCGCTGGTTGGCTCCTCCGGCGCCTACCTGTCCTACATCATGTGCAAAGCTATGAACCGGTCCTTCCTCTCCGTGATCGCCGGCGGCTTCGGCATCGAAGCCCCCAAAACCGGAGACACCGACTACGGCGAGCACCGTGAAATCTCTGCCCAGGCAACAGCGGAGCTACTCAGCAATGCATCCAGCGTCGTCATCACCCCCGGCTACGGCATGGCCGTGGCACAGGCCCAATATCCTGTCGCGGAACTCGCTCATCAGCTCCGAGAGAAGGGCGTGGACGTCAAGTTCGGCATCCACCCGGTCGCCGGTCGCCTGCCCGGACACATGAACGTCCTCCTCGCCGAAGCCAAAGTCCCCTACGACATTGTCTTGGAAATGGACGAAATCAACGACGACCTCAACGAAACCACAGTCGTCCTCGTTATCGGAGCCAACGACACCGTCAACCCTGCAGCAGCAGAAGACCCCGGCAGCCCCATCGCCGGAATGCCTGTCCTCCGCGTCTGGGAGGCAGAGAACGTCGTCGTCTTCAAACGCTCCATGGCCGCAGGCTACGCGGGCGTCCAAAACCCCCTCTTCTACCGGGAAAACTCCCAAATGCTCTTCGGCGACGCCAAACAGCGCGTCGAAGACATCCTCCGCGCCTTCTGACCGAACGCACCTTCCAAGATGAGGAGAGACCATGCCCAGAAATCGAGTAGCATCCCCAAGCCTGGTTCTGACAGCACTTCCTCCGCGTATGCCAAATGAGATCATGGGCGGCGAGGAAGGACCCTATGCGCAAGCCTTTGGCATCGACGACTACTTTGCATCCCCTTGGATAGGCCTTCACTACAGACACGAGTTCTTACTGCACTGCAATCACGAATTATTGGAATATCAAAATCCGAAGGATTAGGCGAGAAGCTGCGCCCATACCCGTCACTCCAGGAGCAGCGAACTAGTACTACAGCCTTGTTTACGGGGTGGAAACGCGTGCTTTGTAATGACTGGATCGGGTGCGGTGTCGGAGCTTAGCGGCGGGCCAGCAGCCAGTGTTCTCCGGCTTCGGTGGGTCCGTTGATGCGGGTCCGTGACCAGAGTGCCGGCGGTCATGCTTGGTGCTGACCCCGGCAGTGCGGGTTCGCGAAACGTTGGCGCGCAGGGAAGCGATGAGTTTTTCTGCGCGCCACTGTTCGCCGATCCCGATGGCGGGGGCGAAGATGTTTTGATTCGTGGACACGGCCCGCACGTAGTGCAATCCTCTGGCTTCCAGACGGCGGCGCAGCCCCGGGTGCTGCCCGTAGACCGCCCCGTCCTTCATCGCGGCCTCCCGTTCCACCGACGCCTGGACCGGCAACCCCTACGGCCGGGTCCTGCACTTCGGCACCCGCGAGCACGCCGCCGCGTCGATCGTGAACGGCATCTTCCTGCACGGACGCACCCGCGCGTTCTCGGGCCCCGGCGCGCTGATGGGCGTGCCCTCGCATGGTTCAAGAAGCAGGACCCGTCCTACCGCGAAACCATCCTCCCGGCAGCCGTGACGGCCCGCGTCTCCGTCAGCGCCTCTTCAGCGAGTTCGGCATCACCGCCGAAGCCGCCACCGCGGCAGCCAAAGACTCCCTCGCGGGCCTCTCGGCCTGACCACATTTCACCGATCAGGCCGTTACTCGCAATGACCATGGGGAGGAATAAGACCACAGAACCCGCCATCAACCCAAAAGGCGAGGCACCCGCCAACGAAAAAAGGCCCCGAAGGGGCCCCTTCCGTGAAAATTCTGTCCACACTCAGCGGCCAACAGGCCCCTGCCTGCGGAAACACTGTGCCCGAGGTGGGACTCGAATTGCATTCGAGCCCCTGAGAATCCGCCACTCCCCCAAAAACATCCCCAATGCGGGCCAGTCCGGCCGATGTACGGCCCAGTCCGACAGACAAGGTGTGCACAATGTGCACACACCCTCGCTTTGACTCCGACGACCCCTCCGAAAGCAGGGCAACGTCGACCGC
>Ga0105246_10000117_pt1 | contig 35942 bp, 37 predicted proteins | sample KBSM64metaG_FD_99694 | JGI IMG/M metagenome (GOLD analysis project Ga0105246, IMG submission 99694) | Miscanthus rhizosphere microbial communities from Kellogg Biological Station, Michigan, USA - KBS M6-4 metaG | ecosystem: Host-associated > Plants > Roots > Rhizosphere > Soil | place... | reverse complement strand
TGGGCCGCCGCCACGCGCCATCCATGGCGCGGGGCGGCTAACCCGGCGTCCTGCCGGGTTGCCCACGGATTCAAGCCTGCGTTCGGCCAGCGTGGTTTAACGGGGCGCCTGAGATCAAAAGCAAAAGCGCGGCGGCCTTAGAGCCGACCGGTATCATTTGCCGGTCCGCGATCCAAATGTGGGAGGGGCGGTGCGACGATTCGACTTGCCCCCGATGGCGGTGTATCAGTCCCTGATGCACTCACTGACCCTCCCTCATCGGGGGCAAGCCCCCTCCCACACAAAGCCAACAGCGTACATATCCGTTATCGCGGCAGGATAGGTACTCGCCAGACGCATCAGGGGCTGTAATACCCCACCGCCACCATCAAATGCCCGGCCTTGCGCACATAAGCATGCTTATTCTCAATCTTCCCGGTCACCGGGTTCTTCCAGCGGTATTTATATTCCCCCTGATCCTGTTCCCCCATCAACGCAAGGATCGGCTCCCCGACAGGCCGGCCATCCGGGTCGTTGACCTTGGCGAAATCGGTATTGATCAAACGCAGGTTGGTGCCGTGCGCCACATAGCGCCGCGTATTCAGGTCAACCACGAACACGTAGAGATCATCCTGCAGGAAACCACCCTGCAATGAGTTGATCGCCTTGAGCGTCCCCGCTTCGTCCTTCACCAGCGCGTTCACCGCCTTGTTGCGCAGCGCCCGCGCCTGCTCCGGCGTGGCCCGTGGCAGGTAATAGCCGACCGCCAGGATGCGCTCGCCCACCCGCTGGTAAAACACGTGCTTGTGTTCGACCTTGCCGTCATTCCAGTTCTGCCAGCGATAATCGGCCTGCTGGATACCCTGGCCTTCGGGCGCGCTGATGGCGTGTTTGAACGAGGCTTGCAGGTCAGGCCCGAGGACTTCGGACACGTCGCGACCGATCAAGGCCGAGGAGGGGCCGCCACTGGCCAGCAGCACGCCTTTGGTGTCGACCACGAAGACGTAACGGTCCTGGTCGATGAATTCGCCCTGGCGGCTGAAAGCGGCCAACGCCTTGTCGCCATTGTTCTGGTAGTAAACCAGGGCCTTTTCCAGCAACGCCTTGGCCGCTTGAGCGTCGGCGTCATTGGCCGTGTCGGCGTGCACCTGGCTGCCGCACAACAGCAGCAGCCAGGCGAGTCGTAGCAGTGTGTTCATCTACCCGTCCCTCGGTCTTGTTGGAATCACCAGAGCGTAGACGGTTCGGCGAACGATCAGAAGGGTTTGGTTGGCAGATATTTACCGTCCAGGGTGATTACCGCGCGCGAACCGCCCTCCGGGTCTTCGACTTTCTTGATGTCCAGCTTGAAATTGATCGCGCTGATGATGCCGTCGCCAAACTGCTCATGCACCAGGGCCTTGAGGGTGGAGCCGTAGACCTGCAGCATTTCGTAGAACCGGTACATCGTCGGATCGGTCGGCACGCCGCCGGGGAAGCTGCCGCGCAGGGGCACGCTTTGCAGCAGGCGGCTGGCGTCCTCGTCCAGGCCGAGTTTCGCGCACACTACGTCGGCGGCGTCCTTGGGCAGCGGATGCTGGCCGAGCAGGGCGGCGGTGACGAAGGCCAGGCTCAGGCCGGTGCCGTCGGCGAGGTCCTGCCAGGACAGGTCCTTGCGTGCCTTGAGGTCGATGACGGTGTCGGCCAGGGCCAGGCGAGGGGTTTGGGAAAAGTTCGATTGCAGCATGATGAAGTCCTCTTGGGTTGAATAGGTTCAGGCGGCGTGAGCGCGGGTGGTCGGGTGTTCGAGCAGGGACACGAAGCGTGCGCTGCGTCCGTCCAGTGCGTCGATGCCACCGGTTTCGATGTCGTACACCCAGCCGTGCAGGTTCAGCCGGCCTTGCTCCAGCGCCAGGGCGACGGATGGGTGAGTCTTGAGGTTAGCCAATTGAGCGACCACGTTTTCACGCACCAGGGCATCCAGGCGCGCCGCGTCCGAGACGTGCTGGCGGGCGGCGTTGATCACCTTGGCCGACTCGGCATGGCGCAGCCAGTTGGCTACCGCCGGCAGGTGGTCCAGGCAGGTGCAGGTGGAGATGGCGGTCATTGCGCCGCAGTCGGAGTGGCCGCAGATCACGATGTCGCTTACGCCCAGTACCGCCACCGCATATTCGACCGTGGCCGATACGCCGCCCGGTTCCGGCCCGTAGGACGGCACGATATTGCCGGCGTTGCGGATGACGAACAGGTCGCCGGGTTCCTGCTGGGTCAGCAGTTCCGGGACGACACGGCTGTCGGAGCACGACACGAACAGCGTGCCGGGGTTTTGCGTGGTGGCCAGGTGTTTGAACAGGTCGCTGCGTTGGGCAAAGGCTTCGCGCTGGAATTTGCGAAAGCCGTCGATGAGGTGCTGCATGAGGGTTTCTCCTTGCGTGGCTGATGGGGCAAGGATGGAAGTTTTCGTCTATAGCGTCCAAGACCGGCTTATTATGGTTTCTATAAGCCCTGCCTATAGTTGGAGCGTCGTTGATGCTGTTGCGCCATATCCGTTACTTGCTGGCCGTTGCCGAGCACCGCAATTTCACCCGCGCGGCCCAGGCGCTGCATGTGTCGCAGCCGACCTTGTCACAACAGATCAAGCAACTTGAAGACACCCTGGGCGCGCCGCTGCTCGATCGTTCCGGGCGCAGCGTCAGCCTGACGGATGCGGGGCAGGCTTATGTACGCTTTGCCCGGCTGGCGTTGCAGGACCTGGAGGCCGGCACCCGTGCGATGCATGACGTGCAGGACTTGAGCCGCGGGCATCTGCGCCTGGCGATGACACCGACCTTTACCGCCTACCTGATCGGCCCGTTGCTGGCGCGGTTCCATGGGCTGTACCCAGGCATCACCTTGAGCGTCGAAGAGTTGACCCAGGACCGCATCGAAGCCGCGCTGGGCGAGGACTTGCTGGATATCGGCATCGGCTTTGCCGGCGAGCACGGGCCGGATATCGAGTGTGAGGCATTGTTTGCCGAGGCCTTGAGCGTGGTGGTGCGGGCGGATTCGCCCGCGGTGAATCGGTCGGCAGGGTTCGAGCAGCCGCTGGTCCTGCTCGATGCGGGGTTTGCCACGCGCCGCTATATCGATGACTACTGCCGCCGGCAGGGCGTAACACCGCGCATTGTCATGGAGGCCAACTCCATCGGCGCGATCATTGAAATCGTGCGTAACACTTCACTGGCGACCATCCTGCCCCGCGCCCTGGCCCAGGCCCAGGCCGGGTTGCACGCCGTGGCCATCGAGCCGCCGCTGCCGCACCGCACCGTGGGGCTGCTCAGCCGCAGGGGCGCCTATCGCAGCGCCGCGTGCGCGGCCTTTGTCGAGTTGATCAAGGCGCCGCCAGCCACTGACTGACAATGCCGTCATACACGCCGGTCGCCACGCTCAAGTGCAACCATTGGTCGACGTAGCTTTTCCAGGCCACATCGTCGCGCGGCAGCAGGAAGGCTTTCTGGCTGTACTGCATCTGCCGATCGGGGTTGACCGCGCACAGTCCCGGTTTTTGCTTTTGCTGGTAACGCGCTTCGCTGGCGTCGGTGATCATCACGTCGGCCTTGCCCGCCAGCAGTTCGTCAAAAATGCTCACGTTGTCGTGCAGGCGTATCTGCGCCTTGCCCAGCTGGGCGCGGGCAAACGCTTCATTGGTGCCGCCCGCCGGTTCGATCACGCGCACCTGTGGCTGGTTGATTTGCTCGACGCTCTGGTAGCGCTGCACGTCGGCGCAACGTACCAGCGGGATTTTGCCGTCGACACCGAGCGGCTGGCTGAAGAAGGCTTTTTTCTGGCGCTCCAGTGACACCGAAATCCCGCCGACGGCGATGTCGCAGCGTTGGGCCAGAAAGTCCGGCATCAGGGTTTTCCAGGTGGTCGGCACCCAGGTGACCGTCGCGTTGAGGCTCTTGGCCAGGGACTCGGCCATGGCGATATCAATGCCCTGGTAGCGGCCATCGGCACGCAGCGAGGTGTAGGGCATGTAGTCGCCGGTGGTGCACACCGTCAGCGTGCCACGCTCGATGACCTCGTCCAGGCGTGACGGGCTGGTATCGGCCAGCGCGGTGGTAGCCACGCTCGCCAGTACACACAGGGCTAGAGGAGCTTTCATGCGGTCGAGTCCTTGGGGCAGGTCGGGCGCACATTATTTCCAGCGCGGGGCAGGGTGGCAAGGTGCGGGATTGACGGCGTTGCGGCTTTCGACCTTTTTTTCACGTTGCAGTGGTTAAGCTGCCGATCAAGGTCGTTTTACTTCCGTTTTGTCCACCATGAGTCCGCGATGTCGCCACAACCTCCATCCTCCATCGAGACCGAATTCACCGAGCGCTATGACCGTGAGCATGCCAGGGTCTGTGGTGATACCGTTCCGCCTGGGCTGTTGCAGCGTCTGGCCGCGTGGCGCGATGCACGGTTGGTGCGCCATGCGTTGAAGGTCGCCGGGGAGCCCGGATTGATCCTCGACCTGGCCTGCGGCTCCGGGCGGTTCTGGCCGGTGCTGGCTGAGCACGTCAATCGGGTGATCCTGGCGTCGGACCCTTCCCAGGACATGCTCGACCACGCCCGCACCCATCACTCGGCGGCGTTGCTCAAACGCGTCAAGACATTCCCGGGCTCAGCGTTTTCCATTGGTCTGTCGGCGAATGCGGTGGATTGCATCTTCTGCCTGGAGTTGTTTCGCCATGCGCCCGATACCGAGGTGCGCCTGGCCTTGCTGCGGGAATTCCACCGAGTCAGCCGCGACACGGTGATTGTGTCCGTGGACGCGCGTATCCCGGTTGAGGAGGAGTTTCGCCAGGCCGGCTTCAAAGTCTTGAATCAGCGGGAGTTCCTGCCCGGCTCCAAACTGTGGTGTGTCTACGTCCTGCGTAAGAGGGGATAACTTCAGAGGGGATAGCTTCCGCCTGTCGGATTATTCTTCCTCTTCTGTCTGAGTTTTCATGGTTGCCTGTGCACTGCGGATGCTCGCAAGTCCCTTTCGCGATATATACTGCGCGCCATTCTTCAAGGGAGAGCCGTGTGGCCATCGATATTCACTGGATCTGCGACAACGATAGCCTCGGCCAGCATTGCGCCCAATGGCAGCAGTTGCCATTCGTCGCCCTCGACACCGAATTCATGCGGGTCGACACCTTCTACCCCATTGCCGGGCTGATCCAGATCGGTGATGGCGTGCGCGCGTATCTGATCGATCCCCTGACCATCGACAACTGGCAACCCTTGGCCGCCTTGCTGGAAAACCCGGGCGTGATCAAGGTGGTACATGCCTGCAGTGAAGACCTGGAAGTGCTGTTGCGCCTGACCGGCAGCCTGCCGGCGCCGTTGTTTGACACCCAGTTGGCTGCGGCTTACCTGAACCTGGGGTTCTCCATGGGGTACTCGCGGCTGGTGCAGGCGGTGCTGGATATCGACCTGCCCAAGGGCGAGACGCGCTCGGACTGGCTGCAGCGGCCCTTGTCCGAAACCCAGGTGAGCTATGCCGCCGAAGACGCCGTGCACCTGGCCGAAGTCTACATCCGCCTGCGCCCGCAATTGAGCGATGACAAATACGCCTGGGTACTGGAAGACGGCGCCGAACTGGTGGCCAACCTGCGCCGCGAAGTCGACCCGTACGAGGTGTACCGCGACGCCAAGCTGGCGTGGAAGCTGTCCCGCGCCCAGCTCGCCGTATTGCGTGAACTGTGCGCCTGGCGCGAGCAGCAAGCCCGCGCCCGTGACCTGCCGCGCAACCGCATCGTGCGTGAGCACTCGTTATGGCCCCTGGCCAAATCCCAGCCGGATAACCTCGCCGCCCTGGGCAAGATCGAAGACATGCACCCGCGCACCGTGCGTCAGGACGGCCAGTTCCTGCTCGACCTGATCAAGCGTGCGGGCAGCGTGCCCATGGACCAATGGCCGCCTGCCGTGCCTGAACCGCTGCCGGTCGACGCCGCCGCGCTGATCAAGCAACTGCGCGCCCTGGGCCAGACGTTCGCCGAGCGCCTGGACATGGCGCCGGAACTGATGCTGCGCAAGAAAACCCTCGAAGCCCTGGTCAAAAGTGGCTATCCCGATGGGCCTTACCAATTACCCGATTCGCTGCGTGGCTGGCGTCGCGAATTGATGGGCCAGGCGCTGCTCGACAGCCTGGCCAATGCCGGAGAACAGCCTTGAAACGTATTTGCTCGATTTATCGCAGCCTGAAAAAAGACGGCATGTACCTCTATGTGCTCAAGAGCGACGCCCTGGAACGGGTGCCGGAGCCGTTGATGGTCGCCTTCGGCAAGCCGCATCACGCCTTCGACATGGTGCTGACACCCGAGCGCAAACTGTCGCGCGAGGACATCGCCGTGGTCCTGGAAAACCTCGACAAGCAGGGCTATCACCTGCAAATGCCGCCCGCCGAGGACGAGTACATCGAGCACCTGCCTGAAGAGCTGCTGCGCCGCAACGACCCGATGTAATCGATCAGCGCCCGTCTCAGGGCGCAGGCTTGAATGGAATTGTATTAGAGGACGGTGGCCGTAAGGATGCGGGCGGCCGTCAGCACTGTTTTTGAAAGGTTTGAACCATGCGTGTTCTGATTGCTGAACAGGATCACCCGCTCTACGCTCGATTGCTTCGCGAAACCGCGCCGGACCTTGAGGTACTGACCAGCGGCGACTCGGCCGAACTCTCGCGCCTGGCCGCCGATTCCCCGGTATGGCTGGGCCAGCCGGACCTGCTGGCGACGCTGTTGCGCCAGGGCCACCATCCGCAATGGTTGCAGTCGACCTGGGCCGGCATTACGCCCCTGTTGGCCGAAGGCCTGCCGCGTGATTATCGCCTGACCCGCGCGGTCGGCATCTTTGGCCAGGTCATGGCCGAATTCGTCCTGACCTACATGCTCGGCCACGAGCGTGAAGTATTGGCGCGGCTGGTCAGCCAGGTCGAGCGCAAGTGGGACAGCCGCCAGGGCCAGAGCCTGGCGGGGCGCAAGGTGCTGGTGGTCGGCACCGGCGACATTGGCCAGCGTGTGGCGCAGTTCCTGCTGCCATTTGGCGTCAAGCTGTATGGCATCGCCAGCCAGGCCCGCGAGCAGGCGCCATTTATCGAAGTCGCCGGGCTCGATCAATTGGGCCGGCTGGTGGGAGAGGTGGATTATGTGATCAACCTGCTGCCCAACACCCCTGACACCCATGACCTGTACGACGCCGCACTGTTCAAGCAATTCAAGCCGACCGCCTTGTTCATCAACGTCGGACGTGGCGTGGCGGTGGTGGATGCCGATCTGGTCGAAGCCCTCAAGGAGGGACACCTGGCCGGAGCGGTGATCGACGTCTGTCGCCAGGAGCCGCTGCCGCAACGCCACCCGTTCTGGACGGCGTGGGGCTTGTTGTTGACCGGGCACAGCTCGGCCCCGACCTCGCCGGCAATGATGGTGGAGTTGTTCGTGCAGAACGTGCGTGCGTACCAGGCTAAACAAGCCCTGCGCGGGGAAGTAAGCTTCGAGCGCGGCTACTGATACGACGCGGTAAAAATGTGGGAGGGGGCTTGCCCCCGATAGCAGTGTGTCAGTCAATGCATAAGTTGGCTGATCCACCGCAATCGGGGGCAAGCCCCCTCCCACATGGGTTCTGCGCATAACTCAGAGGTTGAAGTCACCTTCCGAAACCAGCTCGCTCAGCGGCTTGCGCGGGCTCGGCGCTTCGCGGCCTTGCAGGTACTCGGGCAGGCTCGACTTGTCGCCCAGCTTGCCCACTGCCACGGCGGCGTGCAGCGCATAGCCTGCGGGGATCTTCAGCACCTTGCGGGTCAGTTCCTGATCGAAGCCGGCCATGCCATGGGTGTGCCAGCCGGCGAGGCTGGCTTGCAGGGCCAGGTGAGCCCAGGCGGCGCCGGTGTCGAAGGTGTGCCACAGGGCCGGGGTTTCTTCCGTGGCGCCGGGGGCGATGAAGTCGGTCTTCGAGGCGATGATCACCAGTGCCGACGCATGCTGCGCCCAGCCCCGGTTGAACTCATTGAGCAAACCCAGGAAGCGCTCCCAGTCCGGCGTGTCGCGGCGGGCGTAGAGAAAGCGCCAGGGCTGCGAGTTGTAGGCCGAAGGTGCCCAGCGCGCCGCCTCGAAGAAGCTCAGCAGGGTTTCCTGGGAAATGCTCTCGCCGGTGAAGGCGCGAGGCGACCAGCGTTCGGTGAACTGGGTGTGGATCGGATAGTCGGCAACACGGGTCATGAGCAGTTCCTGATCGTCAATTCGGCGCTCAAAACTACTGCGCAACTCCTAGACTGACAAGCGTTGTTACACCGCCAGTCGCAAGCGCTTGGCCCCAAGGGACTTGGGCACTAGACTGGCGGCCTTTGAACCTACCGATACTGATGCAGAGCCATGGCCGCCAAAGTCGAACCTTTCTGGATACGCAAAACCCTCGAACACCTCGACCAGGAGGAATGGGAATCGCTGTGCGACGGCTGTGGCCTGTGCTGCCTGCAAAAGCTTGAGGATGAAGACGACAACAGCGTCTATTACACGCGCATCGCCTGCAAACTGCTGGACCTGAAAACCTGCCAGTGCACCGACTACCCTAATCGTCGGGCGTCGGTGCCGGACTGCATCCAGCTCACGCCCGGGCAGGCCGACCAGTTCAAGTGGCTGCCGCCCACCTGCGGTTATCGCCTGGTCAGCGAGCGCAAGGATTTGCCATTGTGGCACCACCTGGTCTGCGGCGACCGCGACGCCGTGCACCACGAACGCATTTCCCAGTCCGGGCGCATGCTCAGCGAAGGCAGCGTGCCAGAGGACGACTGGGAGGATTACCTGATCTTCCGCGCGGGTTGAACCAGGAGTGTGTATGAAGGTGGGATTCAAGCTGGCGACAGTGGCTCTGTTACTGGGGCTGAGCATGCCGGCGTGGAGCGCCAAAAAAGTCGACCTGGATTACCACGTCAAACTTCTGCCCCAGAGCGATCAGGCCGAGGTGCGCGTGAGCCTGTCCCAGGGCTCTGCGGTGCGCAGCCTGGATTTCGACCTTGGCCGCGACGGCGACTACAGCGATTTCAAGGCCGATGGGCAATGGAAGGTCGATGGTCATCGGGGTCACTGGCAACCCAGCGCCGACAAGGCCAGCCTGACCTACCGCGTACGTCTGGGCCACGCGCACAAACCCGGCACCTACGAAGCGCGCATGACGCCGGCCTGGGCGCTGTTTCGCGGCGACGACCTGGTGCCCACCGCACGGCTGGACCAGCAGGAGGGTGTCGAGCTGGTCGCGCGCCTGATCTTCGACCTGCCGCCGGGTTGGAACAGCATCGAGACCGCCTGGCCGCGTATCGGCAAGAACAAGTTCCGCATCGACAACGTGTCCCGCCTGTTCGACCGCCCCACCGGCTGGATGCTCGCCGGTAGCCTGGGCAGCCGGCGCATGCGCCTGGGGCAGACCGACGTCACCGTGACCTCGCCCAAGGGCCAGGGCATGCGGCGCATGGATGTGCTGACGCTGCTGACCTTCGTGTGGCCGCAAGTGGAAGCCGCGTTCCCGCGCCACCCGGCCAAACTGTTGGTGGTGGGCGCCAGCGACCCGATGCGCCGTGGCGCCTTTTCGGCGCGTGACTCGGTCTACCTCAACAGCCGCACGCCGCTGATCAGTGAAGACGGCAGCAGCCCGTTGATCCGCGAAGTGGTGCAGGCTATCGCCCGATTCAATGACCACGACAGCAGTGACTGGATCAGCGAAGGCCTGGCCGGGTACTACGCCATTGAACTGGTGCGTCGCGCCGGGGGAATCACCGATGAGCGGTATCAGGTGATACAGACGCGCTTGACGAAGGAGGGCAAGGCTGTGACCAGCCTGCGTGGCGAACACGTCAGCGGCGCAACAGTGTCACGGGCGGTGGTGGTGTTGCAGGAACTGGACCGCGAGATCCGCGTGAAAACCCATAACAAGCGCTCGCTGGATGACCTGGCGCAAGCGGTAATGCGCGCGGGCAGCGTGACCACGAAAGACTTTGTGCAACTGGCCGAGCGCATCATTGACGGTTCATCCGCCGTACTCGACAGCAAGCTGCTGCAGTAATCTTAAAATCCTGCACAAAAAACAAATGTGGGAGGGGGCTTGCCCCCGATAGCAGAGTGTCAGCCAGCAACTCTTGCGCTGACCCACCGCTATCGGGGGCAAGCCCCCTCCCACATTTAAACCTCCAGCGGCCCGATTACTCGGCTCAGCCCGGGGTTTTCACCGCTTTTTCAGCCGCCACTTCAGCCTTGGTCTTCAAGTTCTTCAACTCCGCGCCCGCTCGCTCGATCTTGGTACGTACGCTGTTCATTTCCTGGCGGCCTTGCTCCAGCTTGTCCTTGAGCGAGCTGTGGCCGGTGAAACCGCGTGCCAGCGCCACGCCGCCAATCGCCACCTGGATCAGCCCGAAGAGCCCGCCACGGCGCAGGCCTTTGCCGACCATCATCACGCCACCGGCTACCGAGCCGATGCGTTCCCAGCCGTGCACATTCTGGGGGCGCTGCTCGTCCGGCTGCAGGTGTTCAATCACAGGTCGCAGGGTTTTGCTGTCGCTCATGATCCGTCTCCAACAAAGATAAGTGTCATTAGCTGACTGTTGGTGATGGCCGGATGTTCCCGCTATTTGCGTCCCCGACTTTCAGTATTTGGGTCCCGAGCGGGTGTTATTGCCCTTGGCCAGGCGGTCGTAGAGCACCACGTTGACGGTGGCGGCGAGGTTCATGCAGCCGGTGGTCGGGATGTAGACCACGTCCTCGCACCAGTCGCGAATCTCTTTGTCCAGCGAGCCGTCTTCGGGGCCGAAGATGTACAGCGCGCGGTCGGGGTGGGTGTATTCGGGCAGGGGGCGGGCGCCTTCCACCAACTCCACGGCGACGGGGATACAGCCCAGGGGCAGGATCTTTTTCAGGTCATCGATGCCGATCAGCGGAATGTCGTGATGCACCTTCTTGGTATCGGTGATGAAATCCCGCGCGCGCTCGTAACGCACGCCGGTATAGAACACCGAAGCCACGCCGTAGCAGCCGGCAGCGCGCATCACCGAGCCGACATTTTCCGGGGATTTGGGGTTATACAGACCGATGCAGCTGTAGCGTTTATTGCCCACGGGGAAGGGTGCCTTGCAGGAAAAACCGCGATTATACGGTCTTGGGCAGTGTGGTGCTTGGGCGATCGCTATCGGCGGCAAGCCCCTCCCACAGGGGAATGCATTCCAAAATGTGGGAGGGGGCTTGCCCCCGATGAGGCCAGTACAGCCAGCGATGATCTCAGTCGTCTTTCTTCATCAACCCCGCCAACGCCGCAAACGGGTTGTGCGTCGCCTTGGCAATCGTCGGGCTGCTGGTGGAGCCTTCGCCGAAGTACTGCTGGTCGGTGTAGCGCGAGTGCTCGTTGTCATGACAGTACAGGCACAGCAGTTCCCAGTTGGAGCCGTCCTGGGGATTGTCGTCATGATTGTGGTTGCGGTGGTGCACGGTTAGTTCGCTCAGGCGCTTGCCGGCGAATTCACGGGCGCAGCGGCCGCACACGTGGGGGTACATTTTCAGGGCTTTGTCGCGGTAGCCCATTTCCCGGTCGCGCTGGGCATCGGCAAGGATGCGGTCCAGCTTGGCGGTGTGGGAGGGCGGGTTGGTCGAGCTCATCATGGCTCCTGGCTATTGGGTGGTCACGGACCGGTTGATTCTAGCTAATCACAGCGCAATTAGCCCTTGAGCTTTTCCGCAATCCAGATGGTGTGTCGCGTGCCTTTGTTGCCATGGGCAAATACCTGCACTTCTTCGGCCTTGAAACCGGCCTTGCGCAGTTTGTCGCTGAACAGTTTGTCGGCGCTGGCCGACCACACGGCAAGCACGCCCTTGGGGCGCAGGGCCTTGGCGCAGGCGGCCAGGCCACCGGCGGAATACAGCCAGCTGTTGGCTTTTTGCGTGAGGCCTTCAGGGCCGTTATCGACGTCAAGCATGATCGCATCAAACCCCTGGGGCTCGGCCTGCAGCACCTTGGCCACGTCTTCCATGCGCACCACCGTGCGCGGGTCGAGCAAAGGGCGGCCGGACTTTTCGCCGAGCGGCCCACGGTTCCACTCCACCACGCCCGGCACCAATTCGGCCACCACCACTTCGGCGCTCTTGCCCAGGTGCTTGAGCGCCGAAGCCAGGGTAAACCCCATGCCCAGGCCACCGATCAGCACCCGTGAACCCGGACGACCGGCGACCTTGCGGCACGGAATTTCCGCCAGGGCATCTTCGGAACCGTGCATGCGCGTGTTCATCAACTGGCCGCCGTCACCGCCCTGGATCTTGATGACGAAATCCTCACCGTATTCGAACAGGCACAAGGCACCGCCGTTGTCGGGGATCGGAGTGGTGTCCAGCAGAACGAAACGTTTCATGGAAATCTCATTGGGAAGGGCATTCTTGCGCGGTTGGGAGTAGCCTTGTGACATTCCGGTCAGGCCATGGAGCCATCGATGAAGTGCAGCATTCTAACGGTCATTGTGCTTGGCGCGCTCACATTGGGTGCGGCGCAGGCACAGGAGTTGCAAACCGTACCGGTCGCACCCGCGCCAACCCCCGGCGCGCCGGGCACGCCAACGCCCACGTTGTACCCGCAGGTCACGCCGCCCGCCGTGCCCAAGACCAACGGCTCGCCGCCCCTGGCGCCGATCGTGCTGCCGGCGCCGCCCAAGGACCAGACGGTCCCGGGGCTGCAGCAGAACGACAGCAAGCCGAAGACGCCCGGCGGTTAAAACTGTTGCGAGGGCGTCCTGTGTTCAGACAGGGCCGCCCGACTAAGCGCTTCGATCATACGTTCCTAAATCAGCTCGAGCGCCTTGAACACGAAGGCATATTCGAGCGCTACGTCACGTAATCCCTGGTAACGACCGCTCATGCCGCCGTGACCGGCGCCCAGCTCGGTCTTGAGCAGCAGCAGGTTGTCGTCCGTCTTCGTGTCGCGCAGTTTGGCCACCCACTTGGCCGCTTCCCAGTACTGCACGCGACTGTCGTTGTAACCGGCAATCACCAGCATGTGCGGGTAGGCCTGGGCACGCACGTTTTCGTACGGCGCATAGGCCTTGATGCGCGCATACACCTCGGGCTCCTGCGGGTTGCCCCATTCGTCGTACTCGGTGACGGTCAGCGGCAGTTCCGGGTCGAGCATGGTGTTGAGCACATCGACAAACGGTACTTCGGCGATCGCCGCCTGGAACAGCTCCGGGCGTTGGTTGAGTACCGCACCGATCAACAAGCCGCCGGCGCTGCCGCCGCTGATCGCCAACTGGTTGGCGGTGGTCAGGCCCTGGGCGATGAGGTGTTCGGCGCAGGCGATGAAATCGCTGAAGGTGTTCTGTTTGTGTTCCTGCTTGCCGTTGCGGTACCAGGCTTCACCCAGCTCGCCACCGCCGCGCACGTGCGCGATGGCAAACGCCACGCCTCGGTCCAGCAGGCTCAGGCGTGCATGGGAGAACCACGGGTCCAGGCTCGAGCCATAGGCGCCGTAGCCATACAGGTACAGCGGCGTCGTCTGGCCGAGCTGGTCACGCTTGACCACCAGGCTGATCGGCACCTGGGTGCCGTCGGCGGACGTGGCCCACAGACGCTGGCTGACGTAGTCGTCGGCGTTGAACTCACCGAGTACCGGGGTTTCCTTGAGCACCTGCTGTGCCCCGCTGGCCAGTTCCAACTGGCGCACCTGGGCCGGACGGTTCAGTGCTTCATAGCGCAGGCGAATCCTGTCGCTGGCAAATTCCAGGCTGTTCTGTACGTAGAGGCTGTAAGCCGCGTCAGGCAGTTCCACGCGATAGGCCGGTACGCCCTCGGGATGCACTTCGATCACCGGCAGGCCGCCGATGCGCAGGCTCAGGGTCATGGCGCTGGCGTTGAGGCTGACGCCGTCAAGCATCACCTCGTCGCTGTGGGGGATCAGGTTCTGCCAGTCGGCTTCGGTCGGGGGCGTGCCGCTGTCAGGCGCGACGAACAGCGCGTAGTTGATACCGTCGCGGTTGCTGCGGATAAACCAGGTCCACTGGCCGTTCAACTGGCCGTGGTCGACATCGTATTCGTGATCTTCCACCCGCGGCGCCAGGCAGGTGAAGTCCAGGTGCGGCTGGTCGGCGTCGAGGGCCCAGATCTCGCTGGTGGTCTTGCTGCCCAGGGCCAGCAGCAACTGGCGCTCGGAGCTGGAGCGGTAGCAATGCAGGAAGAAGCGTCCGTCGGGTTCGTGGAACACTTCCTGCGCCGCCGTGCCGTCCAGGCGGTAGCGGTAAAGCTTGTGCGGACGATGAGTGTCGTCCAGTTCGCCGAAAAACAGCGTGATGCTGTCGTTGGCCCAGGTCATGCTGCCGTCGCAGTTGTCGAATGCCAGCTCACTGACCTTGTCGGTCGCCAATTCCTTCACGTACAGGGTGTAGATCTCTTCACCCGTGGTGTCGAGGCTGTAGGCCAGGCGCTGATGGTCGGGGCTGATGCTGAACGCGCCGAGGGAGAAAAAGCCGCCATTGGCCAGCACGTTCGGGTCCAGCAGCAATTCTTCGCTGCGCTCATCCACCTGGTTGCTGTCATCGGCCGGGCGCCGGCAGCGGTAGTGACGCGCGTATTCGTCACCGGCGGTGGTGCGCGTGTAGTACAGGTACGGGCCCCAGGGGGAGGGCAGGGACAAGTCGGTTTCCAGGATACGGCCCTTGATCTCTTCGAACAGCGTCTCGCGCAGTGCCTGCTGATCGGCCAGTTGGCTTTCCTGCCAGGCGTTTTCCGCTTTGAGGTAATCGAGGACTTCAGTGCTGTCACGTTCCTGCAGCCAGGCGTACGGGTCTGGGCCTGGGGCTTTGCGGGCAATCGGTGCGGTCGAAATAGGCATGGATAATTCTCTATCGGGCGGACGGTGGCCGGCATTGCAGCCGCGACACGCAAAAGCCGTTATCATAGCCGCCTCTTTGCCAGCCTTGCCATGGACACCATGACCGAGAACGACTATCTGACCGCTTGGGGCCTCTACGCCTTCGCCGCTTTGGGCTGCCTGTTGGTGTGGTGGCGCATGACCCGCTGGATCTGGCGCTGGCTGCGTGAGCCGCTGCAGTTACTGATGGCGGTGCTGTTGCTCAGCCCCACCATTGTCGACCCGATCAAGACCCAGTTCGCGCCCGCCGTGGCGATCACTGCCCTGGACCTGCTGCTCAAGGTCGGCAATAACGCCTGGCGCGCCATCTCCGACCTGTTCATGTACACCATGATCGTGTTTGCGCTGTACATCGTGTTCGTGCTGATCCGCTGGCCCATCGAGCGCGCCGCCAACGCCCGCCGTGAGCGCAAGGCCGCCACGGATGCCGCGCTGGCCGCGGAGCCGGAGGAAGACGAACCGTTCCGTCGCCCGGCCCCCGCCTCCGGCATGCGGGTCGAACCGCGCCTTTAACGTTGTCCGCCCTGCAGCGAGAGCCCTGGCATGTGTGAATTATTGGGCATGAGTGCCAACGTCCCCACCGATATCGTGTTCAGCTTCACCGGGCTGATGCAGCGGGGCGGGCGAACCGGCCCCCACCGCGACGGTTGGGGCATCGCCTTCTACGAAGGCCGTGGCCTGCGGCTGTTCCAGGACCCGGCCGCGAGCAGCGAGTCGGAAGTCGCCCTGCTGGTGCAGCGCTATCCCATCAAGAGCGAAGTGGTGATCGGCCATATCCGCCAGGCCAATGTGGGCAAGGTGAGCCTGGCCAATACCCACCCGTTCGTGCGCGAACTGTGGGGGCGCAACTGGTGTTTTGCGCACAATGGCCAACTGGCGGACTTCAGCCCCCGCGCCACCTTCTACCGGCCGGTGGGCGACACCGACAGTGAAGCGGCGTTCTGCGACTTGCTCAACCGCGTGCGCGAAGCCTTCCCGGAACCGGTGGATATCGAGCAGATGCTGCCGGACCTGATCGCCGCCTGCGCCGAATACCGCAGCAAAGGCGTGTTCAACTGCCTGCTCAGCGATGGCGACTGGCTGTTTTGCTATTGCTCGACCAAACTGGCGCAGATTACCCGGCGCGCGCCCTTTGGCCCGGCCCGCTTGAAAGATGTCGACGTGATCGTCGATTTTCAGGCCGAAACCACCCCCAATGACGTGGTAACGGTCATCGCCACCGAACCGCTGACCGACAACGAAAACTGGACCCGCTACGAACCGGGCCAATGGAGCCTGTGGCGACGCGGAGAATGCGTCAGCCAGGGCGTTACCGAATAAGGAATCGACCATGTTGCTCAGCTATCTGCGGTTGGTGCTGTTTGCCATAGGTTTGTTGGTCGGCGTGCAAGTGCCGGGGTTCATCAACGATTACGCCAAGCGCGTCGAAGCCCACCTGATCGAGGCCCAGACGGGCCTGCGCGGGTTCGAGTCCACCGCGCAGCAGTTCTTCAACGGTGACATGCAAGCCCTGGTGGCGCATTACCGTGCCAGCGATGACCCGGTCTTCCAGAGCGACGCCAGCAGCCTGGGCGCGATGCTCGACCGTCAACTGGCGTTGGACAAGCAATTCCAGGCCATGCAGGGCCCCTGGTACATCCGTGCCCTGCAGGTGGCGGTGGCGGCTGATCCGGATATTCGCCTGGAAACCTGGAATGGCTACAGCTACCAGATCCTGCTGACGCCCGAGGCCATGGGCTGGGGCCTGGGCGGGGCGATGCTGCTGTCGTTCGGTATCGAATGCCTGTACCGGCTGATCGACTGGGTGGTGCTGGGCGGCCGCCGCCTGCGCCAGAGCCGGCCGATTGAAGAGCGGGATCTGAAGGGTCTCTAAGTCCTGACACACATCCAATGTGGGAGGGGGCTTGCCCCCGATAGCGGTGGGCCAGCTAAAAAGTTGCTGGCTGACACTCTGCTATCGGGGGCAAGCCCCCTCCCACATTTGGACCTGGTTTAACTCAGTACCATCCGCTCTTTACCGACTTCCTCGGCATAGCGGGCGACGACCTTCTGGCACAGCCCCACAATCTCCTCCACCAACTCCACCCCCACGCGCCACGACACCACCACCTGCAGGTTCGGCAGTTGCTGCGCCATCGCCAGCATTACCAGCTCCCCCCGTGCCAGCTCTTCGCTGACCAGCACCGGCGGCAGCGCGCCAATGCCAAAACCATCGCGCAGTAGCCGGGTGATGGCCGATACCGAGTTGACGCAGTTCATGCGCGGTGCGGCGACGCCGTTGGCCTGCATCAAACTCAACACATCCTGATGGGGACAGGAGTTTTTCGAGTAGGTGATGATGCGTTCCTGGGCCAGTTCGGCGAGGGAGGCGTAATCGCGGTTATAGATCGACTGGCTGGCGACAATCCAGGCCATGGGGTGACTGCCCAGTTCCAGGCTGCGCACGCTCTCCAGGCGCAGCAGGTCGGTTTGCAGGATCAGGTCCAGGAAGCCTTTTTGCAGCTGATCGCTGAGGTTCAGCGCGGTATCGGAGACCAGTTCGATTTCAACCCGCGGGAACAGGTTCATCAGTTCAGCGACCAACGGGCTGAGCCAGGTGTGGATCACGGTGTCCATTGCGCCGATCCGAATGCGTCCGACCTTGCTGCTGGTGGTTTCCAGGGACTGCTTCAAGCCCTGCAGGGTCACCATCATCTGCTCGGCATAATCGAGCACCTTCAAGCCTTCCGGGGTCAGGCTCACACCGCGCGAATCGCGCAGAAACAGCTTCACCCCCAACTCGCTCTCCAGCACCGCAATGCGGCTGGAGATCGACGCCTGGGTGGTGAACAGCTTTTCGGCGGTCAGGCGGAAACTCTTGAGCTTGGCCACCCAGACGAAGGTTTCGAGGAACTTCAAATTCATGGGATCAACTTTTTCTTATGCATGGATCGGTTTTTATTAGTTGGACGTCGCGGCGTGCCGGCGCCAAAAATCGAGCCGTTCCACGATAAGCGTCGTTGGGGTTCAGGACAACATCGTTGCGAGATGTTGGTAAAAGATCCCACACTACAAAAAAACAAAGCCTACAGGAGCGACCCCGTGAGCCGCCTGCTATTGAATTGCGACATCGGCGAAAGCTTCGGCAACTGGACCCTGGGTCTGGACGCCCAAGTCATGCCGTTCATCGACTGCGCCAACGTGGCGTGCGGCTTCCATGCCGGCGACCCGAGCATCATGCGCAAGACCGTCCGCCTGGCACTCAAGCATGGCGTGCAAGTGGGCGCGCACCCGGCCTATCAGGACCTGCAAGGTTTCGGCCGCCGCTCCATGCAGTACACCCCCCAGGAAATCCAGGACCTGATGCACTACCAGATCGGTGCGCTGGACGGCATCTGCCGCGCACAAGGCGGGCGCGTCAGCTACGTGAAACCCCATGGCGCGATGTACAACGACATGATGGCAAACCCCGCCCAACTGCGTGCGGTGATCCAGGCCGTGGCTGCCTATGGCGACCTGCCGCTGATGCTGCTGGCCACGCGCGACAACAGCGCGGCCCAGGCCCTGGGCGATGAGTACGGCGTGACCCTGTGGTTCGAAGCCTTCGCCGACCGCGCCTATGACAGCCAGGGCCATCTGGTTTCGCGCCAGTTGCCGGGCGCGGTGCATCATGACGCCGAGACCATCGTCCAGCAGGCCCTGACCCTTTCCCGTGGTGAGCCGCTGGTTGCCAGCGATGGCAGCGCGTTGGTGCTGCAGGCCAATACCTTGTGCGTGCATGGCGACAACGCCAGCTCGGTCGCGGCGGTGCAGCGTATTCGCCAAGCGTTGAAGCCAGCATGAAACCACGGATTGAAGTGGTGGCCATCGACTGCCTGATGGTGCGCCTGTTTGACGCGATTGCCGAAGCCAACATGCCGTGGATGCTCGCCGCCACCGAGCGCCTGCGCAGCGGGTTCGGCGCAGCGTTAGTGGACCTGGTGCCGTCCTATACCACCTTGATGGTGCATTACGACCTCACGGCGTTGACCCCGACCCACGCCCGGGCGTTGATAGAGCATGCCCTGACCGACCTGCAGCCCCAGGCCCAGGGCGCTGGCCGGTGCCATGTGCTGCCGGTGTGGTACGACCTGAGCGTCGGGCCGGAGCTTGGCTTGCTGTCGCAGCGCAGCGGGCTGGCGGTCGCTGAGGTGATTCGTCGCCACAGCGACCACCTGTATCAAGTGTTCGCCCTGGGGTTCGCCCCCGGTTTTGCCTTCATGGGACTGGTGGACGACATCCTCGCCACGCCGCGTCTCAACACCCCGCGCAAACGCGTGGCGGCCGGCAGCGTGGGCATCGCCGAGCGGCAAACCGCCGCCTATCCGGTCGTATCCCCCGGCGGCTGGAACCTGATCGGGCGCACCCCGGCCACACTGTTCGACCGCGAACGCGACGGCTACAGCCTGATGCAGCCCGGCGATACGGTGCGTTTCGAGGCGGTCGGCCACGCTGAGTTCGTCAACCTGGGCGGCGATGACACGCCTCTGGAGGCGCAGGCATGAGCCGCTTGATCATTGAGGCCAGCACACTGCTGTGCCTGTTGCAGGACGCCGGTCGTTTCGGCGTACGCCACCTTGGCGTAACCCAGGGCGGGGCGCTGGATTGGGTGTCGATGTCATGGGCCAATTGGCTGCTGGACAATGCCCTGGATGCGCCGGTAATAGAAATTACCCTGGGCGGTTTTACCGTACAGGCCGAGGACTACTGCCTGCTGGCCCTGGCCGGTGCGGACCTGGGCGCCTTCATTGATGAACGGGCGATCAGCCCGGGGCGCAGCTTTATCCTGCAAAAGGGCCAGCGCCTGCGCTTCACCCAGCCGCTCAAAGGCGCGCGGGCTTACCTGGCGGCACCGGGCGGGTTCGACGCGCCGGATGTGTTGGGCAGTTGCGCCACCGTAGTACGTGAGGAACTGGGTGGCGTAGACGGTTTCGGCAAGGCGTTGGCTGAAGGCGGGCGCCTGGCTTATTCCGGTACGGGCGGCGCAATGAAGGTGCTGGCCAAGCCGGATCTGCCATCCGGTGCATCACTGGACGTGATCATCGGCGCTCAGATCGGCCGGTTCAGCGGCCAAAGCCTGTTCGATGCGTTCAACACCGAATGGGCCCTGGACAGCCGCGCCGACCGCATGGGCATGCGCTTGCTGGGCACGCCGCTGCAGTACCAGGGGCCATCGTTGATTTCCGAAGGTATTCCCTTGGGCGCCATCCAGGTACCGCCGGACGGGCAGCCGATTGTGTTGCTCAATGATCGGCAGACTATTGGTGGTTATCCCCGATTGGGCGCGTTGACGCCGTTATCGCTGGCGCGGTTGGCGCAGTGTTTGCCCGGGGAGAAAGTAAGGTTGGCGCCCATGGTGCAGGAGACGGCACATCGGCAGCATGTCAACTATTTGCAACGGCTGAGCACTGGCTGATAAACACAGAGGTCCAAATGTGGGAGGGGGCTTGCCCCCGATAGCGGTGTGTCAGTCAACACATCTATGACTGAACCACTGCCATCGGGGGCAAGCCCCCTCCCACATTGGATAGGTGTTGGATGAAGCATGTGGGCTATTTGGACAAGAAGCGCATCCCTTCCTCAAGGCCGCGCAACGTCAGCGGATACATCTGATCCTCCACCAACTCCCGCACAATCGCCGTCGATGCCGTATAGCCCCACGTGTCCTTCGGATAGGGGTTTATCCAGATCAGTTTCTTGTACTTGGCCATGAACCGCTGCATCCACACATACCCAGGCTCCTCGTTCCAGTGCTCGACGCTGCCGCCGGCCTGGGTGATCTCATAGGGCGCCATGGACGCATCGCCGATGAAAATCACTTTGTAATCTGCGCCGTATTTGTGCAGCACATCCTGGGTGGAGGTGCGTTCCGAGGTGCGCCGCTGGTTGTTCTTCCACACCGACTCGTAGACGAAGTTGTGGAAGTAGAAGTACTCCAGGTGCTTGAACTCGGTTTTGCAGGCCGAGAACAGTTCTTCGCAGATTTTCACGTGGGCGTCCATCGAGCCGCCGATGTCGAACAGCAACAACAGCTTGATGGTGTTGCGCCGCTCAGGACGCATCTGGATATTCAGCAGCCCGGCGTCGCGTGCGGTGTGGTCGATGGTGCCGTCGATGTCCAGCTCTTCGGCCGCGCCCTGGCGGGCAAACTTGCGCAGGCGGCGCAGGGCGATCTTGATATTGCGCGTGCCCAACTCAACCTGGTCGTCGAGGTTCTTGTACTCGCGCTGGTCCCAGACCTTGACCGCCTTGCCCTGGCGCTTGCCGGCATCGCCCACGCGGATGCCTTCGGGGTTGTAGCCGCCGGAACCGAAGGGGCTGGTACCGCCGGTGCCAATCCACTTGTTGCCGCCGGCGTGGCGTTCCTTCTGTTCTTCCAGGCGCTTTTTGAATTCCTCGATCAGTTTGTCGAGGCCGCCGAGGGACTGGATCTGCGCGCGCTCCTCATCGCTCAGCGAGCGTTCGAACTCCTTGCGCAGCCAGTCTTCGGGGATCAGCGCCTGCAAGTGGTCATCGAGCTTTTCCAGGCCGTTGAAGTAGGCACCGAAGGCCCGGTCGAACTTGTCGAAATGCCGCTCGTCCTTGACCAGGATCGCCCGGGCCAGGTAGTAGAACTCGTCCATGTCGGCGAAGGTCACGCGCTGTTTCAGCGCATTGATCAGGTCGAGCAGCTCACGCACCGACACGGGCACCTTGGCGGCACGCATTTCATTGAACAGGTTGAGCAACATTATCGATTACCGCGACGGCTCATGAATGCCAGACGTTCCAGCAGTTGCACGTCCTGCTCGTTCTTCACCAGGGCCCCGGCCAGTGGGGGGATGGCCTTGGTCGGGTCGCGTTCGCGCAGGACCGCTTCGCCGATGTTGTCGGCCATCAGCAGCTTGAGCCAGTCGACCAGTTCGGACGTGGAGGGCTTTTTCTTCAGGCCCGGCACCTTGCGCACGTCAAAGAACACATCCAGCGCTTCGCTGACCAGGTCTTTCTTGATGTCCGGATAGTGCACATCGACGATTTTCTGCAGGGTCGTGCGGTCGGGAAAGGCGATGTAGTGGAAGAAGCAGCGGCGCAGGAAGGCGTCCGGCAGCTCTTTCTCGTTGTTGGAGGTAATGATGATGATCGGGCGTTTTTTCGCCTTGATGGTCTCGTCGATTTCGTAGACGTAGAACTCCATCTTGTCGAGTTCCTGCAGCAGGTCGTTGGGGAACTCGATGTCGGCCTTGTCGATTTCATCGATCAGCAGGATCACCCGCTCTTCGGACTCGAAAGCCTCCCAGAGCTTGCCCTTTTTCAGGTAGTTGCGTACGTCATGCACTTTGTCCACACCCAGCTGCGAGTCGCGCAGGCGGCTGACCGCGTCGTACTCGTAGAGGCCCTGATGGGCCTTGGTGGTGGACTTGATGTGCCAGGTGATCAACCTGGCGCCGAAGGACTCGGCCAGTTGCTCGGCGAGCATGGTCTTGCCGGTGCCCGGTTCGCCCTTGACCAGCAGCGGCCGCTCCAGGGTGATGGCGGCGTTGACGGCCAGTTTCAGGTCATCGGTAGCCACATAGGCCTGGGTGCCTTCGAACTTCATCGGTCATTCCTCGAATTCATCAATGCCCGACTATACCGCGCAGCCCCGGCGACTGTGAACGCAGACGGGTTATTCAGTCTCTGAATGGCCGGTCACTTCAATCTCCCGGCCAATGGGTAAATGTGGGAGGGGGCTTGCTCCCACAGTTTTAATCGGCGCTGGGCTTGGGTTGTTCATAGCGAGCATTGAAGGCCTGGATGAAGCCGTTGCGCAGAATGGCAATAACTGCTGAAAACGCACTGACATTCTGCTGGTGCACGCTGCCGCTCAGTTCAACCCGGGTCGCGAACTGGTTCTTGCGCTGGTTCTTCAATACCGTCTCGCTGGCGCCGACCACGGCCTCCCAGATCGAGCGGAAGATATTCTTGTCTTTGTTTTCCACATCCTGCTGCCAGTCGAAGACTTCGACATCGCGCAGCAGTGGCTTGATATAGCCGCGCAATTGGCCTTTTTCGGCCTGGGCTTCGATGACCACGTCGCCGGTGCCGGCCTTGAAGTCGAACTTGCCGTAGGCCGAGGCGAAGTCATTCATGCGCTTGAGTTGCAGGTCGCGGGCACGAAAGCGGAACTCGAACTCTTCGAAATCACTCAGCGGGTCAAAGGTGGCGCTGGCTTCCAGCGGCGCCTGGCCTTGCAGCAGCGCCTTGCCCTCAAACCGCGCGTCGCGCTTGCCCTCAACGTCCACCACGTTGGTCAGGTTGTAGAGGCTGGCGTTGACCGCAGTGGCGTTGATATTCACCTCAGGCTTGGAACTGAAGTTATGAAAGGCGATCTTGCCGTCTTCGATGCGCACTTCGTTGAGGGTGATCGGCAACAACTTGCTCAGTTGTTCCTGCCAGTCGGTGCCCTTACCGGTCTGGGACGCCTGCTTGTTGGCGCCGCCGTCGACGAAGTTGATTTCCGGGCGTACGAAATGCCCTTCGGCCACGACGGCATGGTCGTACCACAGTGAATGCCAGCTCACCGCGAACTCGATCAGCGGTGCCTTGACGAACGGCACCGGCACCTTGCCGTCCACCTTGACGATCTGCAGCCCGTTGATCCGGTAGGCGCCGCGCCACAAGGCCAGGTCCACATCGGCGATTTCGCCACGGTAATCGCCCATGTCGGCGAGCTTTTCATTCAGGTAGTTGCGCACCAGGTAAGGCAGCGCGATGTTTGCGGCAACCAGGACCAGCACCAGCCCGGCGACGGTCCAGAGCGGCCAACTGTAGCGACGTTTCATGGGGCAGTTCTCCTTGCTCGTAGGAGATGGACTGCTGCAAGCGGCGCAACGTTCCTGCGACTGGACGCCTAGTGGCACGAGGCATACCCTTGGGGCCTTTCCGACATTGCCAAACAGGACCCGTCATGAGCCGCATTTTTGCAGACAACGCGCACTCCATCGGTAATACGCCCCTGGTGCAGATCAACCGCATCGCACCGCGCGGGGTCACCATCCTGGCCAAGATCGAGGGGCGTAACCCCGGCTACTCGGTCAAGTGCCGCATTGGCGCCAACATGATCTGGGACGCGGAAAGCAGCGGCAAGCTCAAGCCGGGCATGACCATTGTCGAACCCACCTCCGGCAACACCGGCATCGGCCTGGCGTTCGTGGCGGCGGCACGGGGCTACAAACTGCTGCTGACCATGCCCGCGTCCATGAGCATCGAGCGCCGTAAAGTGCTCAAGGCCCTCGGCGCCGAGCTGGTGCTGACTGAACCGGCCAAGGGCATGAAGGGCGCCATCGACAAAGCGGGCGAAATCGTCGCCGGCGACCCGAGCACCTACTTTATGCCGGCCCAGTTCGAAAACCCGGCCAACCCTGCCATTCACGAGAAAACCACCGGCCCGGAAATCTGGAACGACACCGACGGCGCCGTGGACGTGCTGGTCGCGGGCGTGGGCACCGGCGGCACGATCACCGGTGTGTCACGCTATATCAAGCACACCGCAGGCAAGCCGATCCTGTCGGTGGCGGTGGAACCCGCGGTGTCGCCGGTGATTACCCAGGCGCTGGCCGGTGAAGAGATCAAGCCCAGCCCGCACAAGATACAGGGCATTGGCGCCGGTTTCGTGCCGAAAAACCTCGACTTGTCGATGGTCGACCGTGTGGAACTGGTCACCGACGACGAGTCCAAGGCCATGGCCCGGCGCTTGATGCAGGAAGAGGGCATTTTGTGCGGCATTTCCTGCGGCGCCGCCATGGCCGTGGCGGTGCGCCTGGCCGAGAAACCGGAAATGCAGGGCAAGACCATCGTGGTGATTCTGCCGGACTCGGGCGAGCGTTACCTGTCGAGCATGCTGTTCAGTGACCTGTTCACCGACCAGGAAAACCAGGCGTGAATCGGCTGTAGGAGCGAGCTTGCTCGCGAAAAACCTGAGAGCGCCACGTTGAATCAGTCAACCCGCGTTATCGTTGACGTTCTTCGCGAGCAAGCTCGCTCCTACAGGGGGGAGGCGTGTTGATCCAGGTCAGCCGGTCGGCAGGGGCCTTCTGCATAATGCGCCAAGTGTTTATCATGGCCGGCTGCTACGTCTGGTTTCCCCGCGACGGGAAGCTGTTGGCCAGGCGCTTATTTTCAGGAGTTGCTGCATGACCTTTTCTTTGGCCGCCAAACTGTCGGTGTTGCTGCTGTTTATCGGCAGTACGCTGTATGTGCACCTGCGCGGCAAGGCCCGTTTGCCGATGTTGCGTCAGTTCGTCAACCATTCGGCGCTGTTCGCCCCGTATAACGCCTTGATGTATCTGTTTTCCGCAGTGCCGTCCAAGCCCTACCTGGACCGCAGCAAGTTCCCGGAACTGGACGTGCTCAAGGACAATTGGGAAGTGATCCGCGAAGAGGCCATGCACCTGTTCGACGAGGGTTATATCCGCGCCGCCGAAAAGAACAACGACGCCGGTTTCGGCTCGTTCTTCAAGAAAGGCTGGAAGCGCTTCTACCTCAAATGGTACGACAAACCCCTGCCATCGGCCGAAGCCCTGTGCCCGAAAACCGTGGCGCTGGTCAGCAGCATTCCCAACGTGAAAGGCGCGATGTTCGCGCTGTTGCCCGGCGGCAGCCACCTCAACCCGCACCGCGACCCCTTCGCCGGCTCCCTGCGCTATCACCTGGGGCTGTCCACGCCGAACTCCGACGACTGCCGCATCTTCGTCGATGGACAGGTGTATGCCTGGCGCGACGGTGAAGACGTGATGTTCGACGAAACCTACGTGCACTGGGTGAAGAACGAGACTGAAAAGACCCGTGTGATCCTGTTCTGTGACATCGAGCGACCGTTGAGCAATCGCCTGATGACCCGCATCAACCGTTGGGTCAGCAAGCAACTGGGACGCGCGACCGCGCCGCAGAACCTGGACGACGAGCGCGTGGGCGGGATCAACCAGGCGTATGCCTGGAGCAAGACCTTCAGCGACAAGTTCAGCGGCCAGGTCAAGCAGTGGAAGCGCAAGCACCCCAAGGCCTACCGCATTGCGCGGCCGGTGCTGGCGGTGGTGGTCCTGGTATTGCTGTGGAAGTGGCTGTTCGGCTAAGCCTGTTTCTGCCTTGAAATGCAGTCAATGTGGGAGGGGGCTTGCCCCCGATAGCGGTGGATCAGTCAGCTTATCTTCAGCTGACCCACTGCCATCGGGGGCAAGCCCCCTCCCACATTTGATCTGCAGCGATCTTCAGCTGGCGATCAGTTGGCGCAATACGTAGTGCAAGATCCCACCCGCCTTGAAATATTCCACTTCATTCAAGGTATCAATCCGGCACAGCACCTCAACCTTCTCGCTGCTGCCATCTTCGCGCGTAATCACCAGCGTCAGGTTCATCCGTGGCTCGATCTCGGCATCGGTCAGCCCGAGGATATCGATCTTCTCCTTGCCGGTGAGCTTGAGCGCCTTGCGGTTCTGGTCCAGCTTGAACTGCAGCGGCAGCACGCCCATGCCCACCAGGTTGGAGCGGTGGATACGTTCGAAGCTCTCGGCGATCACCGCCTTGACCCCCAGCAGGTTGGTGCCCTTGGCCGCCCAGTCGCGGCTCGAACCGGTGCCGTATTCCTGGCCGGCGATCACCACCAACGGTGTGCCCGATGCCTGGTACTTCATGGCGGCATCGTAGATCGCCATCTTCTCGCCGGTGGGGATATACAGCGTGTTGCCGCCTTCTTCTCCGCCGAGCATTTCATTGCGGATACGGATATTGGCAAAGGTGCCGCGCATCATCACTTCATGGTTGCCGCGACGTGAGCCGTAGGAGTTGAAGTCCCGTGGCTCCACGCCTTGCTCGCGCAGATAACGCCCGGCCGGGCTGTCGGTCTTGATGTTGCCGGCGGGGGAGATGTGGTCGGTGGTCACCGAGTCGCCGAGCAGGGCCAGCACGTTGGCGCCCTTGACGTCTTCGATCACCGGCAGCGGGCCGGCAATATCGTCGAAGAACGGCGGGTGCTGTATATAGGTGGAATCCGCTTGCCACACGTAGGTTGCCGCTTGCGGTACCTCGATCGCCTGCCACTGCTCGTCGCCGGCAAAGACTTCGGCGTATTCCTTGTGGAACATCCCCGTGGTGACCTGGGCCACCGCGTCGGCGATCTCCTGGCTGCTGGGCCAGATGTCCCTCAGGTACACCGGGTTGCCCTGCCGGTCGTTACCCAGCGGTTCGCTGCTGATGTCGATACGCACCGTACCGGCCAGCGCGTAGGCCACCACCAGGGGCGGCGAGGCCAGCCAGTTGGTTTTCACCAGCGGATGCACACGGCCTTCGAAGTTGCGGTTGCCGGACAGCACCGATGCCACGGTGAGGTCGGCTTTCTGAATGGCTTTTTCAATCGGCTCGGGCAGCGGCCCGGAGTTGCCGATGCAGGTGGTGCAGCCGTAGCCCACCAGGTCGAAACCGAGTGTGTCCAGGTAGTGAGTGAGGCCGGCTGCGTCGTAGTAATCGGTGACCACTTTCGAGCCCGGCGCCAGCGAGCTCTTGACCCACGGTTTGCGCGTCAGGCCTTTTTCCACGGCCTTCTTCGCGAGCAGCCCGGCCGCCATCATCACGCTGGGGTTGGAAGTGTTGGTGCACGACGTAATGGCGGCGATGACCACGGCACCGTTTTTCAGGCGATAGGTGTTGCCTTCGTATTCGTAGTCGGCTTCGCCCACCAGGTCGGCATTGCCCACGGCGACGCCACCGCCGCCTTCACTTTCCAGGCGGCCTTCTTCCTTGCTGGTGGGTTTGAATTGCAGGTCGAGGAAATCACTGAACGCCTGGCCCACATTGGGCAGGGCGACGCGGTCCTGCGGGCGTTTCGGCCCGGCGAGGCTGGCTTCGACGCTGCCCATGTCCAGGGCCAGGGTATCGGTGAAGATCGGCTCCTGGCCGGCGTTGCGCCACAGACCCTGGGCCTTGGTGTAGGCCTCGACCAGCTTGACGGTTTCCGCCGGGCGACCGGACAGGCGCAGGTAGTCCAGCGTTACCTCGTCGACCGGGAAAAAGCCGCAGGTGGCGCCGTATTCCGGCGCCATATTGGCGATGGTGGCACGGTCGGCCAGGGGCAGATCGGCCAGGCCGTCGCCATAGAATTCGACGAATTTACCCACCACGCCTTTTTTGCGCAGCATCTGGGTCACGGTCAGCACCAGGTCGGTGGCGGTGATGCCTTCCTTCAATTTTCCGGTGAGCTTGAAACCGATCACTTCCGGGATCAGCATCGACACTGGCTGGCCGAGCATTGCCGCTTCCGCTTCGATCCCGCCCACGCCCCAGCCGAGTACGCCGAGGCCGTTGATCATGGTGGTGTGGGAATCGGTGCCCACCAGGGTATCGGGGAAGGCGTAGGTGCGGCCGTCTTCCTCCTTGGTCCACACGGTGCGGCCCAGGTATTCCAGGTTGACCTGATGGCAGATGCCGGTGCCCGGTGGCACCACGCTGAAGTTATCGAAGGCGCTCTGGCCCCAGCGCAGGAAAGCGTAGCGTTCGCCGTTGCGCTGCATTTCGATATCGACGTTCTGCTCGAAGGCGTCGGCGTTGCCGAACTTGTCGACCATCACTGAGTGGTCGATCACCAGGTCCACCGGCGACAGCGGGTTGATGCGCTGCGGATCGCCCCCGGCCTTGGCCACGGCGGCGCGCATGGCGGCCAGGTCGACCACGGCGGGCACGCCGGTGAAGTCCTGCATCAGCACGCGGGCGGGGCGGTATTGGATTTCGCGGTCGGACTGGCGTTCCTTGAGCCAGGCGGCGATGGCCTTGAGGTCGGTGCCGGTGACGGTTTTGTTGTCCTCCCAGCGCAGCAGGTTTTCCAGCAGCACTTTGAGCGACATCGGCAGCTTGTCCAGGTCACCCAGGCTCTTGGCGGCTTCGGGCAGGCTGAAGTAGTGGTAGGTCTTGCTGTCTATTTGCAGTGTCTTAAGGGTTCTCAGGCTATCGAGGGATGACATTACATGACTCCTTATGATCCGCACGGCCACGGACCTGACGGGACGAACAGAGCGTTCAACTTAGCGCTGTTTTCATTAGCAGGCTAATAACTGGACTCTATCGCTGAGTCCAAGGTTCCGAACTCGGCTATCATGCGCGCGTTTTCATGACAGGTATTGCGATAGAGCAATCCAGTTGCCAGGAGATTCAATTGAACACCCTTTTTATGCACTGCCGCCCGGGTTTTGAAGGCGAAGTCTGTTCCGAGATCGCGGAACACGCCGCGCGCCTGAACGTGTCCGGCTACGCCAAGGCCAAGACCGGCAGCGCTTGCGCCGAATTTGTCTGCACTGAAGAAGACGGCGCGCAGCGCCTGATGCACGGCCAGCGCTTCGCCGAGCTGATCTTCCCAAGGCAGTGGGCGCGCGGGGTGTTTATCGACCTGCCGGAAACCGACCGCATCAGCGTGATCCTCGCCCACCTGCGCGCGTTTCCGGTGTGCGGCAGCCTGTGGCTGGAGATGGTCGATACCAACGACGGCAAGGAGCTGTCGAACTTCTGCAAGAAATTTGAAGTGCACCTGCGCAAAGCCTTGCTTAACGCCGGCCGGCTGGTCGACGACCCGAGCAAGCCGCGCCTGCTGCTGACGTTCAAGAGCGGCCGCGAAGTATTCATGGGCCTGGCCGAGTCGAACAACTCGGCAATGTGGCCCATGGGCATCCCGCGCTTGAAATTCCCGCGTGACGCGCCCAGCCGCTCGACCTTGAAGCTGGAAGAGGCCTGGCACCACTTCATCCCCCGCGAGCAATGGGACGAACGCCTGCACGGCGACATGACCGGTGTCGACCTCGGCGCGGCCCCCGGCGGCTGGACCTGGCAGCTGGTCAACCGGGGCATGCTGGTGACCGCCATCGACAACGGCCCCATGGCCGAAAGCCTGATGGACACTGGCCTGGTGCAGCACTTGATGGCCGACGGCTTCACCTTCGTGCCCAAGCAGCCGGTGGACTGGATGGTGTGCGACATCGTCGAGAAGCCCGCGCGTAACGCCGCGTTGCTGGAAACCTGGATCGGCGAGGGACATTGCCGCGAGGCGGTGGTCAACTTGAAGTTGCCGATGAAACAGCGCTATGCCGAAGTGAAGCGTTTGCTTGAGCGCATCGAAGAGGGCTTCAAGGCCCGCGGCATTCGTGTGGAAATCGGCTGCAAGCAGCTGTACCACGACCGTGAGGAAGTGACGTGCCACTTGCGCCGGTTGGTGGACGTAAAAAAACCCAAGAGACACTGATATCCAATGTGGGAACTGGCTTGCCAGCGATAGTGGTATCACTGTCGAAATTGATGTTGAATGTGCCCCCGTCATCGGGGGCAAGCCCCCTCCCACAAGGAGTCGGGTTCGTTTAGGAGTGAAGTATGAGTCTTGAATTGCCCGTCGACGGCACCCTCGACGCCACCGGCCTCAACTGCCCGGAGCCGGTGATGATGCTGCATCAGCACATCCGCGACCTGCCGCCGGGCGGCCTGCTCAAGGTGATCGCGACCGACCCGTCGACCCGCCGCGATATTCCCAAGTTCTGTGTGTTCCTTGACCATGAACTGGTCAGTCAACAAGAAGAGGCCGGCACGTACCTTTACTGGATCCGCAAGAAAGCCGATTGACCGCCGAACCCCTGTAGGAGCGAGCTTGCTCGCGAAAAACGCTGACGATCACGCAGCGCTTCTGGTTTAACCAGGCGTTCTCAGGTTTTTCGCGAGCGAGCTCGCTCCTACAGGGCGCGCGTGAGCGCGGTGCCTGCCCGGATGCGTCGGCGCGCACTGCGCGCCAGGCGCACCAGCAGCATGCCCGCCGCGCAACTCAGGCCCACGATCAGGCCCTGCCACAAACCGCTTGGGCCGCTGGGTTCGCCCAGCCAGTCGGTCAACCCCAGGGCGTAACCCACCGGCAACCCCACGCCCCAGTAGGCGAGCAAGGTCAGCAGCATGGTCACCCGCGTGTCCTGATAGCCGCGCAGCGCACCGGCGGCGGTGACCTGGATCGAGTCGGAGAACTGGAACAGCGCCGAGAACACGATCAGCATTGATGCCAGGTGGATCACCACCGGGTCGGGGGTGTAGATCGCCGCAATCTGTTCGCGAAACACCAGCATCAGGCTGCAGGACAGGCAGGCATAGGCCAGCGCCGTACCCATGCCGACGCCTGCGGCAAAGCGTGCTTCACGCGGTTCGCCACGGCCCAGGGCCTGGCCGACGCGCACGGTGACGGCCATGCTCAGGGAGTAGGGAATCATGAACACCAGCGAGCTGACATTCAGCGCGATCTGATGGCCGGATACCACCGTGGCGCCCAGGTTGCCCAGCAGCAGGGCGATGACCGCGAAGATGCTCGATTCGGCAAAGATCGCCACGCCAATCGGCAGGCCGATCCCCAGTACGCGTTTGATCACCGCCCATTGTGGCCAGTCGAAGCGCTTGAACAATTCGCTGCTCTGATACGCCGCGCCCCAGCGCGTCCACCCGGCCAGACCGAGCATCATTACCCACATTGCAATCGCCGTGGCCCAGCCGCACCCCACGCCGCCCATGGCCGGCAGGCCGAGATGGCCGTAGATGAAGATGTAGTTCAGTGGAATATTCAGCGCCAGGCCAATCAGGCCCATGACCATGCTCGGCCGTGTACGGCCCAGGCCGTCACTGAAACAGCGAAACACGTAATACAGCGCAATGGCCGGCATCCCGGCCGCGATGCCATGCAGATAGCCCATGGACGGCTCGATCAGGTCGGGCTCGACCTTCATCGCATGCAGTATCGGCTCGGCGCACAGCAACAACAGGCCGCCGCACAGGCCGACCACCACGGCCAGCCACAATGACTGACGCACCAAAGGCCCGATTTCGTTGAGCTTGCCCGCGCCAAAGCGCTGCGCGACTTTCGGTGTGGTGGCCAGCAGGGTGCCAGTCATCAGCAGGTACACCGGGATCCAGATCGAGTTACCCAGGCCCACCGCCGCCAGGTCCTTGGGGCTGACCCGCCCGGCCATCACCGCGTCGACAAAGCTCATCGCGGTGGTTGCCAGTTGGCCGATCATGATCGGCAGGGCCAGCGTCAGCAGGCCGCGCACTTCCCGACGGATGCGGGCGGGGCGGGTGAGGGTAGCGGTAGCGGTGTTCACGTACAGGTGTCCAATCAAAAAGGGCAGTCGCAAGGACGGCGGATTCTACGCCTTGACGCAACGGTCAGGAAAAAACCTGTGTTGCTGATTTGTAATGCGACTACACAGGCACCCCATAACCCATGTGTCACTTCAATCCCATGCCTGTACACTGCTGATCCGCCAAAGGAGCCCGCCATGCTGATTGTTGCCGACGAAAATATTCCGCTGCTCGATGCATTTTTCCAGGGATTTGGCGAGATTCGCCGCGTACCCGGCCGTTCGATTGACCGCGCCACGGTGGAGCAGGCCGATGTGCTGCTGGTGCGTTCGGTGACCAACGTCAACCGCGCCCTGCTTGAGGGCTCCAAGGTGGGTTTTGTCGGCACCTGCACCATCGGCACCGATCATCTGGACCTCGATTATTTCCGCCAGGCCGGTATCCAGTGGTCCAGCGCACCGGGCTGCAATGCGCGGGGCGTGGTGGATTATGTGCTGGGCAGCTTGCAGACCCTGGCCGAAATCGAAGGGGCCGACCTCACCCGGCGTACTTATGGCATCGTGGGCGCCGGTGAGGTCGGCGGGCGGCTGGTCCAGGTGCTCAAGGGCCTGGGTTGGAACGTGCTGGTCTGCGACCCGCCACGACAGATCGCCGAAGACGGCGACTACGTGAGCCTGCAACAGATCATCGAGCAATGCGACGTGATCAGCCTGCACACGCCGCTGATCAAGTCCGGCAATGGCGCCACCTGGCATCTGTTTGATCGCCAGCGCCTGGAACAACTCAAGCCCGGCACTTGGCTGATCAACGCCAGTCGAGGCGCGGTGGTGGATAACGCCGCCCTGCGCGACGTATTACTTGAGCGCGAAGATCTGCAAGCGGTGCTGGATGTGTGGGAGGGCGAGCCGCAGGTGGATGCCGACCTGGCTGACCTGTGCGTACTGGCCACCCCGCATATCGCCGGCTACAGCCTCGACGGCAAGCAGCGCGGCACGGCGCAGGTCTATCAGGCGTTCTGTGCCCACCAGGGCCTGGAGCCGAGCATCCACTTGAGCGACCTGCTGCCGCAACCGTGGCTGGCCGAGGTGCACCTGAACGCGTCGACCGACCCGGCCTGGGCGTTGGCGACCTTGTGTCGCAGCGTGTACGACCCGCGCCGCGATGATGCGGATTTGCGTCGCAGCCTTGTGGGAACGGTGGACGAGCAGCGCAAGGCCTTTGACTTATTGCGCAAGCACTACCCGGAGCGCCGCGAGATTGATGGCCTCAAGGTGCGCATCAACGGCGAGTCGGCCGTGTTGTCGAACATCGTGACCGCACTGGGCGCGGTCTGCGTTTAGACAGCCGATAAAAAACCCGGCCACCTGGGCCGGGTTTGAAAGAGCATCGGCGTTTCAGCCTTGCTGCGCAGGCTTGACCAGGCGCTGTTCCAGTTCGCTGCATGCTTGCTGGATCATTTCTTCGGTAATCTGCACTTCGCGGCCCTTGGCATCGATGTAAGAGCAAGGCAGCGCCTGCGGTTGGCGGATCACTTCAATCTTGGCATTGCTGCTGTTTTGCAAGGTCATGGCCTGTCTCCTCATCAGGTTGTGTACCTACTTTAATTCCCCCGCGTGACCGAGCTGTTACAACTCCATACACGTTCACCGGTTCGGACACCCAGTCCACCAGAAACCGGCACATATTTCCAGATCAGTCTTAGACCGATAGCCTCTAGCGGCCTCTATCGGCGGGCATAATTCACCTGACTCATTGTTATTTGCGCAAGTTCCCCCAATGTTGAAGGTTAGACTCCGTCAGTGGTGAAGCCCGTATGTTCTCAACCCGTCAGCGCCGCGCGATCCGCCTGGCCAGCCGCTTTATCGCGCCCTACCGCTGGCAGGCGCTGGGCGCCCTGTTGGCGCTGATCGTCACCGCCGGTATTACCTTGTCCATGGGGCAAGGCATTCGCCTGCTGGTCGACCAGGGTTTCATGACCCAGTCACCGCACCTGCTCAACCAGTCCATCGGCTTGTTCATGCTGCTGGTGCTGGGCCTGGCGGTGGGCACCTTCACGCGTTTCTACCTGGTGTCGTGGATTGGTGAGCGGGTAGTGGCGGACATTCGCCGGCAAGTGTTCAACCACCTGATCTACCTGCACCCCGGTTTCTACGAGAACAACCGCAGCTCGGAAATCCAGTCACGCCTGACCACCGACACCACCTTGCTGCAATCGGTGATCGGCTCATCACTGTCGTTGTTCCTGCGCAATGCCTTGATGGTCATTGGCGGTATCGTGCTGCTGTTCATCACCAACCCCAAGCTCACCAGCATTGTGGTGGTGGCGTTGCCGCTGGTGCTGGCGCCGATCCTGATCTTCGGCCGGCGTGTGCGCAGCCTGTCACGGCAGAGCCAGGACCGCATCGCTGATGTCGGCAGCTACGTGGCCGAGACCTTGGGCCAGATCAAGACCGTGCAGGCCTATAACCATCAGGCGCAGGACGAACAGCGTTTTGCCCTGACCGTGGAAGAGGCGTTTGCCACCGCGCGCAAACGCATCCTGCAGCGGTCCTGGCTGATTACCCTGGTGATCATGCTGGTGCTCGGCGCCGTGGGCGTGATGTTGTGGGTGGGCGGTATGGACGTAATCAGCGGGCGCATTTCCGGCGGTGAGCTGGCGGCGTTCGTGTTCTACAGCCTGATTGTCGGCAGCGCCGTCGGCACCTTGAGCGAAGTGCTTGGCGAATTGCAGCGGGCCGCCGGTGCGGCGGAGCGAATTGGCGAGCTGTTGCAGTCGAGCAACGACATCCAGGCGCCGGCCAGCGGCAGCATGCGCTTGCCGGAGCGTGTCAGCGGGCGCATGACGCTTGAGGACCTGCGCTTTTGCTACCCGTCGCGGCCAGACAGCTACGCCATCGATGGCCTGAACCTGACGATCAACCCCGGCGAAACCCTCGCGCTGGTGGGCCCTTCCGGCGCGGGCAAATCGACGCTCTTTGACCTGCTGCTGCGCTTCTACGACCCCCAGCAAGGCCGCATCCTGCTCGAAGGCAGGCCGCTGACCGAACTCGACCCGCTGGACCTGCGCCGCCACTTTGCCCTGGTCTCCCAGAGCCCGGCGCTGTTTTTTGGCAGCATCGAAGACAACCTCCGCTACGGTAACCCCACCGCCACCCGCGAACAGGTCGAGGCCGCTGCGCGTATCGCCCATGCCCATGACTTCATCCTGCAAATGCCCGACGGCTACCAGACCCACCTGGGCGACGGTGGCCTGGGCCTCTCCGGTGGTCAGCGGCAACGCCTGGCCATCGCCCGTGCCTTGCTGGTGGATGCCCCCATTCTGCTGCTCGACGAAGCCACCAGCGCCCTCGATGCCCAGAGCGAACACCTGATCCAGCAAGCCCTGCCGCAATTGATGCAGGGCCGTACCACCCTGGTGATCGCGCATCGCCTGGCCACGGTGAAAAACGCCGACCGGATAGCGGTGATGGACCAGGGCAAGCTGGTGGCCGTGGGCACGCATCAGCAGTTGATTGCGAGCAATCCGCTGTATGCGCGGTTGGCGGCGTTGCAGTTCAGTGCAGATCACTCGCGCCAATAGCATGTGGGAGGGGGCTTGCCCCCGATAGCGGTGGGTCAGCAACGAACTGCTGACTGACATTCTGCTATCGGGGCATAGGTATCTACACAAATTTGGTGCGACACCGCACCTGTGGCGAGGGAGCTGGCTCCCGTGGCGGCCCTGCAGCCTATAGGTATCTTACTGGTGCTCCACAATCCAAATGTGGGAGGGGGCTTGCCCCCGATGGCGGTCTCTAGGCTGGCCGGGATGTTGGATCAGACCGGGTACATATCCGTTTCTACGGTAACGGCTACTTAGGGTTCCGCTTTTACAGCGGCTCACTTTTGAAAAGCGCAAAAGTAAGCAAAACGCTCTTGCCCCACCACTCGGCACCTCGCTTGGGCTCGGTGTGCCCGAACGCAGGCTTGAATCCGTGGGCC
>Ga0105246_10000116_pt1 | contig 35993 bp, 32 predicted proteins | sample KBSM64metaG_FD_99694 | JGI IMG/M metagenome (GOLD analysis project Ga0105246, IMG submission 99694) | Miscanthus rhizosphere microbial communities from Kellogg Biological Station, Michigan, USA - KBS M6-4 metaG | ecosystem: Host-associated > Plants > Roots > Rhizosphere > Soil | place... | reverse complement strand
TGCCCGAACGCAGGCTTGAATCCGTGGGCCGCCGCAATGGGCCATCCATGGCCCAGTGCGGCTAACCCGGCGTCCTGCCGGGTTACCCACGGATTCAAGCCTGAGTTCGGCCAGCGTGGTTTAACGGGGCGCCTGAGATCAAAAGCAGATCAAGATCAAGAGCGACTCGCTGCGCATCGTGGTTAGCGTTGGGCGCTACAAAGTTGTGTAGATACCTATGCCCCGATGGCGGTGCATCAGTCACATCATCCGTGACTGACACTTCGCTATCGGGAGCAAGCCCCCTGCGCATTGGCGCGGTTTATTCCGCCCGGTTGTGCTGGATTTGCTGCTTGGCCAACCCCACGACATTTTCCACGGTGAAGCCGAACTTTTCCTGCAACTTCGCCAGCGGCGCCGAGGCGCCAAAGCTGTTCATCACCACTTTGGCCCCGGTCTGTCCGACGTAGCGGTCCCAGCCCAGGGGGCCGGCCTGCTCGACCACCACGCGGGCCTTCACGGCCGGCGGCAAGACGCTGTCGCGGTAGGCCTGGTCCTGGTCTTCAAACAGTTCCCAGCTGGGCATCGACACCACCTGCGCGGCAATGCCTTCGCCGGTAAGTTGTTCATAGGCCGCCACCGCCAGGCTGACTTCACTGCCAGTGGCGAGCAGGATCACCTCGGGCTTGTCCGCACCGGCCAACACATAGGCGCCCTTGGCCGCACCTGCGGCCGACGCGTAACGACTGCGGTCCAGGGTCGGCAGCGGCTGGCGCGACAGCACCAGGCAACTCGGCCGATGGGTTTGCGCCAGCGCCACCTTCCACAACTCAAGGGTTTCATTCGCATCCCCCGGGCGCAGGGTCAGCAAGCCCGGGGTGGCGCGCAGCTGGGTCAGGTGTTCGATGGGTTGATGCGTCGGGCCGTCTTCGCCCACGCCGATCGAGTCGTGGGTAAACACGAACACCACCGGCAGCTCCATGATCGCCGCCAGTCGGATCGGCGGTTTCATATAGTCGCTGAACACCAGGAACGTCGAGGTGTACGGCCGCAGGTAGGACAGCGCCAGACCGTTGGCAATCGCGCCCATGGCGTGCTCGCGTATGCCGAAGTGCAGGTTGCGCCCGCTGTAGTCGTCGGCACTGAAACGGCCTGCGCCGTCGAAGGTGAGGTTGGTCTTGGTCGACGGCGACAGATCCGCAGAACCGCCCAGCAGCCAGGGAATATTCTGCGCGAAGGCGTTCAGCACCTCGCCGCCGGATGCGCGGCTGGCGACGCCCTTGGCATCGGCCGCAAAGCTCGGCAGGTCGGCCTGCCAGTGCTCGGGCATTTCCCCGGCGCGCATGCGCTGCAGCTCATCGGCGCGTTGCGGGTCGAGGGCGGCCAAGGTCTGGTTCCACTCGGCGAACAGTGGCTCGGCACGCTCGAGGAGTGCATCGCGCAACGTTGCGCGCGCTTCATCGGGCACCAGGAAGCTGGCGTCCTGAGGCCAGCCATAGGCGGCCTTGGTCAGGCGGATTTCGTCTTCGCCCAACGGCTCGCCATGGGCGGCGGCGGTGTTGTGTTTGTGCGGCGAGCCGTAGCCGATCACGCTGTCGACCACAATCAGGGTCGGTGCGCCGGTATTGGCCTTGAAGGTGTCCAGCGCCACACTCAATGCCTGCAGATCATTGGCATCGGTGACATGCACGGTGTGCCAGCCATACGCCTGGAAGCGCTTGATCACATCTTCACTGAAGGCCAGTTCGGTGTGACCCTCGATGCTGATGGTGTTGTTGTCGTAGATCCAGCACAGGTTATCGAGCTGCAAATGCCCGGCCATTGACGCCGCTTCGCTGCTGATGCCTTCCATCATGTCGCCATCACCGCACAGGGTGTAGACGTCGTAATCGAACAGCACCTGGCCGTCGCGGTTGAATCGCTTGGCCAGCCAACGCTCGGCCATGGCCATGCCCACGCTGTTGGCGCAACCCTGGCCCAGGGGGCCGGTGGTGGTTTCCACGCCGGTGGTCATGCGGTACTCCGGGTGCCCCGGGGTCTTGGAACTCATCTGGCGGAACTGCTTGATGTCGTCCAGGCTGACCGCCGGCTCGCCGGAACGCTTGCCGTGGGCATCGATCTCCACCACGCCGGCCAGGTGCAGCAGCGAATACAGCAGCATCGACGCATGCCCCACTGACAACACAAAGCGGTCACGGTTGGGCCAGTCGGGATGCTCCGGGTGATAGCGCAGGAAACGACTCCATAGCGTATAGCCCACCGGGGCCAAGCCCATCGGCGTACCGGGGTGGCCCGAGTTGGCCTTCTGCACGGCATCCATGGCCAGGGTGCGGATAGTGTTGATGCATTGCGTGTCGGCGGCGGTTGCGGTGTGATTCATGAAACCGGTCTCCCTCGAGTGGCGATCTACAGTGGAGGGCAGGGCAGGCCAAAAGGTTTGATCCCATCGCCAGGGTTGCGACGAACGGGGCTGTATCGACTGCAAACATGACAACACCCCGGTCAATGGGCTAGCTTCAAGGGGTAGGCCATTGATCAACTTGTGGAGGTACGTCATGCCAGTGAAACACGACCTGTATCAGGACTTGGGGTTGAGCAAGGAAGTTGTCCACGAGCGCAGGGCGGGGGACAAACGGCTGGACTCGCTGCTTACGCAATACGACGCTGCCGACGGGGAGGTGCTGAAGGCTGAATCGGCAAGCGCCAGTGATGAGGACGTGGAGAAGTTGAAGAAGAAACGGTTGCTGATCAAAGACGAAATTGTCGCGAAGTTGGGTTAAGCAAAAATCGCTGCCGGTGGACGCTCTGGTTATATCTGCAGCGTTTTATACCGGCAGCTTTTTTATACCAGCAGTGCTCTCACACACGCCTCCACGGAACGCTGCTGCGTTTCGTCATATAACTGCAACTCGTCAATCGTGCTGCGGCCCAGCGCCTTTTCGAACTCGGCTTTGTTTGAATGGGCCGCGTAGTGGCTCTGCGCGGCATCGCCCAGGTTCGACTGGAAGATCCCCGCTGCGCTCACCGGCAGGAAGTCCTCGTACACCAGCGGTTCCACCTCCACGTGCCCTGCGCTGAGCAAGGCCTGCAGCGTGCGCGGTGAGTCGGGCTGGCCGCGGGCTGCGAGGCCTTTTTTACTGGGGAAATAGCGAAAGTAGGCCAGGCCTTGTTCGCGCATCTGCGTGTGGTTGTCCGGAAATGCCTGGAAGTGTTGCTCCAGCAATTGCTCGTAGCGCGCGGCATTGGCCTCGTTGGGTGCCGCGCCGAGTTCATCGCGGGCGGCATTCAGCAACTGGTCGTACAGGGCGCGGCCCTTGGGCGTGAGCGCGACGCCGCGTTGTTCGATTTCACCGAAGCGCGCGCTGTGGCTGCCCTGGGCATCGGTAAAGGCAATGGGTTCATTGAGGGCCTTGAAGCTGGTCTGGCGCAGCAGAATCGGGCAATGGCGTCGCGGTGGGCCTTCGATCACCGCTTTGGGGGTGATGCCGTGGGCGGGCATGGCGGCCTGTACCTGATCGATGTCCAGGGTGCGTGGGGTGAGGTGGTTGATGTGCGGGCCCTTGAAGGCCACCACGTCGGCGATCAGGCGATGCTGGTCGCTGAGTTGCCGATACTGTTCGGCCGTGACGGTGGCGCTGTGGTGCCAGCGAAAGGTCTCCAGCGCCTGGCGGATAAAGGCCTCGGCATCCTCGGCATCGAGGCCGCCGTCGGTTTCGGCCTGCTCGATCAACGCCAGGGCCCCGGGGGTGAAGATCGAACGCTTGGCCAGGGCGGTTTCGGCGAAGCTGCGCAGCGCGGGGTTTTCGATCAGCTCCAGGCGCAGCAGCGAGGTGAACACGCGGAACGGGCTGGCTTGCAGTGACTGCTCATGCACGGCGCGAAAGGCAGTGGAATGCACCGGCACGCCCGCCGGTGTCAGGTCGTAGTAGCCCACCGGTTGCATGCCCATCACGGCAAACAGGCGGCTGATGGTCGCCAGTTCGGCGGCGGTGCCCAGGCGGATCGCACCGTGGCGTTCCATGCCCAGGCGCTGGATTTCGCCGGTACGGTGCAGGTGCCCGGCCAGGCCCCGGTCGCTCTCCAGCACGTGGGCATTGGTCTGCGCCACCAGCTCCAGCAGCGCGCCGTACAACGGAACTTCATCCCGGTACATGTCGGACATCGCCTTGGAAAAGCCCTTGCGGATCTCGTCGGGGCTGACATGTGCAGTGGCGTGCATAGAAAAATTCCTGATGGCTGGAATGACAAAGTGGCCTTGTCCCGATTTTGTTGAGCGCCACGCCGGCTTGCAAACGAAGAATCCTCTGGACTTCATTCTGCAAATGAATGAGATGAGATGAACATGACCACAACCGGGCAAACACACCGGCACCGCCGACCAGGCCCGCCTGAGTCTTCATGTGCATCCGGGCGTCATTGGGTTCTACACTGCTGCTCATCCGGCAGGCGATGGAGCACTCAATGACGGCCACACCCACACACCCGATACTCGACACCCTCGAAGGCCGGCGGCTGGCGACAGAGGATGCCGAACGCTGGCGCGAGTGGGGGCCTTACTTGAGTGAACGTCAATGGGGCACGGTGCGCGAGGACTACAGCGCCGACGGCGACGCCTGGGCCTACTTCCCCCACGAACACGCCCGCAGCCGCGCCTACCGTTGGGGCGAGGATGGCCTGGCCGGTTTCAGCGACAAGGCGCAACGCTGGTGCCTGGGTTTGGCGCTGTGGAACGAGCGTGACAGCATCCTCAAGGAGCGCCTGTTCGGCCTCAACAACGCCGAGGGCAACCACGGAGAAGACGTCAAGGAACTGTACTTTTTTGTCGACGGCGTGCCGAGCCATGCCTACATGCGCATGCTCTACAAATATCCCCACGCGGCGTTTCCCTACACCGACCTGATCGCCGAAAATGCCCGCCGTGGGCTTGAGGATGCCGAGTACGAAGTGCTCGACACCGGCGTATTCGAAGACAACCGCTACTGTGATGTAACGGTCGAATACGCCAAGCATCAGCCTGACGATATTTTCATGCGCGTCACCGTGCACAACCGCGCGGACCAGCCGACGCGTGTGCAGGTGTTGCCCCAACTGTGGGCGCGCAATGACTGGAGCTGGACCTTTGACGCGCCCAAGCCGCAGTTGCGCCTGGACGGTGAGCGGGTGCTGGCCCGGCATCATGAGCTGACTGACCGTCACCTCAGCGCCTGGGGCCAGGACGGGCTGGAGTGGCTGTTCTGCGAAAACGAAAGCAACGTCCCCAAGCTCAATGGGCAACCGGCGCCGGGGCCGTTCAAGGATGGCATCAACGACTATGTGGTGGGCGGCGCAGACTCGGCAATTCGCCGCGACACGGGCACCAAGGTCGCCGCGCGTTTTAGCCTCGAACTGGCGGGCCAGGAGAGCAAAACCCTGTACCTGCGGTTTGCGCCGGTAGACGCGCCCGAGGTCAATGCACGCAAGCTGTTCGAGCTGCGCCGCCAAGAGGCGGACGACTTCTACGCCGCCTTGCAGCAAGGCATTGCCGACGCTGACGCGCGCAATGTGCAGCGCCAGGCCCTGGCCGGGTTGCTGTGGTCCAAGCAGCTCTACTACTTTGATGTAAACCAGTGGCTCGACGGCGACCCGGCCCAACCCGCGCCGCCGCCCGAGCGCCTGCATATCCGCAATACCCATTGGCGGCACTTGTCCAATTTCGACATTTTGTCCATGCCTGACACCTGGGAGTACCCGTGGTACGCGTCCTGGGACCAGGGCTTCCAGGCCGTGGCAATGGCGCTGATTGATCCGGGGTATGCCAAGCAACAGTTATTGTTGCTGGTTAAAGATCGCTTCATGCACCCCAATGGCCAGCTGCCGGCGTATGAATGGCGTTTCGACGACGCCAACCCGCCGGTACACGCCTGGGCCAGTTGGCGCGTGTATCAGCAGGACAAGGCGCTGACCGGCGTGGGCGACATGGACTTTCTCGAGCGGATTTTCCACAAGCTGCTGCTGAATTTTTCCTGGTGGGTCAACCGCAAGGACGCCGAGGGCCGCAACCTGTTCCAGGGCGGCTTCCTGGGCCTGGACAATATCGCCTTGTTCGACCGCTCGGCCACCTTGCCGCCCGGCTACCAGCTGGATCAGGCCGACGGCACCGCGTGGGTCGCGGCGTATGCCCTGGACCTGATGCGCATTGGCCTGGAACTGGCCAAGCGCAATGGGGTGTACGTGGATATCGCGGTGAAGTTCTTTGAGCACTTCCTGTACATCGCCGGCGCGATCAACCGCGTGGACGACAGCGCCGAAGGCTTGTGGGATGAGCAGGACCTGTTCTTCTACGATGTGCTGCACCGCCCGGACGGCCAGAACGAGCCGGTGCGCCTGCGCTCCATCGTCGGCCTGATGCCATTGTTTGGCGTGTTGGTGCTGGAGCAGCGCGAGCACGAAGGGCTGCAAGGCCTGCGTGAGCGACTGCTGGGTTTTATGAAACACCGGCCGGACCTGGCCAAGCTGGTGTCGCGCTGGAACGAACCGGGGCAGGGCAACCGCCTGTTGCTCGCCTTGCTGCGTGGCGAGCGCACCAAGGACCTGCTGCGGCGCATGCTCGATGACCATGAGTTTCTGTCGACGTTTGGCGTGCGCTCGTTATCCAAGGCCTTTGCCGAACAGCCTCTGGCGCTGAAGATGAACGGCGACACCCTGTGTGCGCGCTACCAGCCCGGCGAGTCCGACTCACGCTTGTACGGCGGCAACTCCAATTGGCGCGGGCCGTTGTGGATGCCGGTGAACTACATGCTGATCGAATCGCTGCGCGAGTTTCACCGCTACTACGCGGATAATTTCTCGGTGGAGTACCCCACGGGCAGCGGTTATCTGGCGTCCCTTGAGGAAGTGGCAAACAGCCTCAGCCAGCGCCTCACGCGCTTGTTTCTACGCGATGAAAATGGCCTGCGCCCTTCGATGGCGGGGTATGCGCAATTGGAAGCGGACCCGGCCAGTCGCGATCTGGTGTTGTTCCATGAGTATTTCCACGGCGAAACCGGGCGTGGCCTGGGGGCGTCGCATCAGACGGGGTGGAGTGCGTTGGTGGCGTTGTTGCTGCAGCCGAAAAGCTAAGCCGCGCCACTGACTCGCTTTTCTGTGGGAGCTGCATTGCTTGCGACATTGCAGGCAAAAAATCCCGCCACCAAAAGGCTTGAATCAGGTAGATTCGCCGGCCTTACCCTTACAAGGATGTAGATCATGGCAAACCGCGGCATCGTTTCAAGCCCTGCCAACCTGCTGGGCGCATTGCTGGTCAGCGCCGCTGCGTTGCTCGCCTGCCTGCCGGTTGGCAGCGCCGGTGCGCAGGAGCTGAGGGCAATGTGCCTGGCATGCGATGTCGGCTTTGCGACCGATGCGACTAAATGGGTCAAGAACGGCATGTACCGTCTTGACGCAGTGACGCTGACGGATGACGAAAAGGAGATGGGTGCAGAAGCCGACGAGAAACGCAAAATGACCCGGATCAAACCTTTGGTTCTGGGCATTGATGAAAATGATGCGTTGGTTCAGGCAAGCGTAGACGCAATCGATGCCATGGGTAATTCCGGACGCGATAGCACTGTGTTGGAGCAGCAGTGGCCCGACCTGACTCGTCGTGCGCGGTACGCGTACAGTCTTTTTATGGCTGAAGATCAACCCGTGGACTTTTATAAAGTCTATGTGCGGGTTGGTCGCAATCAATACATGGTGACGGTTGGCCGGGACGTGGAGAGCGGCGAATTCAAGATGAGACCGGGCCATTGGCGGTTCCTCAATGAATACGGCAACCCGGGTTCGCCAGAAGAATTGGCGCAGTTTAAAAAAGTCGAAGCCGCTGCTGGGCGTTGATAACGAGGCTTGGGCCAGAAATGAAAAATCCCGCCGGAAGGCGGGATTTTTTTGAGCGCGGCGTTATCAGGAAGGGAACAACTCGCTCAGTTTCATCGCCAGCATCATGTCGCCTTCGGTGCGCAGTTTGCCGCCCATGAAGGCCTGCATGCCGTCGGTGGAACCGTCGACGATGCCTTCCAGGGTTTCGCTGTCCATGACCAGGGTCACTTGGGCGTCCGGGTTTTCGCCTTCCTGCAGTTCGCAGGTCTTGTCCTTGACCACCAGCGAGAAATTCTTGGTGTCGTCGATACGGAAACCGAATACCAGGTCCAGGCCTTCGGCAGCGCTTGGGTTGAATTTGGCTTTCATTGCTTCTACAGCTTTGGCTACGTCAGTCATGGTTTCGATCCTTTAGGGTGGAGTCCAGTGACCTTGGGGTCACGGTTGGCCGCAGTTCATCGGAAAGTGATGAGCTGCGGCGCCTTCAACAGCTGCAAGTGGGCATGGCTGTTGAAGGAAGCCAGTACCACCTCGCGACCACGGAATTTCAGCTGGTTGAGCGAGGTGTTAACAATTTGCCAGTTCAGTTCGAACGCCTGGGCGACCGGCATTCGGGTAATCAGGTGGAGCAGGGCGGTGATGGTGCCGCCGGAGGTGAACACCGCAATCTTTTGCGAGCGGTCGGCTGCTTCAAGGATACGCTGCAAGCCGCCCTCGACACGCTCGACAAATCCCTGCCAGCTTTCCAGCCCCGGTGGGTCGTAGGTGCCGGCCAGCCAGCGTTCGATGATCAGGGCGAAGATGCGCTGGAATTCGCTGCGGTTCTGCGCGCCATTGCGCAGGATGTGCACGGCGTCGGGTTCGGCGCCAAGCAGGTCGGGGAGCAGGCCGCGAATGATCGCCTCGCCGTCAAACTCGTTGAACGCGCTGTCGATTTCCAGGGGCGGAACCGGCAGGCCGAGGGCGCGGTATTGATCGAACGTGGCGGTGGCGGTGTGCTGCTGGCGGCGCAGGTCGCCCGACAGGCAGCGGTCGAACGTCAGCCCCAGCTCTGCCAGGTGGCGACCGAGTACCTGGGCCTGTTCCACGCCGACGGGCGACAGGACGTCATAGTCGTCTGCACCGAAGGAGGCCTGGCCATGTCGAATCAGATAGATGCTGCCCACGTCCGTTTCCCGGTACGTTGAAAGTCTGGCGAGGTTATGAGGATGCCTGCGAGCTGTCAATGAAAAAACATACGCTTGTTTTAAAAGTCCGTTAGAGGTGCGCTGCTGGCGGTCTGGGCACTGGTCCACAGGCATTGGCGCCGGTATGCTGGGCCATCCGCGCCTGGCGCAGTGCATTCTTAAGGAGACATATGGATTTTTTGGCCGAATACGCGAGCTTTCTGGCGAAGACCGCCACCCTGGTGGTCGCTATTCTGGTGGTGTTGATCAGCTTCGCGGCCCTGCGCAGCAAAGGACGTCGTAAAGCCGCCGGCCAATTGCAGGTCAGCAAGCTGAACGATTTCTACAAGGGCCTGCGCGAGCGCCTCGAATCGTCGCTGCTTGACAAGGACCAGCTCAAGGCCCTGCGCAAATCCGAAAGCAAAGCCGAGAAAAAGCAGGGCAAGAACAAGCCTGAGGCCAAGCCGCGGGTGTTCGTGCTGGATTTCGACGGTGACATCAAGGCCTCGGCCACCGAAAGCCTGCGCCATGAAATCACTGCATTGCTGAGCCTGGCCACGCCAAAAGACGAAGTGGTGCTGCGCCTGGAAAGCGGCGGCGGCATGGTGCACAGCTACGGCCTGGCGTCGTCGCAATTGGCGCGTATCCGCCAGGCGGGCGTGCCGTTGACCGTGTGCATCGACAAGGTCGCGGCCAGCGGCGGCTACATGATGGCGTGTATCGGCGAGAAGATCATCAGCGCACCCTTTGCCATCCTCGGCTCCATTGGCGTGGTTGCGCAGTTGCCCAACGTCAACCGCCTGCTGAAAAAGCACGATATCGACTTCGAAGTGCTCACCGCCGGCGAATACAAACGCACCCTGACGGTGTTTGGCGAAAACACCGAGAAGGGCCGCGAAAAGTTCCAGGAAGACCTGGACATCACCCATCAGTTGTTCAAGAACTTTGTGTCGCGCTATCGCCCGCAGCTGGCCATCGATGACGTCGCGACCGGAGAAGTGTGGCTGGGTGTTGCAGCGCTCGATAAACAACTGGTCGACGAACTGCAAACCAGCGACGAATACCTGGCGACCAAGGCCAAGACGGCCGAGGTGTTCCACCTGCACTATGCCGAGCGTAAAAGCCTGCAGGAGCGTGTAGGACTGGCCGCCAGTGGTTCGGTGGATCGGGTATTGCTGACCTGGTGGAGCCGGCTGACCCAGCAGCGGTTCTGGTAAAGGCTACCCCTTTGTTGCGGGCCCTTCAGACGGCTTGTATGCGTGCGCCACCGTAACCGGTGGCCGCCGTGAGTACCGACGTTCGAATGATGGCTGGAACACCTACCAGGCTTCCTTAAGGTGCTGACGTGAAGCGTGATACCCGTCTTGTGATGCTTTTGCTGTTGGTCATCGGCTGTTCCCTGACTTCGTTGACGATCTGGAAAGTCCTGTCTTCCCGTGAGCGGGCGCTGGCGGAAGTGGACGTGCATGGCTTGAACCTGAGCCAGGCGCTCAACACCTACACCGAAGGCATCGTGCGGCAAAGCGCGCTGCTGTTGCTGGGGCTGGTCGAGCGCCTGGAAACCGAAGGCAGTGGCCCGGCGCAGATCGAGCGCATCAACGCGTTGATCCGTCGACAACAGCCGCTGATGCCGCAACTGAGCGGCATCACCATCTATGACCAGCAGGGCGGTTGGCTGATGTCTTCCAATCGCTTGATTCCGGCGGGTGCCAACAGCAGCGCGCGTGCCTATTTCATCCATCATCGCGACGATCCGAGCCGTGAGCCGTTTATCGGCCCGCCGATTCAGAGTCACACCAACCGAGAGTGGGTGGTGACCATCAGCCGCCGCTTCGATGACGCGGCCGGCCACTTCGCCGGGGTGGTCGCCGTCACGCTGGGGGTGGAAAACTTTCTGCGGGTATTCGGCAAACTCGACATCGGTCAGGAAGGTGCCATCGGTTTGTCTTATACCGACGGCACCTTGCTGGTGCGCTACCCCTTCCGCGAGCAGGACATGGGCCGCAACTTTTCCTCGTCGCCGATCTATTCCCAGTATCTGATTGACCGCTCCGTCGGCACCGCGTCGTACACCTCCAGCCTGGATGGCGTAGAGCGGCTGTATGCCTTCCGCAAAAGCGAAAGCCTGCCGTTGATCACCACTGTTGCGCTGGGCAAGCACGAGTCGCTGGCGGCCTGGCGTATGGAAGCGGCGTTGTCGGCGGTGGTGGTGGCGGGGCTGCTCGGGCTGACGGGTTTGATCGGCTGGTTCCTGATCCTCGATATCCGCCGGCGAACCCAAGTGGAAGAGGCGCTGCGTATCGCCCAGCAACAGCTGCTCGAGTCCAACCGGCAGCTTGAATTACTGGCGATGAAGGACGCGCTGACCGGCCTGGCCAACCGTCGCTGCTTCGATGAGACCCTGGCCCTGGAAGCGCGCCGGGCGCAGCGCGACGGCATGACGTTGGCCTTGCTGATGATCGATATCGACTATTTCAAGCGTTACAACGATGCCTTGGGTCACGTCGCCGGCGATGCCTGCCTGCAGCGGGTCAGCGCCTTGCTGGAGACCTGCGTGCGCCGCCCCTCGGATCTGATGGCGCGTTACGGCGGAGAGGAATTAGCCATCATCATGCCCGCGACCGACAGCGATGGCGCGGTGGTGGTGGCACAACTGATCATTGATCGGCTGCAGCGGGAAAACATCGAGCATCCGGACAGCCCGTTCGGGCGTGTGAGTGTGAGTATCGGTATTGCTGCGGCGGGGGGCATTGAACTGGAGCCTGTGCTTGGCTTGATCGAGGCGGCTGACAGGGCGCTTTACGACGCAAAGTCGGCCGGGCGCAATGGATTTGCGCTGGGTTGATCGCGATCCAACGGTGGGAAGGGGCAAGCCCCAATGCCAATCAGTTAAGCGAACGAAATGCTCAAGGTAGCGAAGTTCAAATGTGGGAGGGGGCTTGCTCCCGATGGCGGCCTCAGGGCCGGCCAGGATGCTGGATCAGATCGAGTACATATCCGTTTCTGCGGTAACGGCTGCTATGTGTTCCGCTTTTACAGCGGCCCACGGATTCAAGTCTGCGTTCGGCCAGCGTGGTTTAACGGGGCGCCTAAGATCAAAAGCAATAGCGACTCGCTGCGCATCGTGGTTACCGTTGGGCACTGCAGCGTCGTGTCGATACCCATGGCCATGCCCTCTGTAGGAGCGAGCTTGCTCGCGAAAAACGTCAACGATAACCCGTGCTTTCTGAAGAACGCGGTGCCTGCGGGTTTTTCGCGAGCAAGCTCGCTCCTACAAAAAGCCTTAACTGACCGGCATCAGGGCAAGCCCCCTCCCTTGACCTTGTTTTGCTCAAACTCAATCGGCACATGCCAGGGCAGACCGGCGGCTGCCGAGCTTGCGCAAGTGCTCAACCGGCGTGTTTGCCATCGCTTCTTCATGCAGTGCGGTCTCAAGTGCTTCCAGGTGTCGCGAAAGGATCTTTACCGAGCCGCTCGGGTTGGCAGGGTCAAACGGGATCTTGCCGTTGGCAACCAGCACCATCGCCAGCTCCCAGGCACGCTGTGAAGTGTTCATCACGCCACCTCCCGTTCACGGATGAGAACCTTCGCACCCTCATTGACCACGCTGGATGCGGGCGTCGGGAAATGCTTATTGAGCACCCCCAGATGCTCGATCGCTTCACGAAACAGCGCTTCGGCCTTGGCGCGCAGGCGCAGGTAGTGATCGAACTTTTCGCTGTCGAAATCGGCGCATTCCAACAGGTTGAATGCGCTGCGGCTGAGGGCGTTGGCCTCATCGAACAGCTTCTGGTTCTGCTCCATCGCCAGTTGGCGGCAGGCCATCCGTTTTGCGTAAGTGTCGGTGTGGTGCATGGCGTAAATCCTTCAACAGGTTCCGATAACGCTGTGACCGATGCGAAAAGCGACGGTATCAATTTGGTTGCCGTTGAAATATTGATGAATTCAACGATTCAGTTCCGTCGCAACTATCGTTTTTTTAGATTCAGCGCTCGCCGACCGAAAAATTCTGAACCCTGTGCGCGTCCGGTAAACCTAATGTTTCATAACCGGGAGGTGCATCATGGAAACCACGTATTTCTGGATTGGACTGATGATCATCCTGCTGTTGCTCGACCTGTGGGTCCTCAACAGCGTGTGGCGTAGCGAACATTCTTCGGGAAGCAAGGCAGGCTGGACTGCCGTAGTCGTCTTGCTGCCCTTCCTGGGGGCGGTGATATGGGCCGTGTCCGGCCCGCGCGGAGTGACCAAGGGGCCGTCTTCGCCGGAGCACAGCAAGGGCTGAAAGAGGGCGAGGGCATGAGCGAGGCAGAGCCTGACGACCTGCACAGCCGCGACTATCCGGTACGCGAGCACGGCGGGAGAGGGCGTCAAGCTGTGGACGCTGAGCGACGATCAAGGGCGGGCGACACTGTATCTGACCTTGCGCAGTGACGGCGTCGGCAGCTTCGACACCCAGGTCTCGCTGGTCAACGGCGCAACCGTGGCCTTGTCCCAGTTCATTTATCCCTAGGGGGCCTTCATGGACTCTGTCCGGCTTTTCATTGGTCAAGCAGCGTTCGCTGTGGTTCTCCCGCGTGCTCGATGGCGGGCCGACCGTGGTAGTTGAACAGGGCCGGGTGCTCCACGAACGCCTCAAGCGCGCACGCCTGGATGAGGACGATATCCTCGAGGCGGCGCGCTCGGCCCAAGGCATTCTCGAGATCAGGCAGATCCGTTTTGCGATCCTTGAGCGCAACGGCAAGATCTCGGTGATTCCATACGAATAACCCGCTGGGTGCAGCGACCGGAACGGTCATCCGATTTTCTGCAAATCGCTCTGAACTATCGTGCCCCTGGACCCCTCGCAACACTATCCACACACAGGAGGGAAACCCGATGACCCGTTACCCAAAACCACCCTTCAAGCCACAGCAGCAGCCCGTCCCCGGCGACCAGCGCAAGATGGAGCCAATGCCCGATTGCGGTGAGCAAAGCTACAAAGGTTCGGGCCGCATGGCCAACAAGATTGCCCTGGTCACCGGTGCCGACAGCGGTATCGGGCGTGCGGTGGCGATTGCCTTTGCCCGCGAAGGTGCCGACGTTGCGGTGTCGTATCTGGATGAACACGAGGATGCGAAAGAGACCGCGCGCTGGGTCGAAGCGGCGGGGCGCCAGTGCCTGTTGTTGCCTGGCGATCTGGGCGAGGCGGCGCAGTGCAGCGCCATCGTCAATGACACGGTCAAGCAGTTCGGGCGTATCGACGTGCTGGTCAACAACGCGGCGTTCCAGATGACCTATAAATCCCTGGAAGACATTCCCGACGAAGACTGGGTGAAAACCTTCAACATCAACATCACCGCGATGTTCCGGATCTGTAAGGCGGCGCTGCCGCACATGGCCGAGGGCAGTTCGATCATCAACACCACCTCGGTCAATTCCGACATGCCCAATCCGTCGCTGCTGCCTTATGCGGCCACCAAGGGCGCGATTGCCAACTTCACCGCAGGCCTGGCGCAGATGCTGGGCGAGCGCGGCATTCGCGTGAACAGCGTGGCACCGGGGCCGATCTGGACGCCGTTGATCGTGTCGACGATGACTGACGACATGGTCAAGGAGTTCGGCAGCAACACGCCGCTGGGTCGGCCAGGCCAGCCGGTTGAGGTTGCACCGATCTATGTGCTGCTGGCGTCCGATGAGGGCAGTTATATCTCTGGCGAGCGCTATGGCGTGACCGGGGGCAAGCCGATTCTCTAAGGAAGTTGGAAACAGAGCAGGCCTCAATGTGGGAGGGGGCTTGCTCCCGATAGCGGTGTATCAGTCAACTCTTCGTAACTGACAGATCGCCATCGGGGGCAAGCCCCCTCCCACAGGGGGTATTCAGTGCTTTCGGATTATTGGTTTACTTCTTCCTCGTGCGGTGGATACGCATCCACTCTCGATAAGCCGTAGTACGCTGCGCATCCGCAGACTTCTTGGCCTCGGTGAAACGCGCCCAGGTGGCCGCATCGCCGCTGTAGGATTCGATGATTTTATACGCCAGGGCATCGAGTCGATCCGCTTCGAAAAACATCTGGCTGTTTTGCGCCACCTCGTCGTCCACCGCCTGCCGCTTGGTAAAGTCCAGCACCTGACTGTTCATGATGTAACGCCCTCCGCCCACTGAATGGCTGCCGCACTGCACCAGCGAACGTCCGTAATGCCGTACTTTTCCGCCATCGGCTTGGAGACGCGCTTGAGGTTGTTCTGCCCGAACCTGGGGATGACCGCCACGCCGGCATCGCAACTGGCCCAGTGCCATGCTTCAGCGTTATTCATGCGCGCCGCGCGCACGATAAAGGACCTGGGCTTGCCGTGAAGCTGATAATTGATCGTGAATAACTCGTTGTTTTTCATGAGGCCTCCCTATGCTCACGAACTACAGATATTTGGCGTCAAGAATAATTCAAAGAAGTTGTCAGACAAGGCGATGACCTGCGCGCAGCCTCAGTCATCCACTGTGAAGGTGACCCAGCCTTTTTCCTCGGCCGGACGTTGCAATTCCACGATTACACCGCTGACGGATGTGCCGTCCGGCAAATTGACCGTGAGGAAGTTCGGATGGCCGGGCCATTGCAGGGGCCTGGAAAAATCCACGCGGACAATGGTCGGCTTGCCGCTGCAGGTCATTTCTATATCGACGTTCTCATTCAGCAGTTCATCATCTTCGGTGCCCAGGTGGCGCGAAGCAGTGATGATGCTGGCGGTGCCTTGATGGTCATAGGACATGTACGGACTCCTCGTGCAAAGGGCACACATGCGCCCGATTCTTGTAAGGCAAGCGCCGGCAAATGATCGTTCAATCCAAATGACCGGCTGCTGCCGTCAGTGCTGGTGGGGAGCCTGGGTGGGGTCGACGATCTGGATGATGTTGCCCTCGCGCCAGGCGTCCGCACCGGGCGCGATGGGCGGAGCGGCGATGTCGGCGCGATCGGTTTTTTTGCTGGCACTGTCGACCCCCATCCGCTGATCCCGCTCGGCGACCATCTTCGCGTCGGCCTGGCCGTCTGCGGTGAACCCCATCATCAGTTGCGGAACACCCAACGGCAGGCGCTTGTGCAGGTCGGTATGCCAGGTGTGCCAGGTCTTGCCGTAGGTGTGCACGAGTTTTTCCATCAATGCGTGTTCGGCCACCTGCGGAATACCGGGGGCGATCAGTTGGCCGGACTTCACCTCGTGCACATGGCTGTGCCACAGCGCCTTTTCCGCCGCAGGCAGCGTGCTGAACAACTGTTCGCTGATGATGTACTCCACGCCCATCAACTTGGCGTCCTTGCGGTTGCCGTCGTAAATCACGCACTGGATCACCTCCTCGTTGAGGATGGCGCAGTAGTGATGGGCTTCCATCTGCACGTCCGGGTGGCCGTTGTAGAAGTGAAAGCCGTCCAGGTAGGCATTCAGCGCGTCGATGGGCGGGCGCGATTGCAACAGCGCGGCGCCGGCGTCGAGGCTGCGCGTAGTGGGTGACTTGGCCTCGCCGGGCGCGACGACATTCGAGGCCGAATCATTGCCGGCGCAGGCGGTCAGCGCGGCAATCGAAATCGCCAGGCACAGTGAATGCAGGCGGGTAATCGTCATTGGGCAGTCCCTCCATGGGCGTTGGTAGAGCACATCTAGAAAGCCTGCCGAGGCGGGTGTTCAACCGGATTGATGCGCCTGCGCGCATTGGCGGCGGCGTGGGTCAGTGATCGGTTGCCCCCGGCCGTTGCGGCTGACGTTCAACATCCAGCACCAGTTCATCGGCGCCGCAAGCCTGGGCTTCCAGAAGGACGCCATGATAGGTGCGGCCTTCTGCCTTGATCGTAAGCGTATGGGCCTTCGCCAACGTTTCCGGCCAGGGCGACAGGATACGCAACGTTACGCACTCGCCGTGCTGCGTAATCCGGGCCTGGCACTCACAGGAAAGCGGGTTTGCACCGAACAGCGTGTCTTGAAGGTAATCGATCGTGCAGTGTTGCGCTGGTGTGGCAGTGGTATCCGGCATGGGAAGCCTCGCTCTGTTGGTGTCGCTGCATTCAGCCCACGGATGAGAGACGGGATGTTTTTCGGGACACCACCAGCAGGCCGTAGCGGATCAAGATTAGCGCGAATATTCTCTGCGTAAATGCTAGCAGGTCAACAGCAAACCACTCGTCGTCTCGCCGCCTCTGGGCGGAACGTTTGCCTCCCAGTACTGGCCACATACACCAAGGGTTGACGACTATTTCCTTCACTCAGCAGGTGGTTTCCATGAAGAAGTTTTATATGGGCTTGAGCCTTTGCAGCGTGTTCCTGTTGCACGGGTGTTTCGATAATTCCGATAACACCACCAAGGAAAACACCGGCGGCAGCAAATCGTCGGTGCAGATGCAGGAAGGCAAGGCCGACGAGAGCAAGTAAGTGCCTGGAGCAACCTGGAGCAAAATGTGGGAGGGGGCTTGCCCCCGATGGCGGGGTGTCAGTCGATGAAGAGTTGACTGACCGACCGCTATCGGGGGCAAGCCCCCTCCCACATTGGATCGCTGTGTATCAACGCATATGCAAAATGATCGGGCTGGCGCTGGCCGGATCGGTATGTCCGCGCAATTTGCTTACTGACTGGGCGTCGACCGCATCACCCTGATTGCCCCACGTACTGCGCACATAGGTCAGCACCTGGGCGATCTCCTGATCGGACAACTGCTCGCGGAACGCCGGCATGCGGTAGGCGTCCGGCAGGCCGGCGGCCACCACCCGTTGTGAGCCGTTGAGGGTGATGTTGATGGCCGAGGCGCTTTCCCTGGCCAACGCCGAAGTGGCGCCTGCCAGCGGCGGCATCCACTCCGGCTGGCCCTTGCCGTCCAGGCCATGGCAGGAGGCGCAGCGGGTCGCGTAGGTGTGGGCGCCGGGAATGTCCTGGCGCGTATCGGCCGCCTGATACTGCCAGGGCGTGCCGTCACGCTGAGGGTCGCCGGGCAGGGACTTGAGGTAGCGGGCGATGGCGGCCAGGTCGTCATCGGCCATGAACTGCGTGGAGTTGTTGAACGCTTCGGTCATCGAACCGTAGACCACCGCATGCTGGTTGCGCCCGGTCTTGAGGAACTGCACGATCTGCGCCTCGCTCCAGCGGCCCAATCCGGTGTTGGGGTCCCGGCGCAGGCTGGGCGCGTACCAGCCGTCGAGCAGGGCGCCGGCGAGGAAGGGCGCGCCGGATTGGTCCAGGGCCTTCTCGTTGAACGCCAGGCCGCGCGGCGTGTGGCAACTGCCGCAGTGGCCGGGTCCCTGGACGATATACGCGCCACGGTTCCACAGCGTGTCCTGGCCGGGGTTGGCCGCGTAGGGCGCTGTTGGGGCAAAGACGCCATTCCACAGGGCGATGGGCCAGCGCATGTTCAGCGGCCAGGGAATATCACTGGGGATATTCGCCTGGTTGGCCGGTTGCACGCCTTTCATGAAGAACGCGTACAGCGCTTTAACGTCGTCGTCGCTGAGCTTCACGTAGGACGGGTAGGGCATCGCCGGGTACAGGCGGCGCCCGCCCGGTGCCACGCCGTGGCGCACGGCACGGTCGAAATCGGCGAGGCTGTAGCGGCCGATGCCATGGTCGCGGTCGGGGGTGATGTTGGTGGCATGGATGGCCCCCAGCGGCGTGGCCATCTCCAGGCCACCGGCAAACGGCGCTTTGCCCGCCAGGCTGTGGCAGGCCACGCAGTCGCTCAGACGGGCGACATACTCGCCGCGACTGACCAGCGCCGGGTCCAGGCCGGTGGCTTGTTCCTGTTCGAACGGCGAGGCGGGCTCGCGGGTGACGTACCAGGCCAGGAGGCCCGCGACGACCAGGCAGGGCAGCGCCAGCCAGCCTGCGGTTCTTGCGAATCGGCGGTTGTTCATGGGCGTTCCCTGTGGGTTAACTGAAGGTGTAGCGGCTCAACGGCAAGCTGCGGATGCGCTGGCCGGTCAACCGGGCTACCGCATTGGCGACCGCCGGTGCCACGGCCGGTAACGGCGGTTCGCCGATGCCCCCCATCTTTTCGCCGCTCTCGACGATCTTCACGTGCACCCGCGCCATCCGCGACGGCGGCAGGATCGGATAAAGGTCGTAGTTGCGCGCCCGTGGCATGCCGTCCACGTACACCGCTTCCTCCAGCAAGGTTTGCGACAGGCCCAGGGCCACGGCGCCATTGACCTGGGCTTCAATGATCGCCGGGTTGACGATGCTGCCGGGGTCGATGGCCTGCCAGATGTCATGCACCTTGACCTGGCCGTGCTCGATCGACACCTCGGCGACCACCGCCGCGTGGGAACCAAAGGGCGAGGCCATCGCCACGCCACGGGCACGGCGGCTGCCGTCCTCGGCAGTGAACGGCCCGCGCTTCCAGCCGCCGGACAATTCGCCCACCGCTTGCAGCAGCGTGGTCAGCCGCGCATTGTCGCGCAGCAGGTGCAGGCGCAGTTCGTACGGGTCATGGCCGCCTTTGTCCGCCAGTTCATCAAGGAACGCTTCGTAGAAGAAGTCGTTCAACGAATTGCCTACCGAACGCCAGTAGCCGAGCATGGCCGGGCCTTTGACGTAGATCTGCGCGATGCGCGTGTTGGGAATCGAATAGCTCTTGCCCGACAGGCCTTCGAGGGCCGTGGGGTCGAGCTTGTCGCCCTGTTTGCCGGCAATCGCTTCGGTGGGGCCTTCGGTGGCGCTGACCGCTTCGATGGCCAGCGGCAGGCCCTGGTCATCCAGCGCGGCACGGAACTTGACCACCGCGACCGGGCGCAGCACATCGCGCAAGAATTCTTCCTCACGGCTCCAGATCAGCTTGATCGGACGACCGACGGCCTTGGTCAGCGCGATGGCCTGCGGATACGGGTTGGCCGACTCATACAGGAAGTGCCGACCGAAAAAACCGCCCAGCAGCGGGGAGTGCAGGGTGATTTGTTCGATGGCCAGGCCGGTGCGCTTGGCGATGTCGGCGCGGAACATATCCGGCGCCTGGTTCGGCAGCCACACCTCCAGCGTGCCGTCGGGGTTGTAGCGCGCCAGCGCCGAGGGCGGCTCCAGCTGGGCGTGGTTGAGGTATTGGTTGTGATAGGTGGCGTCGACGCGGGTCTTGGCGCTGGCCAGCGTGGCGGCTACGTCTCCCGTGTTTTCTTCGTCACGGGCCGGGCCCTGTTGAGTGGCGAGAAAGTCACGGTATTTGTCGCTGGAAAAGTCCGCCGGCATCACGCGCACGCTGGAGTCGGCGGCGGCTTCGCGCCAGTCCACCTGGATCGCTTCAACGGCGCGCTTGGCGTGCCACCAGCGTTCGGCCACCACTGCCACGGCGCCGGGCAAGGTGTGCACCGAATGCACGCCCTTCATGGCCTCGACCTGAGCCTGGTTGCGCAGGCTGCCCACGCTCATGCCCAGGCGCGGCGCGTGCTGCACGGCGGCGTGGAGCATGCCGTCGACTTTCAGGTCGATGCTGTATTGCGCCTTGCCGGTGGATTTGTCATAGGCATCCAGGCGTTTGACCGGCTTGCCGATCCAGCGGAACTGGCTCGGGTCGCGCAGGGTGATGCCGGCAGGGTCCGGCACGGGCATGTCCAGGGCGCGCCCGGCCAACTCGCCGTAACCCAGCGAGCGGCCCGACGCGGCGTGCAGCACGCGGCCGGGCTGGGTGGTCAGTTGTGCGACCGGTACATTCAGCTGCTCGGCAGCGGCCTGCAGCAACATGGCACGGGCGAGGGCGCCGAGGCGGCGCATGGTCGGGTAACTCATGCGCACCGACATGCTGCCGCCGGTAATGCGCATGCCATTTTCCATCACCACATAGGCCTCGCCGGGCGGCGCGGCTTCAACGGTGAACGTCGTCGGGTCGGCATCCAACTCCTCGCCGATGATCTGCGCCATGGCGGTGTGGGTGCCTTGGCCGCCTTCCATGAAGGGGCTGAGCAGGCGCACGCTGCCGTCCGCGCGTATCCCCAGGAACGCCGGCACCTGGGTGCCGCGTTCGGCGCCGGCGCCGGTGGCGGCCTGCACCCGGGATGCGCCCAAGGGCAGGCCGAAGCCGATCACCAGTGCACCGACGGCGGTACTCGCCAGGAAGCGCCGACGCGACAGGTTGACCGGCGCGTCGAGGGTTACGTCAGGCAGGACAGTGCTCATCAGACGGTCTCCTTCCCGGCGGCCAGGTCATCCATGGCGGCATGGATGGCGTTGTAGGTGCCGCAGCGGCACAGGTTGACCATCGCCGCGTCGATCTGCGCCTTCGAGGGCGCCGGGGTGTGCTTGAGCAGCGCGGTGGCCGCCATCACCTGCCCGGACTGGCAATAACCACATTGCGCCACCTGGCGCTCGACCCAGGCCGCGACCACGCGTTTGCCCACCTCATCGGCCTCAATGGCCTCGATGGTGGTGATCTCGCGACCGACCACACCGGCCACCGGCGTGACGCACGAGCGCACCACGTTGCCGTCCACCAGCACCGAACACGCGCCGCACTGGGCCAGGCCGCAGCCGTACTTGGTGCCGGTCAGGCCCAGGTCGTCGCGGATCACCCACAGCAATGGCGTGTCGGCGTCGGCATCGACCTCATAGGCCTGTTGGTTAATACGTAATTGCATGGCGGCTTACCTGCTGATCATCGGTGGGTGGTGCATAAGTTCTTATAGGAGTGGTGCGACCGTACGTCGCCCATCGTCGAACTCTAGACCACCGCGCAAGGGCTATCTATGCAATAGCTTGCAAGTTCAGAGGATCAGGCAAGTATTCAACAGGATTGGGTCAATGCTCGGGCAAGTTCTCGTCCACTGCCTGGCGGATACCCTCGAGCAGCATTGTGAATGCCGGGTTGTCGTTGTGCTCGCGCCAGATCAGGTGCAGTTCGCTCTGTGCGCCTTCGCCCAGGTCGATATCGCGGAACACCACGTTCTTGAACACCACACTGCTGGCGCAACGCGGTACCAGGGCCAGGCCCATGCCGGCGTTGACCAGCGCGAGGATGGTCAGCGACGAGCCCAGCCACTGCACGTATTGCGGCGCGACGCGAGCCGAGCGCAGCAAGCCGGTGAGCAACTCATTGAACGGCGGATAGGCGGAATGGGCGTACATCAGGAACGGTTGCGCATCCAGGTCGTGCACGCTGACCGTCTCTGCCTGGGCCAGTCGATGACTGCTCGGCACCGCCAGCACAAATGGCTCGCGCACCAGGCATTCGGTGGCGTAGCCGGGCTCCAGCAGCGGCGCGCGGACAATGCCCAGGTCGATGCGCCGGGCGCGCAAGGCTTCGTACTGCTGGTAGGTGTTCATTTCGGACAGGTCGATCTTGACGTGGGGCTGCTTGAGCCGCGCCTCGGCGATCACCTTGGGCAAAAACTCGTACACCGCACTGCCGACGAAGCTGATGTTGACCGTACCGATATCGCCCTCGGCAAAGCGTCGCGCAGTGACCGCCGCTTGCTGGGCGCGTTCCAGCAGGTACTGCGCCTCGATGAAAAACGCCCGGCCGGCGGCGGTCAGCGCGACGCTGCGGGTGGTTCGGACAAACAGGTCCACGCCCAGATGATGCTCGAGCAACTGAATCTGCCGGCTCAGCGGCGGCTGAGTCATGTTCAGGCGTTCGGCGGCGCGGCGAAAGTTCAGCTCGGTGGCCACGGTGGTGAAGCAGCGCAGTTGCGTCAGTTCGAACATTGATCTAATTCCGGTATCAATCCAATGCCAGGTTAGATTAGACGGGAACAATACCGGGCGTCCATCATCGAGCTGTCCCCAAAAAAAATAATGAAAGGGAGTTGCCCGTGGATACCCTCCAGAATGCGCCAGACCCGAGCGTGCTTGCGAGCGCCGCCGCCAAGGTCAAGCGCCATGTGCTGCCGTTGTTCGTGGTGATGTTCATCGTCAACTACATCGACCGCGTCAATATCGGCTTCGTGCGCAGCCATCTGGAAACCGACTTGGGCATTGGTGCGGCGGCCTATGGCTTGGGCGCAGGGCTGTTCTTCATCGGTTATGCGATCTTCGAAGTACCGTCCAACCTGTTGTTGCAACGCTACGGCGCGCGGGCCTGGTTGACGCGCATCATGTTCACCTGGGGCGCGGCCGCGATGGGCATGGCGTTCGTGCAGGGCGAAACCAGCTTCTACGTGTTGCGCTTTATCCTGGGCGCCGCCGAAGCCGGGTTCTTTCCCGGCATCATCTATTACTTCACCCAGTGGCTGCCGGCCAGCGAGCGCGGCAAGGCCATGGCGATTTTCCTCAGTGGGTCGGCGATTGCCTCGGTGATTTCCGGGCCGGTGTCGGGCGCGTTGCTCAATGTCAGCGGGTTGAGCCTGCATGGCTGGCAATGGATGTTCCTGATCGAAGGCTTCGCCTCCATCGTGCTCTGCGGCTTCGTGTGGTTCTGGTTGCAGTCCAACCCGCACCAGGCCAAGTGGCTCAGCGCTGCGCAAAAACACGCGCTGGTCAGTGCCATTGCACTCGAGCAACAGGCGCGCGAGGCGAGCCGGGGCGTGCGGCCGTCGATGTTCAAACTGCTCGCCGATACGCAGATCGCACTGTTCTGCTTTATCTACTTTTCCATCGCCCTGACCATTTACGGCGCCACGTTCTGGCTGCCGAGCATGATCAAGAAAATGGGCGACCTGGGTGACTTCCAGGTGGGCCTGTTCAATTCCATTCCCTGGTTGATTTCCATCGTCGCCATGTACGGCTTCGCCTCGCTGGCCAGCAAGTGGAAGCACCAGCAGGCGTGGGTGTCACTGATGCTGGTGATCGCCGCGTTCGGCATGTTCATGTCCACCATCGGCGGGCCGGTGTTTGCGTTCGTCGCCATCTGTTTTGCCGCCATCGGCTTCAAGGCCGCTTCGGCGCTGTTCTGGCCGATCCCCCAGGGGTACCTGGACGCGCGGGTCGCGGCGGCGGTGATTGCCTTGATCAATTCGGTCGGCAACCTGGGCGGTTTCGTGGCGCCCACCACGTTCGGTTTGCTGGAGCAGACCACGGGGTCCATCGAGGGCGGCCTCTACGGGCTGGCGGCCACTTCACTGGCGGCGGCGGTGTTGGTGTTTTTTGCCCGCACCGCACCGCGCAGCGGTACGCCGCCCACTTCATCCACGGCACATCACACAGTGCGTCCAGGTCCACAGGGAGCCGTCTCTTGAAAATTGTCCGCGTCACCGTCACCCCGATTGCCTTTCGCGACCCGCCGCTGCTCAACGCCAGTGGCATCCATGAGCCTTTTGCGCTGCGCTCGATCATCGAGATTGAAAGCGACACCGGTTACATCGGCCTGGGCGAAAGCTATGGCGATGCGCCAGCGCTGGCGATCCAGCAACAGGTCCAGCCACAGCTGATCGGGCTGGACCCGTTCAACCTCAATGGCCTGCGCGCTATCGTCCAGGCCACCGTGGCGGCGTATAGACCGCAGAGCAATGCCGGGGCGGAGCTGGCGCCGGGCTCCCATGCCAGCAAAGCCGTAAGCAATGCCTATTCGGCGTTCGAAGTGGCGTTTCTCGACCTGCAGGCGCACGCGCTGAATGTGCCGCTGGTGGACCTGCTCGGCGGTGCGATTCGCGACCGGATTCCGTTCAGCGCCTACCTGTTTTTCAAATACGCCGAACATATCGATTCGCCCTACAAACCCGACAGTTGGGGGGAAGCCCTGACTGAAGCGCAGATCGTCGCCCAGGCCCGGCGCATGCTTGAAACCTACGGCTTCAAAAGCATCAAGCTCAAGGCCGGTGCGCTGGAGCCGGAGCATGAGGTGCGCTGCATCAAGGCGCTTAAACTGGCGTTTCCGGGCGTGCCGCTGCGCATCGACCCGAACGGCAACTGGTCGTTGCACACCTCGATTCGCATGGCCGAACTGCTGGGCGACGACCTGCAATATTACGAAGACCCGACCCCCGGCCTGGACGGCATGGCCGAGCTGCACGCACGTACCGGCTTGCCCCTGGCGACCAATATGGTGGTGACCGACTTTGACGAGTTTCGCCGCAGCGTCGCGTTGAACAGCGTGCAGATCGTGCTCGCCGACCACCACTACTGGGGCGGCCTGCGTGACACCCAAGTGCTGGCGAAAATGTGCCACACCTTTGGCCTGGGCGTGTCGATGCACTCCAACTCACACCTGGGCATCAGCCTGATGGCCATGGCTCATGTGGCGGCCGCGGTGCCCAACCTCGACTATGCCTGTGACACGCACTACCCGTGGCAGGAGCCGGACGAGGAGGTGATCAAGGGCGGCAAGCTGCCTATCGTCGACGGCTGCGTGAGCATCACCCGCGCGCCGGGGCTGGGCCTGGAACTTGACCACGATCAGTTGGGCAAGCTGCATGACCAATACCTCAGTTGCGGGATCCGGCAGCGTGATGACGTAAAACAGATGCAGCGCTATCAACCGGACTGGAAAACGCTCAAGCCGCGTTTCTGAAGCAGGTCGCTTGCTTTGCCCGGTGACGCATCCGCGTGTGTCGCCGGGCTTTTTTTTGCTTCAGCCGACGAATCGAAACCCGCCGGCCAACTGCGCCTTTAAAAAGTCCACCAACGCACTCACTGACTTCGGCACATGGGGCGAGTACGGCCGAATCAGGTAGATCTCATCGGCAAACGCGCCCTTGAGCGTCCAACCCTTCAAGACCTGCACCAGCTTGCCCTCGGCCAGCGCCGCATGGGCGCTGAAGTCCGGCAGCAGGGCGATGCCCAGGTGGTTGAGCGCCGCGTCGCGCAGGGCTTCGCTGTTGTTGGTGGCGAAGCTGCCGGCGATGGGGATGGTCAGGCGTTCGATGTGTGTGCCGCCGCGTTCGAAGGTCCAGGCCGGCTGATCGGTGCCGCGTGGGTAGAACAGGCAGTTGTGCGCCGACAGCTCGCTCGGCGTGCCGGGTTCGCCATGGCGCTGCAGATAGTCGCGGGTGGCGACCAGCACCGAGGCGGTGTCGCAGAGCTTCCAGGCCACATGGGTCTCGGGGATCTGGAAGCCATGGCGCACGGCCAGGTCGTAACCTTCGGCGGCCAGTGAACTCAAGGCGTCGGACACGTCCAGCTGGATGCGCACCTGCGGGTATTGCTGCAAGAATTGCGGCAGGTGCGGCACCAGTTGTTGCCGGGCGAACGCCACGGGCGCGGTCAGCCGCACCAGGCCACGGACTTCCCCGGCCTGGTCGCGCACCGAAGAAAAGCTGCGGGCGATGTGTTCATAGGCGCTGCGCACTTCGCGGGTCAACGACAGCCCCGCGTCGGTCAGCCGTACGCTGCGCGTGGTGCGCGTGACCAGGCGGGTGCCGGTGGCCTTTTCCAGGTCGGAAATACGCTGGCTCACCGCCGACTTGCTCACGCCCAGGCGCGCGGCGGCGGCGGTGTAGGTGCCTTGTTCTTCCAGCACCGACAGCCAGTGGATATGGGTCCAGAGCCCTTCGATCTCGGCTTTTTCCATGGGGGGTATTGTTCGCCAGTGTGCACAATAAGTTCAGGATTCTGCTCTGGTTCGGAACAAAGCGAAAGCCTAAGGTGGGTGCCAACGCCAACTACCTGGAGCGCCTGCCATGTCCACTACCCTTGAGCATTACATCAACGACCAGCGCGTGAGCCGCGATGATCGCTATCAGGACGTCTACAACCCGGCCACCGGCGAAGTCAGCGCGCGCGTGGCCCTGGCCAGTCGCCAGACTGTGGCCGAAGCCGTCGCCGCCGCTCAGGCCGCCTTCGCCGGCTGGGCCGACACCCCGCCGATCCGCCGCGCCCGCGTGCTGTTCGAATACCTGCACCTGCTGCGTGAACGCAAGGACGACCTGGCGCGCATCATCGTCGCCGAACACGGCAAGGTCTTTACCGATGCCCAGGGCGAGGTCGACCGTGGCATCGATATTCTCGAATTCGCCTGTGGCATTCCCAACCTGCTCAAGGGCGAACATTCCGACCAGGTCTCCCGTGGCATGGACAACTGGACCCTGCGCCAGCCCCTGGGCGTGGTGGCCGGCGTGACCCCGTTCAACTTCCCGGTGATGGTACCGATGTGGATGTACCCGATTGCCATTGCGGCGGGCAACACCTTCATCCTCAAGCCAAGCCCCACCGACCCGAGCGCTTCGTTGTTCATGGCCGAGCTTTTGCGTGAAGCGGGCTTGCCCAAGGGCGTGTTCAACGTGGTGCAGGGCGACAAGGAAGCGGTGGACGCGCTGATCGAACACCCGGACGTCAAGGCGGTGAGTTTTGTCGGTTCCACGCCGATTGCCCAGTACATCTACGAGAGCGGCGCCCGCCACGGCAAGCGCGTACAAGGCCTGGGCGGGGCGAAAAACCATATGGTGGTGATGCCCGACGCGGATATCGAGCGCACGGTCGATGCGCTGATGGGCGCCGCCTACGGCAGTGCGGGCGAGCGCTGCATGGCCATTTCGGTGGCGGTGCTGGTGGGGGACGTGGGGGATAAAGTCATCGCCGCCTTGAGCGAGCGCGCCAAGACGCTGCGCATCACCGACGGCCGCGACTTGAAAGCCGAGATGGGCCCGATCGTTTCGCGGGCCGCCCTGGAACGCATCAGCGGTTATATCGAGCAGGGCGTACAAGCCGGCGCGCACTTGCTGCTCGATGGCCGTGACTACGTGCCCACCGAACCCGGCCTGGAAAACGGCTTCTGGCTCGGCGCGACCTTGTTCGACCACGTGACCCGGGACATGAGCATCTACCGCGAAGAAATCTTCGGCCCGGTGCTGGCCTGCGTGCGCGTCAACGACTTCGCGGAGGCCGTGAAGCTGGTCAACGACCACGAGTTCGGCAACGGCGTCAGCTGCTTCACCCGCGACGGCCACATCGCCCGCGAATTTGCACGGCGTATTGAAGTGGGCATGGTCGGCATCAACGTGCCGATCCCGGTGCCGATGGCCTGGCATGGGTTTGGTGGCTGGAAGAAGAGCCTGTTTGGCGACATGCATGCGTATGGCACCGAGGGCGTGCGTTTCTACACCAAGCAGAAGTCGATCATGCAGCGCTGGTCGGAGAGCATCGAGCAGGGCGCGGAGTTTGCGATGCCGGTATCCAAATAAGGTCTTAAAGGTCCTGTAGATCCACGTGTGGGAGGGGGCTTGCCCCCGATAGCAGTGGGTCAGTTGATCAATCTGTGACTGACCCACCGCCATCGGGGGCAAGCCCCCTCCCACAGTTTTGACCGCGTTCAGGCAGTGGGTTTTGTGCAGGTCAGGCACTCGATGGAGCCTGGTCTTGGCAACGGCCAGCCAGTGCCACCAACCCCAATGTTGAAATGCAGACCAATGTGGGAGGGGGCCCCCGATAGCGGTGGGTCAGTTGATCAATCTGTGACTGACCCACCGACATCGGGGGCAAGCCCCCTCCCACAGTTTTGAGCGCGTTCAGGCAGTGGGTTTTGTACAGGTCAGGCATTCGCTGGAGCCTGGTCTTGGCAACTGCCAGCCAGTGCCAACAATCCCAATGTTGAAATACAGACCAATGTGGGAGGGGGCTTGCCCCCGATAGCAGTGGGTCAGTTGATCAATCTGTGACTGACCCACCACCATCGGGGGCAAGCCCCCTCCCACAGTTTTGAGCGCGTTCAGGCAGTGGATTTTGTGCAGGTCAGGCATTCGATGGAGCCTGGTCTTGGCAACTGCCAGCCAGTGCCAACAATCCCAATGTTGAAATGCAGACCAATGTGGGAGGGGGCTTGCCCCCGATAGCGGAGTGTCAGTTGATCAATCTGTGACTGACCCACCGCCATCGGGAGCAAGCCCCCTCCCACAGTTTTGAGCGCGTTCAGGCAGTGGGTTTTGTGCAGGTCAGGCATTCGATGGAGCGGTCGACCGTGGTCTTGGCAATTTCTAGCAGGTGCCATACCGCCAGTATCTTCGCCCGCTCGGGGCTTTGCAGAAGTTCGCCGCAGTCCAGGGCGGTGGCGGAGGCGCTGTCGAGCAAGCTGGCGGTGTAGAGCAGGGCGTCTTCGAAGCTCAGGTCTTCGTTGACCGAGTGAAAGCCTTGGGTGGGCAGGTAGTGGTCGATGGCGCGGTTGAAGGCGGCGCGGTCTTTTGCGGGATCGAGGGGTGGCTCGGGTAGGGCTTTGTTCATGGTGCAACTCCTTGTGTGGTCAGGTACCGACCCCCGTCGCGACTAAACGATGGGTGGCGGCTGTACGCAGGTTAGTCGACCGGCCACAAGGAAAATCCGGCGCACCCGAAGGTGCCCTGCGCACAGCCACCATAAAACTTGATGGACCATGCGCCTTGTGACATTCCGGGCGACTAAACCCGATCACTGAATTGGCAGTGACGGAGCGCAGACTAGCCAGCGATTCCAGCAGGCACAAGGCGGCAGGGATTGTCTAGGAAACGTCCTGCAATTTAAAGGGACACGCCTTGCTGGCCCTTTAAAAACCATGACTAAATGCCACCAACCCAATGTTGAAATGCAATCAACTGTGGGAGGGGGCTTGCCCCCGATTGCAGAGTGTCAGCCACTGTATGGGTGGCTGATACACCGCTATCGGGGGCAAGCCCCCTCCCACATTTTTGACCGCGTTCAGGCAGTGGGTTTTTGTACAGGTCAGGCACTCGATGGAGCGTGGTCCTGGCAACTTCCGGCAATGCCACCAATCCCACTGTTGGAATGCAGACCAATGTGGGAGGGGGCTTGCCCCCGATAGCGGTGGGTCAGATAAATGAATGTTGACTGACCCACTGCCATCGGGAGCAAGCCCCCTCCCACAGGGTATGCGGTGTTGGCATGAAGGGGGGTCAGCGCCGGCCCGCCCGCGTACTCACATCCACCCACACCGCCAGCACCAAAATGCTGCCCTTGACGATCATCTGCCAGTAGCTGTCCACGTCGAGCATCGACATGCCGTTATCCAGGCTGGTAATCACCAGCGCCCCGAGCAACGCGCCATACACCGTGCCCGAGCCGCCGCGCATTGAGGTGCCGCCGATAAAGCACGCGGCAATCGCGTCCAGTTCGCCCATGTTCCCCGCTGACGGTGAACCGGCGGCCAGGCGCGCGGTGTTGACTAGGCCGGCCAGCGCGCACATCACGCCCATGATGCCGAAGATCCACAGTTTCACCGCCTGCACGTTGATACCCGACAGCCGCGTCGCCTCCATGTTGCTGCCCACCGCGTACACGCGGCGGCCGAACACGGTCTGGCTGGTGACGTAGCTGAATACGCCGAGCAGTACCAGCAGCAGCAACACCGGCACCGGGATGCCGTCGTAGCTGTTGAGGGTGGTGACGAACCCGGCCAGCACTGCGCCGATCAGCATCACGCGCAGTACGTCGCGTATCAGGGCGTGCGCGGCCAAACCATGCAGTGCGCGGTTGCGCCGCTGCCTCCAGGTCAGGAACAGGGTCAATGCAAACAGCAGGACACCCAGGCCAATGCCCACCGAATGCGGCAAGTACCCCTGGCCCACGTACACCAGCGACGGCGACACCGGCGCGATGGTGGTGCCGCCGGTGATCCCCAGCAGGATCCCGCGAAACGCCAGCATCCCGCCCAGGCCGACGATGAACGACGGGATGCGCAGGTAGGCCGTCATATAGCCGTTGGCCAGGCCGATCATCAAGCCGCACAGCGCGACCAGGCTCAGGTTGGCCAGCAGCGGGATGTGATAAACCACGTCCAGGATCGCCGCCAGCCCGCCCAGCAAGCCCAGCAATGAACCCACCGACAAATCGATTTCGCCGCTGATGATCACCAGCACCATGCCGCACGCCAGTATCCCGGTGATGGACATCTGCCGCAGCAGGTTGGACAGGTTGCGCGGCGTGAGGAAGCCACCGTCGGTCTGCCAGCTGAAAAACAGCCAGATGAACGCGACGGCGATCACCAGGGCGAGCATTTTGTAGCGGGTGAAAAGGTGTTTGACCTGATTCATCTACGCGGTCTTCCGATCATTATTGTTTTGGCTGAGCGCAGCGGCGAGTACCTGTTCCTGGGTGAGCCCCTGATTGATGAAGTCGCCACGCAACTGGCCGTCGCCGATCACCAGCACGCGGTTGGACACGCCGAGCACTTCGGCGAGTTCCGACGACACCATGATGATCGCCACACCTTCGGCCGCCAGCGCGCCCATCAGTTTGTAGATCTCGTACTTGGCGCCCACATCCACCCCGCGCGTGGGCTCATCCAGGATCAGCACCTTGGGCTTGGTCATGAGCATTTTTGCCAGCACGGCCTTTTGCTGGTTGCCGCCGGACAGGCTGGTAATCGGCAGGAACGGGCTGGCGGTTTTCAGGTGCATGCGCGCGATCTGCTGGTCGATGCTGCCCAGTTCGGCCTCGGCGTCGATGCGGGTCAGGTGGGCATAAGTGTCGAGCACCGCCAGGGTGATGTTCTGGCCCACGCCCAGGTCGGGGATGATGCCCTGGCGCTTGCGGTCCTCGGGCACCATGCACAGCCCGGCGCGGATCGACTTGAGCGGCGTGCGCGTGTCGATCATCTGGCCTTCCAGCCACACCTCACCGCTGTAGCGCCCGGGGTAGGCGCCGAACAGTGCTGACACCAGCTCCGTGCGCCCGGCGCCCACCAGCCCGGCAATGCCGAGGATTTCGCCACGCCTGAGCACGAAGGAAACATCGTCGACGCGTTTGCGCCTGGGGTTGTCGACGTCGTAGCAGGTAACGTTGCGCGCCTCAAACATCACCTCACCCACCTCATGGGGTTCGGTCGGGTAGAGGTTGCTCATCTCGCGGCCGACCATTTGCGTGATGATCTGCGCGATGTCCATGTCGGCCATGGCGGTGGTTGCGATGTGCTTGCCGTCACGAATCACGGCGATGGTGTCGCACACGGCGGCGACTTCATCGAGCTTGTGCGAGATGTACACGCAGGCCACGCCCTTGGCCTTGAGGTCACGGATGATGTCCAGCAGCACGTCGATTTCCGAGCGGGTCAGGGCCGAGGAGGGCTCGTCCAGAATCAGCAGGCGCGCCTGTTTGTTCAGGGCCTTGGCGATCTCCACCAGTTGCTGGTAGCCGCCGCCGTATTGCGACACCGGCAGCGCCACATTCATGTCCGGCACCTTGAGTTCACGCATCAACGCCTCGGCGCGGTGCAACATCGCCGGGTAATTCATGCGCCCACCGGGCAGGGTCAGTTCGTGGCCCATAAAGATGTTCTCGGCCACCGACAGGTCGGGCACCAGGGTCAGTTCCTGATGGATGATGACGATGCCGGCGGCTTCGGTTTCACTGATGGACTGGGCTTTGAGCGGCTGCCCGTCCCAGAGGATTTCTCCTTCCCAGGTGCCGTACGGATAGACCGCCGACAGCACCTTCATCAAGGTGGATTTGCCGGCGCCGTTTTCACCGCACAACCCGACGCATTCGCCGGGCCGCACTTTGATGTCGATGCCATTGAGGGCGTTGACACCACCGAAGCTTTTGACGATGCCGTTCATTTGCAGCAGGTAGTCGGACATGGGAAAGGCTCACACAAATAGGCTGGCCCCCACCCCCGTAGGAGCGAGCTTGCTCGCGAAAAACCCGAGAGCGCCGCGTTTATCCAGGAAGCGCGCATTATCGTTGACGTTTTTCGCGAGCAAGCTCGCTCCTACAGGGGGCGAGGTTTTATCGAGGCAATTATCATTGCCCGGCGATCTGCTCTTTGGTGTAGAACCCGTCCTTCTCCAGCACGTCGATATTGGCCTTCGTCAGCGGCGTCGGGGTGAGCAGGATGGTGTCGACCTGCTTGCTGCCATTGTCGTATTGCGAGCTGTAGGTGGGTTTTTCATTGCGCGCCAACTGCACCGACAGTTTGGCCGCCTCGGTGGCGATCAATTTGAGCGGTTTGTAGACGGTCATGGTCTGGGTGCCGTCGATCACGCGCTTGATCGCCGCCAGGTCCGCGTCCTGGCCGGAAATCGGCACCTTGCCCGCCAGCTTCTGCGCGGCCAGGGCCTGGATCGCACCGCCGGCGGTGGCGTCGTTGGAGGCGACGATGGCGTCGATTTTGTTGTTGTTACGGGTCAGGGCGTTCTCGACGATGCTCAGGGCTTCGGTGGGGTTCCACTCTTTCACCCATTGCTGGCCGACAATCTTGATATCGCCCTTGTCGATGGCCGGTTGCAGCACCTTCATCTGGCCTTCGCGCAGCACCTTGGCGTTGTTGTCGGTCGGCGCGCCGCCGAGCAGGAAGTAATTCCCCTTGGGCGCCGCTTGCAGCACGCCGCTGGCCTGCATTTCGCCGACTTTTTCGTTATCGAAAGAGATGTAGGCATCGATGTCCGCATTGAGGATCAGACGGTCATAGGACACCACCTTGATCCCGGCTTTCTTGGCTTCGGCCACCGCGTTGGTGAGCACCGTGGCATTGAACGGCACGATCACGATCACATCGACGCCACGGGAGATCAGGTTTTCGATCTGCGAGATTTGCTTCTGCTCGTTGGCATCGGCGGACTGCACGAACACCTTGGCATCGAGTTTTTCCGCCGCTGCGACGAAGTAGTCACGGTCTCGGGACCAGCGCTCCAGGCGCAGGTCGTCGATGGAAAAACCGATTTTCGGGTGAGCCGAATCGGCCATCACCGGCAGGGCGAGCAGGGCCAGGGCAGTGGCGAGCAGCGTACGTTTGAATGACTTCATGGTGGTGCGTCCTTTTATTGTTGTTGGAAAAGACACAGCGTGGTGCGCCTGAAACTGTAGAGCGTCCTCGGGCGCTCTGTGCATAGATTTGTCGCGCAAATGTCACAGCCCCCGGTATGGGCGTCAGGTGTAGATAAACCGGTTCACGATTCCTTCCAGCATCTCCTGCCGACCACTCACGGCCTGCGGGTCCAGTTCGTTGGCAAACGCATGTTCGGCCAGGGATTGCAGGCTGAACTCGCCCGCCAGTACGGCTTTGCCCAGCGGTTGCTGCCAGCCGGCATAGCGCTGGTCCTTGAACTGTTGCAGGCGGTCGTTCTGCACCATGGCGGCCGCGCGCTCCAGGGCCAGGGCCAACACATCCATCGCCGCCACGTGGCCGTGGAACAGGTCCACCTCGTCCAGGCTCTGGCGGCGCACCTTGGAATCGAAATTGTAGCCGCCGTTCCTGAACCCGCCGGCCTTGAGGATTTCATAGGTGGCCAGGGTCATTTCCTCGACGCTGTTGGGAAACTGGTCGGTATCCCAGCCGTTCTGCGGGTCGCCACGGTTGGCGTCGATGCTGCCGAAAATTCCCAGGGATACGGCGGTGGCAATCTCATGATGAAAGCTGTGCCCGGCCAACGTCGCATGGTTGGCCTCGATATTGACCTTGATCTCGTGCTCCAGGCCGTACTCATGCAGGAAGCCGAACACCGTGGCGCTGTCGTAATCGTACTGATGCTTGGTCGGTTCCTGGGGCTTGGGCTCGATCAGCAGGTCGCCGGTAAAGCCGATCTTGTGCTTGTGCTCCACCACCATGCGCATGAACCGGCCAAGCTGCTCGCGCTCGCGCTTGAGGTCGGTGTTGAGCAGGGTTTCATAGCCTTCACGGCCGCCCCATAGCACGTAGTTGGAACCCTTGAGGCGCAGCGTGGCGTTCATTGCGCTGAACACCTGGGCGGCGGCGTAGGCGAATACCTCCGGGTCGGGGTTGCTCGCGGCGCCGGCGGCAAAGCGCGGGTTGCTGAAGCAATTGGCGGTGCCCCACAGCAACTTGATGCCGGTCTGTTCCTGATGACGCTCCAGGTGATCGACCATCTGCGCAAAGTGGTTGCGGTACTCCTTGAGCGAACGGCCTTCAGGCGCCACGTCGGTGTCGTGGAAACTGTAGTAGTCGATGCCCAGCTTGGAAAAAAACTCAAAGGCCGCCTCCGCCTTGCCGATGGCCAGCTCCATCGGGTCACCGCTGCGCTGCCACGGCCGCTTGAAGGTGCCCACCCCAAACATATCCGCCCCCGGCCACACAAAGGTGTGCCAGTAACAGGCGGCCATGCGCAGGTGCTCGCGCATGGGCTTGCCGAGGATCAGCTTGTTGGCGTCGTAGTGACGAAACGCGAGGGGAGAGTCGCTGGCAGGGCCTTCGAAGCGAACCTGCTCGACACCGGGGAAGTACGGCATGGGGTTTTCCTTATTGTTCTTGGCGGTGTCTGGATACTAGCAACGGCACTGGGGCCGCTGATTATGAAAATCACCAAGGGGTGGTGCGATTTTGTGCAGTCAGGTCTAGTCTGTCTTCACCGGCCCGAGGACAAAAACAATGAAAACCCTACCGCCCGTGCACCGCATCGCCTTGCTCTTCAACGGCAGCAAAATCTACGACCGTGGCATCATCGCCGGTATCGGCAATTACCTGAGCAGCACCCGTGCGTCCTGGGATTTGTTCCTGGAGGAGGATTTCCTCTGTCGCCTGCGCGGCATCGAGCGTTGGCAGGGCGATGGGATCATTGCCGATTTCGATGACCCGCTGATTGGTGAGGCGTTGGCCGGGAGTCGGATACCGGTGGTGGCGGTGGGCGGGTCGTATGAGGACGTCAGCCTGTACCCCAAGGGGATTCCCTATGTAGCGACCGATAACCATGCCCTCATGAAGCTGGCCTACGAGCATCTGATCGAGGCCGGGCTGACGCGGTTTGCCTGTTTCAGCCTGCCCGAAGCCCAGGCCAATCGCTGGGCCCAGGAGCGTGAGAAGGCGTTTCGCGGCTTGATGCAGCGCGATGGTTTGCAGGTGGAGATCTATCGCGGCCTGGGCACCAGCGCGCCGTTGTGGGACAGCGCGGTGGAGCAGCAGATTGCCTGGTTGCACAGCCTGCCCAAGCCCATCGGCATTATTGCCGTGACCGACGCCCGTGCCCGGCAGTTGTTGCAGGCTTGCCTGACAGCAGGCATTGCGGTGCCGGAGGAAGTGGCGCTGATCGGTATCGACAACGACCCGCTGACCCGCACGCTGACGCGGGTGCCGCTCAGTTCGGTGATCCAGGGCACCGAAACCATGGGCCGCACCGCCGCCGCGCTGCTGCATCAGATGCTGCATGGCAAACCCTGTGCGGGTACGCAGGTGCTGGTGCCGCCGGACGCGATCAACGTGCAGGCCTCCAGCCTGCATCAACCTTTGGGCAATCCCTATGTGATGCAGGCGCTGCTGTTTATCCGCCAGTACG
>Ga0105246_10000114_pt1 | contig 36232 bp, 13 predicted proteins | sample KBSM64metaG_FD_99694 | JGI IMG/M metagenome (GOLD analysis project Ga0105246, IMG submission 99694) | Miscanthus rhizosphere microbial communities from Kellogg Biological Station, Michigan, USA - KBS M6-4 metaG | ecosystem: Host-associated > Plants > Roots > Rhizosphere > Soil | place... | reverse complement strand
TGGTGGTGGATGGCGTGTCCTGGCGCATCCTGCTGGAAGACCTGCAACAGGCTTATCGCGAACAGACATTGCCGGCAAAGACCAGCGCCTACCAGCACTGGGCGCAGCGCCTGCAAGACCACGCGCAGGCCCTCGATCACCAACTGCCGTACTGGCAGGCGCAATCCATCGATGCCGAGTTGCCCTGCGATCACCCCGAGGGTGGCCTGCAAAATCGCCTGGGCGCCAAGCTTGAAACGCGCCTCGATGCCGAGCACACGCGCCAGTTGCTGCAAGAGGCGCCGGCGGCTTATCGCACCCAGGTCAATGACCTGTTGCTCACCGCCCTGGCACGGGTGGTCAGCCGTTGGAGCGGTCAACCCGCCGCGCTGATCCAGCTGGAAGGGCATGGTCGCGAAGACCTGTTCGATGGCATCGACCTGACTCGCACCGTCGGCTGGTTCACCAGCCTGTTTCCATTGCGCCTGCAAGCCGATGGCGAGCTGTCCGGTGCAATCAAGGCGGTCAAGGAGCAACTGCGCGCCGTCCCCGACAAGGGCTTGGGCTATGGCCTGCTGCGCTACCTCGGCGCGCCGCAAGCGCGCGAATCCCTGGCCGGGCTGGCCGCGCCACGCATCACCTTCAACTACCTGGGCCAGTTCGACCGCCAGTTCGATGAGTCGGCGCTGTTCGTACCGGCCGGCGAGGGCAGTGGCCAGGCTCAGGACCCCGAGGCGCCGCTGGCCAACTGGCTGACGGTGGAAGGGCAGGTGTATGGCGGTGAGTTGGCCTTGCAGTGGGGCTTCAGTCGCGAGATGTTCGAACCCTCGACCATCCAGCGCCTGGCGGACGAATACGCCGCTGAACTCAAGACCCTGATCGAACATTGCTGTGCCACGCTGGCCGGGCAGGTCACGCCATCGGATTTCCCCCTGGCACGCGTCACCCAGGCGCAACTGGATGCATTGCCGGTGGCCGGGCCGGCCATCGCAGACCTTTACCCGCTGTCGCCGATGCAGCAGGGCATGCTGTTCCACACGCTGTTGGAACCCGAGGCCCAGGCCTATATCAACCAGCTGCGCCTGGACATCGACGGCCTCGACCTGCTCGCGTTCGGGCGCGCCTGGCAGGCCGCGCTGGACCGTCACGACATCCTGCGCAGCAGCTTCCATTGGCTGGGCCTGGACAGCGCGCATCAAGTGATTCGCCGCCAGGTCGACCTGCAACTGCAAGTGATTGAAGACCCCCGCGCTGATTTCGATGCGCTGGCCAACGCCGAGCGTGAGCGCGGCTTCGAACTCAATGCCGCGCCGCTGTTTCGCCTGGTGCTGGTGCGTGGCGCGGGCACGACCTGGCAGCTGATTTTCACCAGCCACCACATCCTGATGGATGGCTGGAGCAACGCCCAGTTGCTCGGCGAAGTGCTTGCTCATTACGCGGGCCAGGCCGTGCCTGCACCGCTTGGGCAATTTCGAGATTACCTGGGCTGGCTGCAACAGCAAGGCAACGGCGAAGCATTCTGGAAAGCCGAGCTGGCGCCATTGCAGGCGCCGACCCGGTTGGCCCAGGCGCTGCGCGCGCCGGTTGACGGTGCGGGGACTGCAGAGCATCACGTCGTGTTGGGCAGTGACTTCACCCAGCGCCTCGGTGAGTTCGCCCGCCAGCATAAAGTGACCCTCAACACCCTGTTGCAGGGCGCCTGGAGCCTGCTGCTGCAACGCTACACCGGGCAGGCTTGCGTGGCTTTCGGCGCCACCGTGGCCGGGCGTTCCGCGCCGTTGCCGGGGATCGAGCAGCAGTTGGGCCTGTTCATCAATACCTTGCCGATCATCAGCGCCGCCTCGCCGGCGCAATCCGCCGCCAGTTGGCTCAGCCAGTTGCAGGCGCAGAACCTCAGCCTGCGCGATCACGAGCATGTGCCGCTTTACGACATCCAGGGCTGGGCCGGCCAGCAAGGCGCCGCGCTGTTCGACACGCTGCTGGTGTTTGAAAACTTCCCGGTGGCCGAAGCGCTGAAACAAGGCGCGCCGGCCGGCCTGACCTTCGGGCCGCTGCAAAACCATGAGCGCACCCATTACCCAATGACCCTTGGCATCGAACTGGGCACCGGCCTGCGCCTGGAGTTCAGCTACGACCGCGCGCAGTTCAGCGCGTCTCAGGTCACGCGGCTGGGGGACAACCTGCACCATCTACTGGCGCAACTGTTGGCCGACGCTCACGTCCCCCTGGGCAATCTGCGCCTGCTCGACGCCACTGCGCAGCGTGACGTGCTTGCCCTCAGCCAGTTGCCGGCGACCGCCCGAGGTCATCAACACGCCCATGAGCGCATCGCGGCCCAGGCCCAGGCCACGCCGGACGCACTGGCGGTGCAGGCCGGCAGCGAACGCTTGAGTTACGCCCAACTCAACGCACGGGCCAACCGCCTGGCCCATCGCCTGCTGGCACTGGGCGTGGGCCCCGGCCAGCGCGTTGGCCTGGCGTCGCGGCGCGGTCCGCAACTGATCGTCAGCCTGCTGGCGGTACTCAAGAGCGGCGCGGCGTATGTGCCGCTGGACCCGAAATACCCGGCCGAGCGCCTGGCCTACATGCTCGCGGACAGTCGCCTGGACCTGCTGCTCAGCGAAACCGGCTTGCTGACCGATGTGCCGTTGCCGGTCGGGCTGACCCGTGTCGACTTCAGCGCCACGGGCGATGAGCTGGCCGACTGCCCGGCAACCAATCCGCCCAATCACGCGGCGGCGGCGGATCTGGCGTATGTGATCTACACCTCCGGCTCCACCGGCCAGCCCAAAGGCGTGGCCATCGACCATGCCGCCCTCGGCCAGTTCTGCGACAGCGCCGTGCAGTACAGCCAACTGAGTGCAGAGGACCGCGTGCTGCAGTTCGCGACCTTCAGCTTCGACGGCTTTGTCGAGCAGTGCTACCCGCCGCTGTGCGTGGGCGCGGCGCTGATCATGCGTGGCGATGACCTGTGGGACGCCGGGCAACTGGCGCGCGAGATCGTTGAACAGGGCGTGACCCTGGCCGACTTGCCCGCCGCATACTGGTACCTGCTGGCCAAGGAATGCGTCATGCACCAACGCTCCCTGGGCCGGCTGCGCCAGGTGCATGTGGGCGGTGAGGCGATGTCCGTGGAAGGCCTGCGCGCCTGGCATGCTGCCGGGTTGGGCGGTGTACGGCTGGTCAACACGTATGGGCCGACCGAGGCGACGGTGGTGTCCAGCGTGCACGCGTGCCAACTCGATGATGCCAGCGACGCGTTCGGTGTGCCGATCGGGCGCGCGATTGAAGGGCGCTCGCTCTACGTGCTCGACAGCAGTTTCCAATTGCTGGCGACCGATGGCGTAGGCGAGTTGTGCATCGGCGCCGAAGCCGGTCTGGCCCAGCGCTATTTCGACCGCCCGGCGCTGACCGCCGAGCGCTTCCTGCCGGACCCGTTTTCCGCAGTCCCCGGCGCCCGACTGTATCGCAGTGGTGACCTGGCCCGTTACAACGAGGCGGGTGCGCTGGAGTACGTCGGGCGTATCGACCATCAGGTGAAGATTCGCGGCTTGCGTATCGAAATGGGCGAAATCGAAGCCGGCCTGCAAGCCTTGCCGCAGGTGCGTGAAGCGGCAGTATTGGCGCTGCCGAGCGCCACCGGTACGCAGCTGGTGGCGTACGTGGTGCCCGCTGCGGGCATCGCCTTGGACACACAGGCACTGGCGGCCCGTTTGCGTCAGTCGCTGCCGGACTACATGGTGCCCGGGCAGTGGGTGGTGCTCGATGCCTTGCCGTTGAACAACAACGGCAAGCTCGACCGCCGCGCATTGCCGGCGCCGGACCTGAACCAGCACACACAAGCCTACGTGGCGCCCCACAGCCCGCTGCAAGTCCAACTGGCAGCGATCTGGCAGGCGGTGTTGCAGGTTGAGCAGGTAGGCCTTGAGGATCACTTCTTCGAGCGCGGCGGCCACTCGTTGCTGGCCACCCAGGTCATCTCCCGGGTACGGCATGCGCTCAACCTGGAAGTGCCATTGCGCGCGCTGTTCGAACAGCCGACCCTGCGCGCGTTTGCCGACGCCTGCGCGGCGTTGCAGGTGAGCACGGCGCAGCCGTTGGTGGCGCTGGAACGCGACCATCCGCTGGCGTTGTCCTTCGCCCAGGAACGCCAATGGTTCCTCTGGCAACTGGACCCCGCCAGCGCGGCCTATCACGTTCCCACCGCCCTGCACCTGCGCGGTCAGCTGGACATCGCCGCACTGGAGCAGGCGTTCCAGGCCCTGGTACACCGCCATGAGCCGCTGCGCACCACCTTTGTCGAGCAGGGCGAGCAGACCCTGCAAGTCATCCATCCCGCCCTGGCAGTGGCCATTGAGCGCCAGCGCGTCGAGGTGGCGGCGATCGAGCAGGCGGTGGCCGAGGAAATCCAGCGCCCCTTCGATCTGCGCAGTGGCCCACTGATGCGCGTCAAATTGCTGGAAGTCGCGGCGCAGCATCATGTACTGGTGATCACTCAGCATCACATCATCTCCGACGGTTGGTCGATGCAGGTGATGGTCGATGAGCTGGTGGCGCTCTACCAGGGCGACAGCCCATTGCCGGCGTTGCCGGTCCAGTACGCCGACTATGCCCAATGGCAGCGTGACTGGATGGCGGCCGGGGAAAAACAGCGCCAGCTCGATTACTGGTGCGCACGCCTGGGCAGTGAGCACCCGGTGCTGGAGCTGCCTCTGGACCATCCGCGCCCGGCGGTGCAAAGCCATCGTGGCGCGCGCCAGAAGATCCATCTGGACAGCACGCTGGTGGCCGAACTCAAGGCGTTGGCCCAGCGTCAGGACGTGACCTTGTTCATGCTGTTGCTGGCCTCGTTCCAGACCGTGCTGCATCGCTACAGCGGTCAGTCCGAGATCCGTGTCGGCGTGCCGATCGCCAACCGCACGCGCCTGGAAACCGAACGGCTGGTGGGTTTCTTCGTCAATACCCAGGTCATGCAGGCCGAGCTGCAGGGGCAAATGCCCTTTGCGCAGCTGCTGGGCCAGGTCAAGCAGCGCGCCCTCGAGGCCCAGGCGCATCAGGACCTGCCATTCGAGCAACTGGTGGAAGCCTTGCAGCCCGAGCGCAGCCTCAGCCATAACCCGCTGTTCCAGGTGATGTTCAATCACCAGGACAGCTTGCGTGCCGGCGCCGTGCACGTGCCGGGCCTGGCATTGCAGCCTCTGGACTGGACCGTTCACACCACCCAGTTCGACCTGAACCTGGAAACCGAAGAATCCGCCGATGGCCTGTGGGCGTCGCTGACGTACGCCACCGATCTGTTCGAGCCGGCGACCGTGGAACGCCTGGCAGGGCATTGGCATAACCTGCTGCGCGCCGTGGTACGCGATGAATCACAGGCGCTCGACGAACTGGCGATGCTCAGTGCGCCTCAGCGCCAGCAAATGATTGAAGACTGGAACCACACGCCCGCCGACTACCCGCACGAGCAATGCGTGCACCAGGTGTTCGAGGCGCAAGCGCTCGCCCGGCCGGATGCCACCGCACTGCGCTTCAATGGCGACAGCCTGAGCTACGCCGAACTCAACCGCCGGGCCAATCGCCTGGCGCACCGGTTGATCGCGGCGGGCGTCGGCCCCGACGTGCTGGTGGCGGTGCATGTGGAGCGCTCCCTGGACATGGTGGTCGGCCTGCTGGCAACCCTCAAGGCCGGTGGCGCCTACGTGCCGCTCGACCCGCAGTTCCCGGCAGAGCGCCTGGCGTTCATGCTCGAAGACAGCAATGCCCGGGTGCTGCTGACCCAGGCGCATTTGCGCGGTCGTCTCGTACAGCCCCAGGACCTGCAGGTGCTGCTGACCGACGACTGCGACGGTGACGCGCACAACCCTCAGGTGGACGTTACGCCGGAGCACCTGGCCTACGTCATCTACACCTCTGGCTCCACTGGCACGCCCAAAGGCGTGATGGTGCGGCACCGGGCGTTGTGCAGCTTTACCTGCGGCATGGCCGATACCTTGTCCATTGACGGCGATGCGCGTCTGTTGTCGTTGACCACGTTCTCATTCGACATCTTCGCCCTGGAGCTCTTCGTGCCGCTGAGTGTCGGCGCGACGGTGCTGTTGAGCGAGCAGGCCATGGCCCTTGACCCGGAAGCCATCCTCGACCTGTCTTACAATCAGGCAGCCAACGTGCTGCAGGCCACGCCGTCGACCTGGCGCATGCTGCTCGACAGCCCGCGTGCGCACCTGCTGCGCGGTATCCAGTGCCTGTGCGGCGGCGAAGCGCTGCCGGCTGACCTGGCCCAGCGCCTGCTCGATTTGCAGGGCCCGGTGTGGAACCTCTACGGGCCGACGGAAACCACCATCTGGTCGGCAGCCCATCGCTTGCACGAGGCGCAGCCGTATGTTGGGCGGCCTATCGCCAATACCTCGCTGTTTATCCTCAATGCCGGGCTTACCCCCTGCCCGCAGGGCGCGGCCGGCGAGCTGCTGATCGGCGGAGTCGGCCTGGCGCGGGGTTATCACGCGCGGCCGGCACTCACTGCCGAGCGTTTTGTGCCGGACCCGTTCGGCCCGCCAGGCGCACGCCTGTACCGCACCGGCGACCTGGCGCGTTACCGTGAGGACGGCGTGGTCGAGTACATCGGCCGCGTCGACCATCAGGTCAAGGTGCGCGGCTTCCGTATCGAGTTGGGTGAAATCGAAGCCTGCCTGCGGGAGTACCCAGGCGTGCGGGAAGCCGTGGTGCTGGCGGACAACGACCGCTTGATCGCCTACCTGGTGACCACCACGGCGGTGGATTCACAGGCCTGCAAAACCGCGCTGCGCGAGCGGCTGCCGGACTACATGGTGCCGGCGCACGTGTTGCTGCTCGAGCGCCTGCCGCTGACCCCCAACGGCAAGCTCGACCGCAAGGCCTTGCCCAAGGTCGATGCCGGTCAGTTGCACAAGGGCCACCTGGCGCCCGTCACCGCGCGCGAACAACAGGTTGCGGCGATCTGGGCCGAGGTGCTGGAGGTGCCGCAGGTCGGCCTCGACGATCACTTCTTCGAGCTGGGCGGGCATTCCCTGCTGGCCACGCGGGTGGTGTCGCGGGTGCGTCAGGCACTGGCGCTGGAAGTCGCACTCAAGACCCTGTTCGAGCAGCCCCTGCTGGGTGATTTCGTGCGCGCCCTCGGCGAGGAGGGCAGCACCGCACCGGCGCTGCTCAAGGCCGACCGCACGCAACCCTTGCCGCTGTCTTACGCCCAGGAGCGTCAATGGTTCCTCTGGCAACTGGACCCGCAGAGCGCGGCGTACCACATCCCCAGTGCCTTGCGTTTGCACGGCCCATTGAACGAAGCCGCGTTGCAACGCAGTTTCGACACCTTGCTGGCCCGCCATGAAAGCCTGCGCACTCATCTGCGCCAGGAGGCCACGGCTGCGGTGCAGGTCATCGAAGCGGTCGGCCGGATCGCTATCGACCAGGGCGCCTGCGAGTACGCCGACCTCAAGGCCACCGTCGCCGCCGAGGTCGCACGGCCCTTCGATTTACTGCGCGGGCCGCTGTTGCGGGTCACGTTGCTGCGCCTGGCCGAGGATGACCACGTGCTGGTGCTGGTGCAACACCACATCGTCTCCGATGGCTGGTCGATGCAACTGATGGTCGAAGAGCTGGTGCAGCTGTACGCCGCGTTCAGCCTGGGTCAAACCCCCGACCTGCCGGCCTTGCCGATCCAGTACGCCGACTATGCCGTATGGCAACGCAACTGGATGGAGGCCGGCGAGCAAACGCGTCAACTGGCCTATTGGCGTGAGCAGTTGGGCGGCGAGCAACCGGTGCTGGAGCTGCCGTTCGACTTCCCGCGCCCGGCGCTGCCAAGCCATCGCGGTGCGCGCCTGGGCATCGACCTGGCGCCAGGACTGCTGGAAGGCCTGCGCACCCTGGCCCGCAACGCCGGCGTCACCTTGCCGATGGTGTTGTTGGCGTCCTACCAGGCGCTGTTGCATCGCTACAGCGGCCAGGAAGACGTGCGCGTCGGCGTACCGGTTGCCAACCGCAACCGCCTGGAGACCGAGGGCCTGATTGGTTTCTTCGTCAACACCCAAGTGCTCAAGGCCGACCTTCACGGGCAGATGAGCGTCGAACAGCTGCTGCGCCAGGTGCGCCAGCGCTCCCTGGACGCCCAGGCCCATCAGGACCTGCCGTTCGAGCAACTGGTGCAAGCACTGCATCCGGAGCGCAGCCTCAGCCTGAGCCCGTTGTTCCAGGTGCTGTTCAACCACCGCGTAACGTCCGCCGAGCGTCAGTTGCAGCAGCTGACCGACCTGCACATTGAGGTCCTGGGCTGGGATGACGGCGTGGCCCAGTTCGACCTGGCGCTGGACGTGGAAGAAAGCCCGACGGCGCTGCATGCCTCCCTGAGCTATGCCACTGACCTGTTTGCACCCGCCACCATCGCGCGCATGGCCGGGCATTGGCAGAACCTGTTGCAGGCGATGGTGGCCGATCAGACTCAAGCCATCGGCCAGTTGCGCGTGCTGGATCAGCACGAGCAGCAGCACATCCTGCAACTGTGGAACCGCACCGATGCCGGCTACCCGTCCCAGCGGCTGGTGCATGACCTGGTCGCCGACCGTGCCCGGGAGACCCCGGATGCTGTCGCGGTGAAGTTCGATGCGCACACCCTCAGTTACGCAGAACTCGACACCCAGGCCAACCGCCTGGCCCACGCGCTGATCGCCCGTGGCGTCGGCCCGGAAGTGCGCGTGGCGATTGCCATGCCGCGCAGTGCCGAGATCATGGTGGCGTTCCTCGCGGTGCTGAAGGCCGGTGGCGTGTACGTGCCGCTGGATATCGAATACCCGCGTGATCGCCTGCTGTACATGATGCAGGACAGCCGGGCGCAATTGCTGCTCAGCCATACCCGCGCCCTGGCGCAACTGCCGGTCCCCGATGGGCTGGAGACCCTGGCGATTGACTGCAGCGAGCAATGGGCGCACTGCAGTGACCGCGCGCCGAATGTGGCGCTGGACGGCGACAACCTTGCTTACGTGATCTACACCTCCGGTTCCACCGGCATGCCCAAGGGCGTGGCGGTGTCCCACGGGCCACTGGTGGCGCACATTATCGCCACCGGCGAGCGCTATGAAACCCGCCCGGCCGATTGCGAACTGCACTTCATGTCCTTCGCCTTCGACGGCGCCCATGAAGGCTGGATGCACCCGTTGATCAATGGCGCCAGCGTGCTGATCCGCGACGACAGCCTATGGTTGCCGGAATACACCTATGAACAGATGCACCGCCACAACGTGACCATGGCCGTGTTCCCACCGGTGTACCTGCAGCAACTGGCCGAACACGCCGAGCGCGACGGCAACCCTCCAGCGGTGCGCGTGTACTGCTTCGGAGGGGATGCAGTGGCCCAGGCCAGCTACGACCTGGCCTGGCGCGCGCTGAAACCGACCTACCTGTTCAACGGCTACGGCCCCACCGAAACCGTGGTCACGCCACTGTTGTGGAAGGCGCGCAAGGGCGACCCATGCGGCGCCGTCTACGCGCCCATCGGCACTTTGCTCGGCAACCGCAGCGGCTACGTGCTGGACGCGCAGCTCAACCTGCAACCCATCGGCGTGGCCGGCGAGTTGTACCTGGGCGGCGAGGGCGTGGCCCGGGGTTACCTGGAGCGTCCGGCGTTGACCGCCGAACGTTTCGTGCCGGACCCGTTCGGCAAGCCCGGCAGCCGCGTGTATCGCAGCGGCGACCTGACCCGTGGGCGTCCGGACGGCGTGGTGGATTACCTGGGGCGTGTCGACCATCAGGTCAAGATCCGCGGTTTCCGTATCGAACTGGGTGAAATCGAAGCGCGCCTGCGTGAACAGGACAGCGTCGGTGAAACCGTGGTGGTGGCCCAGGAAGGCCCGACCGGCAAGCAGTTGGTGGCCTACGTGGTGCCGGCCGATGCGACCCTGGCCGACCAGGCCGAATTCCGCGACAGCTTGCGTCGCGCCCTGAAAAGCGGCCTGCCGGACTACATGGTGCCGGCGCACTTCGTGTTCCTCGCACAGATGCCGCTGACCCCCAACGGCAAGCTCGACCGCAAGGGCCTGCCGTTGCCGGATGCCAGCCAGATGCAGCAACAGTACGTGGCGCCGCACACCGAACTGGAGCAGCAGATCGCCGCGATCTGGGCCGACGTGCTGCACCTGGCGCGAGTGGGCGTGAACGACAACTTCTTCGAAGTGGGCGGGCATTCCCTGCTGGCCATCCAGATCACCTCGCGGGTGCAGGCCGAGCTGGGCCTGGACGTCCCGCTGTTGGAACTGTTCCAGACCGAATCACTGCGCGCCTACGTGCAGGCCGCAGCCACTTTCCGCGCCGGCAGCGTGGAAGATTTTGATGACCTTCGTGACTTTTTGAGCGAACTAGAGGCGATTTGAACCATGCTTTCCAACCCTAACATCGACCTGGTGTCGCGCTTTCTTCGCTTGCCTCTGGAACAGCGCCAGCAGTTTTATCAGCGTCTGCAAAGCCGGGGCATGAGTTTCGCTCAACTGCCGATTGCTGCAATCCGTGAGGACGGCCAACGCCTGCCGCTGTCCTATGCCCAGGAGCGCCAGTGGTTTCTCTGGCAGTTGGACCCCGGCAGCGCCACTTACCACATCCCCGGCGCCTTGCGCCTGCACGGTCGCTTGGACCTGGCGGCACTGCAGCGCAGCTTCGACAGCCTGCTGGCCCGACACGAGAGCCTGCGCACCCAACTGGTCGAGGAGGGCGAGCACTTGTGGCAGGCTGTGCTGCCCCAGGCCCGGGTCGAGATTCAACACGCGCAGATCGACGAAGCGCAGTTGATGGCACGGGTGGAAGCGGAGGTGGCGCGGCCGTTCGATCTGCACCAGGCTCCGCTGCTGCGCGTGACCTTGCTGCAACTGGCTGAAGATGACCATGTGCTGGTAATGGTGCAGCACCACATCGTCTCCGACGGCTGGTCAATGCAGGTGATGGTGCAGGAGTTGGTGCAGCTGTATGCCGCCTACAGCCTGGGCCAGGACCTGCAACTGCCGCAGTTGCCGATTCAGTACGCCGACTACGCCCTGTGGCAGCGCGGCTGGATGGAAGCGGGAGAGCGCGCGCGGCAACTGGCTTATTGGCAGGCGCTGCTGGGCGGTGAACAGCCGGTGCTGGAACTGCCGCTGGACCGTCCGCGCCCGGCGCAGCAAAGCCATCGCGGCGCGAGCCTGGAGCTGCATCTACAGCCCGAACTGGTCGCCGGTCTCAAGCGTCTGGCGCAGCAAGAAGGCGTCACCCCATTCATGCTGCTCCTCGCGTCCTTCCAGACCTTGTTGTACCGCTACAGCGGGCAGTCGGATATCCGCGTCGGCGTGCCGATTGCCAACCGCAACCGCGTCGAAACCGAGGGGCTGATCGGGTTTTTCGTCAACACCCAAGTGCTCAAGGCCGACCTGGACGGGCAGATGAGCTTTGTCGAGTTGCTGCAACAGACCAAGCGCCGCGCCCTGGAAGCCCAGGCCCACCAGGACTTGCCGTTCGAGCAACTGGTGATGGTGCTCTCGCCTGAGCGCAGCCTGAGCCACAACCCGTTGTTCCAGGTGATGTTCAATCATCAGACCGACGCCCAGGGCGGGCGCGACGGCCAGCAACTGCCTGGCCTGCGCGTGGTGGAGCTGGACTGGGACAGCCAGACCACGCATTTCGACCTGAGCCTGGATACCCATGAGTCGGCCGAAGGGCTGTGGGCGGCGTTGAATTACGCCACCGATTTGTTCGACGCAGCGACCATCGAGCGCCTGGCGCAGCACTGGCAGCAGTTGCTGCAGACGGTCGTCAGCGATCCGCGCAGGCGTCTGGCCGAGCTTTCGCTGCTGGATGCTACCGAGCAGCAACGCATGCTTCAGGACTGGAACGCTCCGTCCTGTGCCCGTCAATTGCAAGGCGTACACCTGCGGTTCGAAGACCAGGCCGCCGCGCAGCCTGAACGCCAGGCCCTGGCCCTGGACGACCAGGCCCTCAGCTATGGCGAACTGAACCGCCAGGCCAACCGCCTGGCGCACTACTTGATCGCCCAGGGCATCGGCCCCCAAGCCTTGGTCGGGATCGCCGTGGAGCGCTCCTTTTCCATGGTGGTCAGCTTGCTGGCGGTGCTCAAGACCGGCGCGGCCTATGTGCCGCTGGACCCTGAGTACCCCCGCGAGCGTCTGGTGCACATGCTCGAGGACAGCGATGTGCGCCTGGTGCTGACCCAGTCGCACCTGCGCGATCGCCTGCCATTGCCGGCGCACGCGGTAGCCGTGGAAATCGACCTGGTCCAGGCGCAGTTGGCGCTGTGTGATGAACACAATCCACCGGCTGTTTTCGAACCGCACAGCCTGGCCTACGTGATCTACACCTCGGGTTCCACCGGCAAACCCAAGGGCGTGGCCATCAGCCATGGCGCATTGAGTGAGTTCGCCGGCATCGCCGCCGACTATTCGCAACTGGTCGCGCAAGACCGGGTATTGCAGTTCGCCACCCTGAATTTTGACGGCTTCGTCGAGCAGTTGTACCCGGCCCTGACCCTCGGTGCCACGGTGGTGCTGCGTGGCCCGCAACTGTGGGACGGTGCCGAGTTGTATCGGCAGATCATCGAGCAGGGCATCACCCTGGCCGACTTGCCGACCGCCTACTGGAAACTGTTCTTGCAGGATTGCCTGGCGGCGGGTGCGCGGCCTTACGGGGCGTTGCGCCAGATGCATATCGGCGGCGAAGCCATGCCCCTCGACGGTCCGTTGTTGTGGCAACGGGCGGGCCTGGGCCATGTGCGGCTGCTCAATACCTATGGGCCGACCGAGGCCACCGTGGTCTCCAGCGTGCTGGACTGCACCGACCCCGACGTAATCGGCGGCGTCACCGCCAGCCCCATCGGCCGCGCGCTACCCGGGCGTGGGCTGTATGTGTTGGATCGCGACCTGAACCTGCTGCCTGTCGGTGCCGTGGGCGAACTCTACATCGCCAGCGCCAGCGGCCTGGCCAGCGCTTATCTGCGGCGCCCGAGCCTGACCGCCGAGCGTTTTGTCGCCAACCCGTTCAGTGCCTGCGGCGAGCGGCTTTATCGCAGCGGCGACCTGGCGCGCTATCGCGCCGACGGGGTGGTGGAGTATGTCGGGCGGGTCGACCATCAAGTGAAAGTGCGCGGCTTCCGCATCGAACTGGGCGAGATCGAAACCGTGCTGTTGGCCCAGGACGGCGTGCGCGAAGCGCTGGTGCTGGCTGTCGACAACCAACTGCTGGCCTACCTGGTGCCCGCGCAACCGTCGAGTGAAGCCGAACGCTTGATGAACACCCTGCGCGAACAGCTGCCGGACTACATGGTGCCGGCGCACCTGATCTTCCTCGAGCGCATGCCGCTCAACCCCAACGGTAAGCTGGACCGCCAGGCACTGCCCAAACCGGACGCCAGCACGGCGCTCCAGGACTGGCAGGCGCCGGTCACCGCGTTGCAACAGCAGATCGCTGCGATCTGGGCCGATATTCTCGGCACCGACAACGTCGGTTTGAACCAGCACTTCTTCGAACTGGGCGGGCATTCGCTGCTGGCGATGCAAGTGGTGTCGCGCATTCGCCAGACGCTGCAGCGCGAGGTGCCGCTCAAGGCCTTGTTCGAGCACCCACGGCTGGACGCATTTGTCGCGGCACTGCAGGCCCAGGACAGCCTGGCGCCCAGCGCACCGCCGTTGCTGCCGGTCGGGCGCGAGCACGCCTTGCCGCTGTCGTATGCCCAGGAGCGTCAGTGGTTTCTCTGGCAATTGGAGCCGCACAGCGCCGCCTACCACATTCCCAGTGCGTTGCGCCTGAAAGGGCAACTGGACCTGGGCGCGTTGCAGCGCAGTTTCGATGCGTTACTGGCCCGGCATGAAAGCCTGCGCACCTGCCTGCGCCAGGAGCATGAGCGTGCAGTGCAAGTGATCGCGCCATCGGCGTCGCTGCAGATCGCTCACGCCGATGTCGACGAGGCTGAACTCCAGGCGCAGGTCGAGGCGCAGATCGCGCAGCCGTTCGACCTGGAACACGGCCCGTTGCTGCGTGTGTCGCTGCTGCGCGTGGCTGCTGATGAGCATGTGCTGGTGCTGGTGCAACACCACATCGTCTCCGATGGCTGGTCGATGCAGGTGATGGTCGAAGAACTGGTGCAGCTCTATGCGGGCTACAGCCAGGGCGAGGAAGTGCAGCTACCGGCGTTGCCGATCCAATATGCCGACTATGCCGTGTGGCAGCGCAATTGGATGGAGGCGGGCGAGAAGGACCGTCAGCTGGCGTACTGGCGCGAAATGCTCGGCGGCGAGCAAAGTGTGCTGGAGTTGCCGTTCGACCACCCGCGTCCCGCCGTGCAAAGCCATCGCGGCGCACGCCTGGCCTTCGAACTGGACCCCGAGCTGAGCCAACAGCTCAAGGCCTTGGCCCGGCAACAGGGCGTGACCCTGTTCATGTTGCTGCTGGCGTCGTTCCAGACCCTGCTGCACCGCTACAGCGGCCAGGAAGAAATCCGCGTCGGCGTGCCCATCGCCAACCGCAACCGCAGCGAAACCGAGCGGCTGATCGGCTTCTTCGTCAATACCCAGGTCCTCAAGGCGGACCTGCACGGCCAGATGAGCGTCGAGCAGGTGCTGCAACAAACCAGGCAACGCGCGCTTGAGGCCCAGGCCCATCAGGACCTGCCGTTCGAACAGTTGGTGGAAGCCCTGCAACCGGAACGCAGCCTGAGCCACAATCCGCTGTTCCAGGTGATGTTCAACCACCAGACCGACGTCGGCCAGGCCCAGGTCCAGCAGCACCTGCCGCACCTGCTGGTCCAAGGGCTGGAATGGCAAAGCAAGACCGCGCATTTCGACCTCGACCTGGATATCCAGGAGTCCACCGAAGGCATCTGGGCCACCCTGGGTTATGCCCAGGACCTGTTCGAAGCCGGCACCGTGCAACGCATGACGCGCCACTGGCAGAACCTGCTGCAGGGCATGGTCGCCAACCCTCGGCAACCGCTCGGCCAGTTGAACCTGCTGGACGCCGCCGAGCAGCAACACATCCTGCAACTGTGGGACCGCAGCGCCTCCGGTTTCTCGGCCCAGCGTTTGGTGCATGAACTGGTGGCCGACCGTGCCCGGGAAACCCCGGATGCGGTGGCGGTGAAGTTCGCCGACGAGCAGCTCACTTACGGCGAGCTGGATCGCCAGGCCAACCGCCTGGCCCACGCGCTGATCGCCCGTGGCGTCGGCCCGGAAGTGCGCGTGGCGATTGCCATGCCGCGCAGTGCCGAGATCATGGTGGCGTTCCTCGCGGTGTTGAAGGCCGGTGGCGTGTACGTGCCGCTGGATATCGAATACCCGCGTGATCGCCTGCTGTACATGATGCAGGACAGCCGCTCGCGGTTGCTGCTGACCCACTCGACCGTGCAACAGCGCCTGCCGATTCCGCAAGGCCTGCAAGCCCTGGCAGTGGATCAGCTGCAGGACTGGTCCGACGACAATCATGCGGCGCCGAACGTCGCCCTCGACGGCGATAACCTCGCCTACGTGATCTACACCTCCGGCTCCACCGGCATGCCCAAGGGCGTGGCGGTGTCCCACGGGCCACTGGTGGCGCACATCATCGCCACCGGTGAGCGCTATGAAACCCGCCCGGCCGATTGCGAGTTGCACTTCATGTCGTTCGCCTTCGACGGTTCCCACGAGGGTTGGATGCACCCGCTGATCAATGGCGCCAGCGTGCTGATCCGCGACGACAGCCTATGGTTGCCGGAATACACCTATGAGCAGATGCACCGGCACAACGTGACCATGGCGGTGTTCCCACCGGTGTACCTGCAGCAACTGGCCGAACACGCCGAACGCGACGGCAATCCTCCAGCCGTTCGGGTGTACTGCTTCGGCGGTGATGCGGTGGCCCAGGCCAGCTACGACCTGGCCTGGCGCGCGCTGAAGCCGACCTACCTGTTCAACGGCTACGGCCCGACTGAAACCGTAGTCACGCCGCTGCTGTGGAAGGCGCGCAAGGGTGACCCGTGCGGGGCCGTCTACGCGCCCATCGGCACCTTGCTCGGCAACCGCAGCGGCTACGTGCTCGATGCGCAGCTCAACCTGCAACCCATCGGCGTGGCCGGCGAGTTGTACCTGGGCGGCGAGGGCGTGGCCCGGGGTTACCTGGAGCGCCCGGCGTTGACCGCCGAACGCTTTGTGCCGGACCCGTTCGGCAAGCCCGGCAGCCGTGTGTATCGCAGCGGCGACCTGACCCGTGGGCGTCCGGACGGTGTGGTGGATTACCTGGGTCGCGTCGACCATCAGGTCAAGATCCGCGGTTTCCGTATCGAACTCGGTGAAATCGAAGCGCGCCTGCGTGAACAGGACAGCGTCGGTGAAACCGTGGTGGTGGCCCAGGAAGGCCCGACCGGCAAGCAGTTGGTGGCCTACGTGGTACCGCTGGACCCGGCCCTGCTCGACGATGCCGTCGCCCAGGCCAATGGCCGCGAAGCCCTGCGCAGCGCCCTGAAAACCCGTTTGCCGGACTACATGGTGCCCACGCACCTGATGTTCCTCGAACGCATGCCGCTGACCCCCAACGGCAAGCTCGACCGCAAGGGCCTGCCGCTGCCGGATGTAAGCCTGATGCAGCAGGTGTATGTAGCGCCCCAGAGCGAACTGGAGCGCAAGATCGCCGCGATCTGGTGCGACGTGCTGCGCCTGCCGCAAGTGGGCTTGCATGACAACTTCTTTGAGCTGGGCGGCGACTCGATCATGTCGATCCAGGTGGTCAGCCGGGCGCGTCAGGTCGGCGTGCGCTTTTCGCCCAAGGACCTGTTCCAGCACCAGACTGTGCAGAGCCTGGCGGCAGTCGCCCGGGAAGGCGAGGGCGCAGTGCTGCTGGATCAGTCGGCACTGAGCGGCGAGCTGCTGCTGTTGCCGGTGCAGCAGGCGTTTTTTGCCGATGACATCCCCCAGCGTCACCACTGGAACCAATCGGTGGTGCTGCAACCGCACCAGCCCTTGCAGGTGCCGCTGCTGGTGGCCGCGCTTGAGGCGCTGATCGTGCACCACGATGCCTTGCGCAGCACATTTGTGCAGGGGCCGGCGGGCTGGAGCGCGGCCTACCGTGGGCCGCACCTGCACCAGGCCGACCAGGTGCTGTGGCAGACCACCTTGAATACAGTCGAGGAACTTGACGCCCTGGGCGAAGAAGCCCAGCGCAGCCTCGACCTGGAGGCGGGGCCCTTGTTGCGTGCGGTGCTGGCGCAACTGGCCGACGGGTCCCAGCGATTGTTGCTGGTCATCCATCACCTGGTGGTCGACGGCGTGTCATGGCGCATCCTGCTCGAAGATTTGCAAAGCACCTATCAGCAACTGGCCCAGGGCGCCGCCGTGCAACTGCCGGCCAAGACCAGCGCCACCCGCGCCTGGGCTGAACGCCTGCAGACGTATGCGCGCAGTGAGGCACTGCAACACGAACTGGCCTGGTGGCAGGCGCAACTGCACGGCAGTCCGTCCGGCTTGCCCGGCGCCGACCCGCAGGCCAGCCTGAGCAATCACCTGGCGCTGAGTGTGAGTACGCAGCTGGACCCGGTCTACACCCGTCGCTTGCTGCAGGACGCGCCGAGCGCCTATCGCACCCAGATCAACGACCTGTTGCTGACCGCCCTGGCCCGCGTAATCACACGCTGGACCGGTGATGAGTCGATGTTGATCAGGCTCGAAGGCCACGGCCGCGAAGACCTGTTCGACGAGATCGACCTGACCCGCACCGTCGGATGGTTCACCAGCCTTTACCCGTTGAAATTGCTGCCGGCCACCACCCTGGCCAGCTCGCTCAAACAGATCAAGGAACAACTGCGCGCCGTCCCCGACAAGGGCCTGGGCTTTGGCGCCCTGCGTTACCTGGGCGATGCCGAGGCCCGGCAGGCCTTGGCCGCGTTGCCACGCCCGCGCATCACGTTCAACTACCTGGGGCAGTTCGACGCCAGCTTCGACAGCGCCGAGCAGCCAGGGCTGTTTACGCCGTCCGGCGACGCCAGCGGTGCCGAACAAAGCCCGGAGGCGCCACTGGGTAACTGGCTGGAAATCAACGGCCAGGTGTATGGCGGCGAGCTGAAGCTCAATTGGAGTTTCAGCCAGGCGATGTTCGCGCCAGCGACTGTCCAGCAACTGGCCGATGAATACGCCCGGGAACTCGAGGCCCTGATCGACCACTGCTGCGAGCCGGCCAACCGGGGCGTGACGCCCTCCGACTTCCCCCTGGCGAACCTGACCCAGCAGCAGCTCGATGACCTGGCGCTGAACGCCGCCGAGGTCGAAGACCTGTACCCGCTGTCACCGATGCAGCAGGGCATGCTGTTCCAGTCGCTGTACGGCGAAGGCTCGGGTGACTACATCAACCAGATGCGCATCGACGTGCACGGCCTGGATGTACCGCGCTTCCACCAGGCGTGGCAGGCGGCGGTCGAGCGTCATGAGATCCTGCGCAGCGGTTTTGTCTGGCAGGCTGAGCTGGAGGCGCCCCTGCAAGTAGTCTACAAGCAGGTTCGCCTGCCGTTTGTCGAGCTGGACTGGCAGGCGCGCGACGATGCTGCCTTATCCCTCGACAGCCTGGCCGAGTCGGCGCGGGCCCAGGGCTTTGTGCTGGAACAGGCGCCGCTGTTGAGCCTGACGGTGGTGCGCACCGGTGGGTCGAGCTATCACTTGATCTACACCAATCACCATATCCTGATGGACGGCTGGAGCGGTTCGCAGTTGTTTGGCGAAGTTCTGCAACACTATGCAGGTGAACCATTGCCGGCGCCGACCGGGCGTTATCGCGATTACATTGCCTGGCTGCATGCCCAGGACAAGGCACTCAGCCAGGCGTTCTGGAAAGACCAGTTGATCAACTTGCAGGAACCCACGCGCCTGGCGCGTGACGCACAGGTGCAGGACGACACGGCCCTGGCGATTAACGGTGAGCATCGCCTGAGTCTTGACGCGCCGCAGACCGAGCGTCTCAAAGCGTTCGTCCAGCGCAACAAAGTCACCCTCAACACCTTGGTGCAAAGCGCCTGGCTGTTGCTGCTGCAGCACCACACCGGGCACGCCACCGTGGCGTTCGGCGCCACGGTGGCAGGGCGTCCGGCGCAATTGCGCGGGATTGAACAGCAGGTCGGCCTGTTCATCAACACTTTGCCGGTGGTGGCGACCCCGGATGCACAGATGTCGGTCAGTCAGTGGCTGCAGCAGGTCCAGCAGCAGAACCTGAGCTTGCGTGAGCAGGAACACACGCCGTTGTTCGAGATCCAGCGCTGGGCCGGGCTGGGCGGCGAAGCGCTGTTCGACAGTATCCTGGTCTTCGAAAACTACCCGGTGTCCGAGGCCCTGGAGCAGGGCGCGCCGTCGGGGCTGCGCTTTGGCGCGGTGCAAAGCCTGGAGCAGACCCACTACCCATTGACGGTCCTGCTGGCGATAGGCGACAGCCTGGGCGTGGAATTCAACTACGACCGCAAGGCCTTCAGCGCAGCGCACATCCAGCGCCTGGCCGAGCACTTCCAGCAATTACTCATGGCATTGGCAGACGATGCTTCCCAACCCCTGGGCGCATTGCCAACCCTGGCCGCCGCCGAGCGCGTGACGCTGGTGCAGACATGGAACGCCACTGCGGTGGAATATCCTCTGGATCAAGCGGTGCATCAGTTGATCGAGGCGCAGGTGCAGCGCACGCCGCAGGCCCCGGCGCTGCTGTTTGCCGGGCACACCTTGAGCTACGCCGAATTGAACGCCCGGGCCAACCGCCTGGCCCATCGCCTGATCGCTGCCGGCGTCGGCCCGGACGTACTGGTGGGGCTGGCGCTGGAGCGCTCGATCGAAATGGTCGTGGGCCTGTTGGCGGTGCTCAAGGCGGGCGGTGCCTACGTGCCGCTGGACCCGGAATACCCGCGTGAGCGACTGGCCTACATGCTGCAGGACAGCGCTGTGCAACTGCTGTTGACCCAGGCCCATCTGCAGGCGCAACTGCCGGTGCCAGCCGGCGTGCAATGCCTGGTGCTGGAAAGCCTGGTACTGGAAAGCGGCGACGCCTCGCCGGATGCCTTCAGCACCCACAACCCGAACGTCGCCGTGCACGGCGAAAACCTCGCCTATGTGATCTACACCTCCGGCTCCACCGGCCAGCCCAAGGGCGCCGGCAACCGCCATCGTGCGCTGACCAACCGGCTGTGCTGGATGCAGCAGGCGTATGGCCTCGAGGCCCGTGACAGCGTGCTGCAGAAAACACCGTTCAGCTTTGACGTGTCGGTGTGGGAGTTCTTCTGGCCATTGATGACCGGCGCACGCCTGGTGGTGGCCGCACCGGGCGACCATCGTGACCCGGCGCGGCTGGTCAGCCTGATCAACGCGCACCAAATCACCACGCTGCATTTCGTGCCGTCCATGCTGCAAGCCTTCCTGCAAGACGCAGAGGTGACCTCATGCCACAGCCTGCAACGCATTGTCTGCAGTGGCGAAGCGCTGCCCGCCGACGCCCAGCAGCAGGTCTTCGCCAAGCTGCCCGGCGCCGAGCTGTACAACTTGTATGGCCCCACCGAAGCGGCTATCGACGTGACCCACTGGACCTGTGTCGAAGAGGGCCGCGACGCTGTGCCGATCGGCCGGCCGATCGCCAACCTTTCGTGCTATGTGCTGGACGCCAACCTGGAACCGGCGCCGGTCGGTGTGTTGGGTGAGTTGTACTTGGGCGGGGTCGGGCTGGCGCGGGGTTATCACCGTCGTCCCGCGCTGACCGCCGAGCGTTTTGTCACCGATCCGTTCGGCAGCGGCGCGCGCCTGTATCGCACCGGCGACCTGGCACGTTATCGCGACGATGGCGTGATTGAGTATGCCGGGCGCATCGACCATCAGGTCAAACTGCGCGGGCTGCGCATCGAGCTGGGTGAGATCGAAGCGCGCCTGCTGGAACACAGCAGCATCCGTGAAGCGGCCGTGCTCGCGGTCGACGGCACCCACCTGGTGGGTTACCTGGTGCTGCAACAGCCGCAGGACGATTGGAAAGTCGCGTTGGTTGCGCACCTGGCCGCGCAGTTGCCGGACTACATGGTGCCGGCGCAATGGGTGGTATTGGCGCAGATGCCGCTGAGCCCGAACGGCAAGCTGGATCGCAAGGCATTACCCAAGCCAGAGGCCCACGGCACCGGGCAGTACCAGGCACCCTGCAGCGAAATAGAGCAGCAGGTCGCGGCGATCTGGAGCGAGGTGCTGGACGTGGAACGCGTGGGACTGCACGACAATTTCTTTGAGCTGGGTGGCCATTCGTTGCGGGTACTGATGCTCAAGGAGCGCATCCGCAAGGTCAGCGGCGTGAACTTGTCGGTCAGCCAGTTGATGCTCAATCCGACCGTGGCGGGGCAGGTCAGTTGCTTGCAGGGCGATAACCGGACTTCGTTGATCGTCAGGCTCAACCAGCAGACCGAAGGCACGCCGTTGTTCCTGTTCCACCCAAGCTTTGGCTCGGTGCATTGCTACACCGCGATTGCCCTGGCCCTGCGCGAGCAGCGCCCGGTATTCGGGGTGATGTGCCGAGCATTGGCCGAGGAGGGCGCTGCGGTGCCGCACTGGCAAGTGATGGTCGAGGATTACACCGCACAATTGCTGATGGCCCAGCCTCACGGGGCGTTCCGCCTGGCAGGTTGGTCGTTGGGCGGCAACCTGGCGATGGAAGTGGCGCACGGCCTGGAACAGGCCGGGCGTGAGGTGGAGTTCGTGGGGTGGATCGACGCCGCGCCGCCGCAGTGGGTCAAGCCCTACTGGGATGCGGTGGACGCTGGGGATGACCGTGAGGTTTCGGCCAACGAGCGCCGCGCCGCGTTATTGGGCGTGATGTTCCCTGAGTTCGCCGAGTCGATACAGCGTGCCTGGGAGCAATGCCAGCGCGATGCCGAGGATGAAATGGTCCAGTGGCAGGGGTTCGTGAGCTGGGCTGAGCAGGCATTGGGCGAAACCTTTACCGCCATCAAGGCGCAATTGCTGCACGGCAACGAAGCGCAGATTGCCTGGGACGTCGACCGCGCGTTGAGCGAACGGATGGTCGCGGCGGACTTCAAGCCGATCAAGGCGCCAGTCAGTTGCTGGTGGGCGTCCATGAGCCGGGCAGGGCGCTTCAAGGCACTGATCGAACAGCAGATGGCGAGCGTGATCAGCCAGGGGCGCATCGAGCGTTCGGTGATGATCGAGACGGATCATGACGGCATTATCGACAGTGCCGTGTTCATCAGCAGCCTGGCGCAGGCGATGCGCTGACCGGTAGGCGGGAGGGGCCGGCCCCTCCCGCATTGCGGGTCAGTTCAGTCGGGCCCGAATGGAGTCCGCCAGCTGGGTGAGGATCAGGCAGCACGACACGGCCCCCGCATCCAGGACCCCCAGCGAACGTTCCCCGAGACGACTGGCGCGGCCGATCTTCGCCACCAGGTCCCTGGTCGAGTCACGCCCCTGCGAAGCGGCGCTTGTCATCGCCTGCAGTGCCTGGCTGAACGACGCTCCATCGGCCTGAGCCCGCTCGAAGGCCTGCACCGCCGGAATCAGTGTGTCCATCAGACACTTGTCACCCACGCCCGCTTCGGTGATGTCCTGCAACGAGGTCAGGCCACCGCGCAGCAGGCGGGCGAAGGTGGTGGCGTCGATGTCCTCACTGGCGCGTACCTCATCGGCCATGCCGATGAACAGGCTGCCATACAACGGCCCCATCGAACCGCCAATGCCCTCCATCAGGCTCAGGGTCAATTCATCCAGGGCCTCGGCCAGGCTCAGTTGGCGACCTTTGAGCGCGCGCCCGCAGTGGGCGAAGCCCTTGGCCATGTTGATGCCGTGGTCGCCGTCGCCAATCGCGCCGTCGATTTCGCTGAGGTACTCACGGTTGGCCACGATCACGCTGACCAGGTCGGCGACGAGGGCGCTGCCATCGTGGCTGGAAAAATGCTCGCTCATGGTTCACTCCGCCTGGGTCATGCCGATGGAACGGCAGGGGTGGTCGATCAGTGTTGTCAGCTCGGCGTCCAGGCCAAGCAGGGTCAGGGTCACACCCATCATTTCCAGGGAGGTGAAGTAGTTGCCGACATAGCAACGGTGAATCTTCAAGCCCTTGGCCTCAAGTTGGCTTTGCACCTCGGCGTAGAACACGTACAGCTCCATCACCGGCGTGGCGCCGAGGCCTGAGACCAGCACCACCACGCTGTCATCCTGGCCGAAATCGCGGTCTTCGAGGATGGGGGCGAGCATGCGTTCGGCCATGGCTTGAGCGGACTCGACGGGGATCACTTCGATGCCCGGTTCGCCATGGTGGCCGATACCCAGCTCCATCTGGCCGTCGGGGATCCGGAAGTTCGGCTTGCCCACTGCGGCGATGGTGCAGGGCGTGAGGCCGATACCAATGGAGCGACAGTTGTCGACGGCTTTCTGCGCGACGCGGATCACCCCGTCCAGATCGTAATGCCGGGCCGCAGCGGCGCCGCCGATCTTCCACATGAAGATTTCCCCGGCCACGCCGCGACGCTTGGCGATGTCTGCCCGGGGGGCGGAAGCGACATCGTCATTGGCGACCACGGTGCGGATACGCATGTCTTTGCTGGCGGCCATTTTCATCGCCAGCTTCACATTCATATTGTCGCCCGCGTAGTTGCCGTACAGGCAGGCCACGCCCGCGCCTTGGTCGGCGGCGCGGAAGGCATCGAAAAAGCTCTTGGCGGTGGGCGAGGAAAAAATCTCGCCGACCGCCACCGCATCCACCAGCCCCGGGCCGACGTAACCGAGGAAGGCCGGCTCATGGCCTGAACCGCCGCCGGTGACGATACCGACGTGGCCCTGCGCCGAGGGCCTGGCCTTGGCGATGACCCGTGGATTGGTTTCGTACTGACACAGCTCGGGGTGCGCGACCAGGATGCCGCGCAGCATGTCTTCGACTACTTGGTCCGGATCGTTGATGACTCGATTCATAACGCGGGTTCCTGTTTTTTATTGGTTCACCACACATCTGATGTGGGAGGGGGCAAGCCCCCTCTCACATTTAGGGTTGCAGTACCACTTTGAGTGATTTGTCACCGCGCTCCATCACCGCAAACGCTTCCTTGAAGTCAGCCAGGGCAAAGGTGTGGGTTACCACATCGCGCATGTCGATCTTGCGGTTGCCGATAAAGTCGATGGCGCGCGGGTACATGTAGGGCCCCAGGTGCGAGCCGAGGATGTCGAGTTCCTTGCGGTCGCCGATGATCGACCAGTCCACCGTGGCCTCATCATTGAACACGCTGAACTCAACGAAACGCCCCAGTTTGCGCAGCATCGCCAGGCCCTGGTTCACCGCCTTGTGGTGCCCGGTGGCTTCGATATAGATGTCGCAGCCGTAGCCATCGGTGATCTCGCGGATTTTCGCCAGCACGTCGACCTCGCCCGGGTTCCACACTTCGTCGGCGCCCATGCGCAGGGCCAGGGCGGCGCGCTCGGGCTTCATGTCCAGCACGATGAGCTTTTTCGGATTGCGCAACCGCACCGCGCCGATGATGCCCAGGCCCAGGGTGCCGGCCCCGGCGACCACCACAATGTCGTCGTGGTCGACATCGGCGCGTTCCGCCGCGTGCAGCGAGCACGCCAAGGGTTCGATCAGGATCGCTTCATCCGGTGCGATGGATTCCGGCACCTTATGGATGATGCCTTCCTTGGTGAAGATCATGTACTGGGCCATGGCACCCTGCACATTGTTCTGGAAGCCATAGAGGTCGTGCTTCTGGCACATCCAGTATTGGCCGTGGTTACAGAACCGGCAGCCCCAGCACGGCACGATCTGCTCGGAAATCACCCGGTCACCGACCGCCACGCCGCGTTTTTCCGCGCCGGGGCCAAGGGCAACGACGCGGCACACGAACTCATGCCCGGGGATCATCGGCGGTTTGACGTAGCGCGGTTGCTCGGCATCGCCCCAGAACGACGGCGCACCGCGATAGGTCTTGATGTCGCCCATGCAGATGCCGCACAGCTCGACCTTGGTGAGAATTTCATCCGGCCCGGGTGTGGGCACGTCGACCGTTTCCAGGCGATAGTCTTCCGGTCCATGGCACACCACGGCCTGCATGGTTTTCGGAATGACCGGGGCACGGTGTTCAGGGCTGCGTTCGGTAACGGTGGACATGACAAAACCTCACGACATCAAGATGAATTATTGAATGCTGTAGCCGCCGTCGATCACCATGTTCGCGCCGGTGATCATCTGTGCGGCATCGCTGAGCAGGTACAGCGCCAGTCCGGCGATTTCCTCGGGCTGGGCAAAGCGGCCCGCCGGAATGTGTTGTTTGGCCCGCTCACCGACCTCACCGGCCCAGGCTTTCTTGCCCAGCGCGGTTTCGACGATGGTGGGGGAGATGGCATTGACGTTGATCTGCGGTGCCCACTCCATGGCCAGCACCTTGGTCATGCCGACAATGGCCGCCTTGCTCGCGCAGTACGCGACGTGGCGGTCCAGGCCGATGACGGCGGCCTGGGAGGCGAGGTTGACGATACGCCCGCTGCCCTGGGCCAGCATGTGACGGGCGCAGGCCTGGGCCACGAAGAAGCTGGCCTTGAGGTTGATATCCAGGGTGGTGTCCCAGGCGCTTTCGCTGACCTCCATGGCCTTGTCCAGCAACGCCACGCCGGCACTGTTGACCAGGTAATCCAGGCGCTGGAAGTGCCCGAATACCTGGTCGATGGTGGGGTGTATCTGGTCGACCCGACCGAGGTCGACGGCAATGCCCAGGTGCTCGGCGCCGAGACGGGCGGCAACGTCAACCACTGCCGGATCGCGGTCGAGCAATGCCACCCGCGCGCCGCGCTCCGCCAGCAGGGTGGCGCAGGCCAGGCCGATACCGGCGGCGCCACCGGTGATCACGGCGCAACGGCCGCTGAGGTCGAAGGCTTGGTTCCAGAAACCAGACATGAGTGACTCCCTTTTGAATGCAATGAAGATCCAGTGTGGGAGGGGGCTTGCCCCCGATAGCAGTGTGTCAGTCACCTGATCTATCACTGTTACACCGCTACCGCGAGCAAGCCCCCTCCCACCATTGACCGTATTTCAAGTCAGTAACTACTTGGCGCCGCTGACTTGCCTGTACAGCGCATCCGCATTCGCGTTGGTTACCGGCACCCATGGCAGGATGTAGTTCTTGTCACTGCCATCACCCCATTTCACGTCCTTGGCATAGCGCTGCCAGATCACCGACTGCGGCGTGTAGTCCTTGCCGGCCAGCGCGCGCAACGCTACATCCAATGCGCCCTGGGACTGGGCCTGGGCGTCCTGGAGGAAAGTGGTGACTTCATCTTTTTTCGCCGCCTGGATCGCATCCGGCATGCCGTCGATTGAGGTCACGGGCACGTCCCTGGAGGTGAGTCCATGGGACTTCAGGGCCTGCACTGCGCCGAGGGCCATGTCGTCGTTCTGTGCGATCACGCCATTGATGCCCTTGGGGTGAGCGTTCAGCCAATCTTCAGTCAGGGCCAGCGCCTGGGCGCGGTCCCAGTTGGCGGTTTTCTTCTCGATGATCTTGATGCCCGGGTGTTTGCCCAGCACTTCCAACTCGCCTTTCTCGCGGTCGATCTGCGCCGATTGGCCAATGGGGCCCTGGATGATCACCACATTGCCCTTGCCGTTGAGCTTGTCGACCATGGCCTGGGCCTGCAGTCGGCCGCCCTCCACATCGTCGTTACCCACATACGGCACGTTGGCATCGGCAACTTTCGTATTGGAGGCGATGACCACCACGTCGTTGCTCATGGCCGCCTTGACCGTGCCGACGCCGGCCTTGGTGTCGATGGGCACGAACAGGATGGCGTCGTAGCGCTGGGTCACCATGTTTTCGATCTGGTTGTTCTGGGTCAGTGCGTCGTAGTTGCCGTCGAACACGGTCAGTTGCACGGTGCCGTCCTTGACCGCAGGATGCTCCTTGAGCTCGCGGACCCAGTTCTGCATGAACTGGCCCTTGAGGCCGTAGACGGCGGCGCCGATCTTGTAGGTCTTGCCATCGGCGGCCAGGGCGATACTGCTGGTCAGCAGGGTGAAGGTCGCCGCGGCGGCCAAGGTGGTACCCAGTTTCATAAGTAGAACTCCGGTTATTGTTGTGGGTCGTTCTCTAGCGTTTTTTCTTGCGCCACACGTCAATCAGCACTGCGAACACGATGATCAGGCCCTTGGCGACCTGCTGGTAATAGGAGGACACGCCGAGCAGGTTCAGGCCGTTGTTGATCACCCCGATCAACAGCGCACCGAACAGCGTGCCGACGATGCTGCCGGTGCCGCCCGATAGACTGGTGCCGCCGATCACCACGGCGGCAATCGCGTCCAGCTCATAGGAAACCCCGGCCTGGGGCAGGGCGGAGGTGGTGCGCGCCGACAGCACCACGCCGGCCAGCCCGGCGAGCAGGCCGGAGACCACGTACACCGAGAACATCACCTTGCGCACGCCGATGCCGGAGGTGCGTGCGCTCTTTTCATTGCCGCCCACCGCGTACACATAGCGGCCGTAGGTGGTGTAGCGCAGCACCATCCAGAAGATCAGCGCGACCACCGCGAAGATGATGATCGGCACGCCGATCGGGCCGATCTTGCCGATCCCCAGCGCCAGGTAGGCGTCGGGCAGGTCGGTGATGGGGCTGCCGTCGTTGAGGATGAAGGTCATGCCGCGCGCGATGCTGAGCATGCCCAGGGTGGCCACGAACGGCGGGATCGACAGGTTGGCGACCATGAAGCCGTTGACCACGCCGAGCATCGCGCCGGCGAACATTCCCGCGCTGACCGCCGCCAGCAGGCCATAGCCCTGGGTCGCGACCATGGCGCTGCACAGCCCGGCAAACGCCAGGATCGATCCCACCGAGAGGTCGATGCCCTTGGTCAGTATCACGTAGGTCATGCCCACGGCGAGGATGCCGTTGATGGAGGTCTGGCGCAGGATGTCCATCCAGTTGCGCCAGGTCATGAAGTATTCGCTGGAAAACGCCATTGCCACGCACAGCAGGATAAACACCAGCGGCAGGCCGAAGCGGTCGAGGGACAGGCGCAGTCGGTTGCGCGGCGCGGCGGTAATGGGCGCAACGATTGTTTTGGTATTCATGAGGCAAGACTCAACAAGGCTTCCTGGGAAAGGTGGGTGTCGCTGCTGACGGTGACCAGGCGGCCGCCCTTGAAGACGGCGATGCGGTCACTCAGGTGCAGCAGTTCCGGGGCTTCCGACGACACGACAATGGCAGCGCCGCCGGCGCGCACGAACTGATCGAGCAAGTGGTAGATCTCTTGCTTGGCGCCTTCGTCGATGCCCCGTGTGGGCTCATCGCAGAGCAGGCATACCGGTTGCGTGGAGAGGCATTTGGCAAGCACGACTTTCTGCTGGTTGCCGCCGCTCATGGACGCCACCGGCAGGTCCAGGGAACTGGTCTTGATGTGCAGGCGCTTGACCATGTCCTCAGCCAATCGGGTTTCCTTGCGCGCACTGATCAGCGACCAGGTCGACAAGCGCTTGTAGGCTGACAGCGCAATGTTGGAAACAATGCTGCCAGTGAGTACCAGGCCACTGTCCTTGCGGTCTTCGGTGACCAACGACATGCCGGCGTTGATGCTCGCCTTGGGCAGCCCGATGGGCAGGGGCTTGCCGTGCAGGGTGACGCTGCCGGAGTCCGCCTTGGTCAGCCCGTAGATGCAGTTGAGGAACTCGCTGCGCCCCGACCCCATCAGGCCGTAGATGCCGAGGATTTCGCCCTGGCGCAGTTGCAGGCTGATGTCCTGGAACTCACCGTTGCGGCTCAGGTTGTCGACTTGCAGGCAGGGGGTGGCGGTGCATTCACGGCCGGCCTTGTGGTCGATGCGCGTCAGCTCCTGGCCGACGATGCCGCGCACCAGGTGGTTGCGGTCGATATCGGCCATGCGCCCGCTTTCCACAAAGGCGCCATCGCGAAAGATGCTGTAGTCATCGGCGATCTGCGCCAGTTCGCTCAAGCGGTGCGACACGTACACAATGCCCGCGCCGCGAGCGGTGAGGCGGCGGATGGCCTTGAACAGGGTGTCTGCCTCACGCTCGCCGATGGCCGAGGTGGGTTCGTCCATGATCATCACCTGGCAGTCATGGCTGAACGCCTTGGCGATCTCCACCAGTTGAATCTGCGCCACGCTCAAGCGGTGCATGGGGCTGGTGGGGTCGACGTCGAATTCCAGGCCTTCGAGCAGTTCGCGGGTGCGGCGCTTGAGGGTTTTGCTGTCGACGATGCAGCCGGCGAAGCGCGGTTCGCGGCCCAGCCAGATATTCTCGGCGACGGTCATGCAGGGAATGGGTTCCAGCTCCTGGGTGATCATTGCGATCCCCGCCGCGAGGGCCTCGCTCGGACGGTTGAATTGCACCGGTGCGCCGTTGAGCAGAATGCTGCCGGCATCGCGCGCGGTGATGCCCATCAGGATGCTCAGGAAAGTCGACTTGCCTGCGCCATTGCCGCCACACAGGGCGTGTACGCTGCCGGCCCGCAGGGAGAGGCGTCCGTCACGCAGGGCAGGTACCCCGGCATAAGCCTTGGCGACGTGTTCAGCCTGGAGCAGTAATGGCGTGGCCATCGGCGTGTCCTCGTGCTGTGAATTCTTATTAGGTCGCACAGTCATGTTTCGCTGTGATCATATGTGTATCAAATGAAATTCTGATCAGTCAATCTCTTTCACTTAAAAGCGATGATTCTCATCTGGAGTGCCAATGTCCGGGCTTTGTGGTGCTTTATTGGGGAGTGGAGTGAAAACTTGCTTGACAGAATAGGGCTTATACACGAGAAATGACTGATCGAAATTTCATTGAATGATCAGATGATCAGTCGTAGATGCAGGACAGCAGCGGAGCCAGACGCCATGAACACACCTTTCCCGGTGGCTATCGGATGCGATGAAGCGGGTTTCGAGCTCAAGCAACTGTTGAAACGCCATATCGAGGCGCTCGGCCACCCGGTGACCGATTTCGGTACGCACTCCACCGCACCGGTGCTTTACCCGGACATCGCCCTGGCCGTGGCCAATGCCATCACCGCCGGGCAGCAACGCCTCGGCGTGCTGGTCTGCGGCACCGGGATCGGCATGGCGATTTCGGCCAACAAAGTGCTCGGGATTCGGGCGGCCCAGGCTCACGATACTTACTCGGCGGAGCGCGCACGCAAGAGCAACGATGCGCAGATCCTGTCCATCGGTGCGCGGGTGATCGGTGCGGAACTGGCCAAAAGCATCGTCACCGCGTTCCTGGCGTCGGAGTTCGAGGCCGCGCGTTCGGGGGCCAAGGTCGAGCGCATCAATGCGATCGAGCGCGATGGGCATCAATAGTGGACGGCGCGGGGCAAGAGCCGGGAGAATGCGCCTTTGACGCCGAAACGGAAGCCCGTCCCCATGAGTGACAGTACCCAGCGCATGGCCAGCGATATCGATCAGATGACCGAAGTGGCGATGCTCTATTACCTTGAGAACGTCACTCAGGAGGCCATCGCCAAGCGCTTCGACCTGTCGCGGGCCAAGGTCAGCCGTTTGCTCAAGCGCGCACGGGATGAAGGCATTGTCGAGGTGCGCGTATTGCAGCACCCGGCGATGAACAACGAGCTGGAGCGGGCGCTGGTCGAGCGCTTCAAGCTCGACCGCGCCTTGATCGCCGTCGACCACAGCGACGCCGACACTCAGCGCTCGGCCGTCGCCAGCCTGGTCGCCAATTACCTCAACAAAACCCTGGGCGACGGCATGATCGTCGCCGTGGGCATGGGACGTAATGTCGGCGCAGTGGCCGATAACGTGTTTCTGCCGGTGACGCGCAACTGCACCTTTGTCTGCGCCATCGGCGGTTCGCTCAAGGCCGGCGAATACATGAACCCCGACCACATCTGCCGGCGCCTGGCCCTGCGCTTTGGTGGCGAAAGTGAAAGCCTGTACGCGCCGGCGCTGGTGGCCAACCCGGAACTGCGTGGTGTACTGATCAATAACGACACGGTGCGTTCGACCCTGGACCGTGCGCGTCGCGCCGACATTGCCCTGATCGGCATCGGCGACATGAGCGAGAACAGCAATATGGTGCGCATGGGCTGGTTCTCGCCGCAGGAAATCGCCCAGGCCCGCTTGTCCGGCACGGTGGGCGACATGATGGGCTATGACTTTATCGATATTCACGGCCAGCCGGCGGTCAACGCCATTCAAGGGCGAGTGATCGGGTTGACCGTGCAGGAGCTGTTCCGTATCCCGGATGTGGTGGCGATTGCCAGTGAGAACACCAAGGCGGCAGCGACCCTCGGCGCATTGCGCTCGGGGGTGATCAATACCCTGGCGACGACCGTGACCAACGCACATACCATCCTGGCATTGGACGACGCCACCCGAAAAACCTGACTCAACACCCGTCCAAATGTGGACTGGAGACCAATTTGGAATGGGAAGAATGTGGGAGGGGGCTTGCCCCCGATAGCAGTGTGTCAGCCGGCTTATATGTTGACTGGCACACAGCCATCGGGGGCAAGCCCCCTCCCACAGTGGTTTTATATAAGTCAGGGGGACAGGTTTTGTAATAGTTTTGCGTTGTAGGAAATTTATGTTTGGGCTGTAGGATTCAAGTCCTTTGGTTATTTCAGGACTTGCATGAACACCCTCTCGGAGCCCCCCAGTCGTCTTTCCCCAAGGCACTCGCTGTCGTCGTTCCCGCTCGTACACCCCGTATTTCGTCGACTAACCTTGTCCCGGTCCAGTGACCGCGTTTTGCCGTGTCCGGCATTCTGAACCACTTGAATACAGAGAACCCATAGATGGAATGGTTAGCGGATCCAACGGCCTGGCTCGGCCTTGCGACCTTGATTGTGTTGGAACTGGTACTGGGCATCGACAACCTGGTGTTTATCGCGATCCTCGCGGACAAATTGCCGCCTGAACAGCGCGACCGTGCGCGGCTGATCGGTTTGTCCCTGGCTTTGCTGATGCGCCTGGGCCTGCTGGCAAGTATTTCCTGGCTGGTGACGCTGACCCAGCCGCTGTTCGAGGTGTTCGACAAGAGTTTCTCCGGGCGTGACCTGATCATGCTGTTTGGCGGTGTGTTCCTGTTGTTCAAGGCCACCATGGAGTTGCATGAACGCCTGGAAGGGCATGTGGCCCAGCACAAGGGCAACGTGGCCTATGCCATGTTCTGGCCGATCGTGGCGCAGATCGTGGTGCTCGACGCGGTGTTCTCCCTGGATGCGGTGATTACCGCCGTGGGCATGGTCGATGAGCTGGCGGTGATGATGATCGCGGTGATCGTGTCCATCGGCCTGATGATCGTGGCGAGCAAGCCGCTGACCCGCTTCGTCAACGCCCACCCGACGGTGATCATGCTGTGCCTGGGCTTTTTGATGATGATCGGCTTTGCGCTGACTGCCGAAGGCCTGGGCTTTCATATCCCCAAAGGCTACCTGTACGCGGCGATCGGCTTCTCGATTCTGATTGAAGTGTTCAACCAGATCGCCCGTTCGCGGCGCAAGAAGTCGGCGCAAGGCGTATTGCCGGTGCGTGAGCGCACCGCCCACGCGGTGATGCGCCTGCTCGGCGGTCGCGGCCTGGCGGTGGAGGAGGTCGGTGAAGAGGTGGCCGACCTGCTGGACGCGTCGGATGCTGCGCAAGGTCCGTTGTTCGATCGACGCGAGCGCGTGATGATCAGCGGCGTGCTGCAACTGGCTGAACGCCCGATCCGCACATTGATGACGCCACGGGCCAAGGTTGACTGTATCGACTTGGCGGACGATCCCGAGAGCATTCGCTTGAAACTGATGCATTCGTCCTACTCGCGGCTGCCGTTGATCCGTAACGGTGCGGTCGATGAGCCGTTGGGTTTCGTGCACAAAAAGGAATTGCTCAAGGAATACCTGGCCGGCAACGAGCCGAATCTTGCCCATCTGGCGCGCCGTGCGATCAACCTGCTGGAGAGCTTTTCGATCCTCAACGCCCTGGAACAGATGCGTCAGGAATCTACGCACATCGCCTTTGTGATCAACGAATTCGGCGATTTTATGGGGGTGTTGAGCATGACCGACATCCTGGAGTCCATCGCCGGTGAATTGCCGGACGCCAGTGAAATCGAGGGTCCGGATATCGTCGAGGAAGGCGCCGGTTTTCGTGCCAGTGGCGCCTTGAACCTGAGCCAGGTCGGTCAGCGCACCGGCTTCAAGGCCGTGGCTACCGAGGATTATCAGACACTGGCTGGCCTGCTGATGAGCCTGCTCGATCGTCTGCCGGTGGTAGGCGATAGTCTGGAACATCAGGGCTGGCGATTGACGGTGGCCGCGGTTGAAGAGCGACGGGTGACGCAGGTGGTCTTGCAGCCTTGCTCCGATCAAAGCGACTGAACAGGCTGTCCACATACTGCTGTTGTTGTTCCATGGGGCCGAACCCCTTGTGCAGCTCCACCCTGGCGCCATGTTCGTAGATCAACAGCGTGGGAGTGCCCGTGACGTCAGGGTGCCTTGGGGTATGGGCGCAATCGAGCACCATGCTGACTATCCACGGATGGCGCCAGGCGACTTTTTCGAACAACGGGGCTGCACTGGCGCAGGCCGGGCAGTGCTCCGAGACGAACAGAATGAACACGGGGCGCGGTGTATTCAGCACGCGCTGGAAGTCCTTGGCACTGGATATCGTTCGCGTGGCGGCGCCCATGGTGATCTCCTGTCGACGGCGTTGGTTGTTGCCAACGCTAGGCCGGTGATTCAGCCCCGTCTACTGTCAACCTTCACAGGTCGGGCTGGCGCTCCAGCCGTTCCCGGGCCTTGCGCGCCTGGTTGGCGCATTTTCGGTATTCCTCGTTGTCACGGGACGCCTTGGCCTCGCGGTAGGCATGGTGATTCTGGCTGGTGTAGTTGGTGTCGAAGGCTTCCTTGAGTTTGCGCAGTTGTTCCTTGCAGTCGCGGCGGTCGTTGCTCGCCAGCGCGTTGCCGGCCACCAGATAGCACAGCATTAACAGGCCAAGGCTCAATTTCATCCGGGGGTTCCTCCATGTAGGGGCTTGCTCGCTCTACAGGTTAGCCCAACGGTGCACAGTTGGTGCGCAGTAACACCGTTGTGGGGCAACCGGTAGCAGCCTGATGGGGTGATGGCGCAACGCCGCTGCGTTCTTCAATCGCTATCCTGCTGATCCATAAACAATTTCCTTCGTACGTATGTTTCCCTGAAAGCATATGGCACACTTTCTGCTGTCTATTCCGTTGTTACATACCAAGTTCCGGTATAGCGGAATACACATCTCCTGGAGTGCTTGTCATGCATCACCGACCTTCCGTGTTCAAAGCGTGTGTTTTTCTCTTCGCCGCCTCGGCGTGCGTTGCCAGCCTCGCGCAGGCGGCGGACAGCAAACTCGATGACGTGCTCAAGCGTGGGCATCTGATCGTGGGTACAGGCAGTACCAACGCGCCGTGGCACTTCCAGGGAGCGGATGGCAAGTTGCAGGGGTTCGATATCGACATTGGCCGCATCGTCGCCAAGGGCCTGTTCAATGACCCGAGCAAGGTCGAGTTCGTGGTGCAGTCATCCGACGCGCGGATTCCCAACCTGCTGACCGACAAGGTCGACATGAGTTGCCAGTTCATCACCGTCACCGCCAGCCGTGCGCAGCAAGTGGCCTTCACCCTGCCGTACTACCGCGAAGGCGTCGGCCTGCTGCTGCCGAACACCAGCAAGTACAAGGAAATCGAAGACCTGCAGGCGGCGGGCGATGGCGTCACCGTGGCCGTGCTGCAGAACGTGTATGCCGAGGAATTGGTGCACCAGGCGCTGCCCAAGGCCAAGGTCGACCAGTACGACAGCGTCGACCTGATGTACCAGGCCGTGAATTCCGGTCGCGCCGATGCCGCCGCCACCGACCAGTCCTCGGTCAAATACCTGATGGTGCAAAACCCTGGCCGCTACCGCAGCCCGACTTATGCCTGGAGCCCGCAGACCTACGCGTGTGCGGTCAAGCGTGGCGACCAGGACTGGCTGAACTTCGTCAATACCGCGCTGCATGAAGCCATGACCGGCGTCGAATTCCCCACCTACAAGGCCTCGTTCAAGCAATGGTTCGGCGTTGACCTGCCGGAGCCGGCGATTGGTTTCCCTGTGGAATTCAAGTGATCCGCAACAATCGGGGCGCGCTTGATGGCGCCCCATTCAGGTAGTGCCGACCATGAACTATCAGTTGAACTTTGCCGCCGTATGGCGTGATTTCGACACCTTGCTGGCGGGTCTCGGCCTGGGTCTGCAGTTGGCCCTGCTGTCAATCGCCATCGGCTGCGTGATCGGCCTGCTGATGGCGTTTGCCATGCTGTCCAGGCACCGCGCGTTGCGCATCTTCGCTTCGGTGTACGTGACGGTGGTGCGCAACACGCCGATTCTGGTGTTGATCCTGTTGATCTATTTCGCGTTGCCGTCGCTGGGGATTCGCCTGGATAAAATTCCGTCGTTCATCATTACCCTGTCGCTGTATGCCGGAGCCTATCTGACCGAAGTATTTCGCGCCGGGCTGTTGAACATTCCTAAGGGCCTGCGCGAAGCCGGCTTGGCGATCGGCCTGGGTGAGTGGCGTATCCGCGCCTATATCACCGTGCCGGTGATGCTGCGCAACGTGCTGCCGGCGCTGTCGAACAACTTTATCTCGCTATTCAAGGACACCTCCCTGGCCGCTGCGATTGCGGTGCCGGAGCTGACCTATTACGCCCGCAAGATCAACGTCGAAAGCTACCGGGTGATTGAAACCTGGCTGGTCACGACTGCGCTCTACGTGGCTGCCTGTTACCTCATTGCCATGCTGCTCCGTTACCTGGAACAGCGTCTGGCGATCCGTCGTTAAGGAGGGTTTCCATGTACGAATCCCCCAGTTGGCTGCATGAATTGTGGATTGCCCGGGAGACGCTGTGGGCAGGGTTTCAGACCAGCATCTACTGCTCGGCGCTGGCGATTATCTTCGGCACCCTGATCGGCATCTTCGCCGGGCTGGTGCTCACTTACGGCAAGTTCTGGATGCGTGCGCCGTTTCGTCTGTATGTCGACCTGATTCGCGGCACGCCGGTGTTTGTGCTGGTGTTGGCGTGTTTCTACATGCTGCCGGCGCTCGGCTGGCAGATCAGCGCGTTCCAGGCCGGCGCCGTCGGGCTCACGCTGTTCTGTGGCTCACACGTCGCGGAAATCGTGCGCGGTGCGCTGCAAGCCATTCCCCGTGGGCAACTGGAAGCGGGCAAGGCGATTGGCCTGACGTTCTACCAGTCCCTGGGCTACGTGCTGTTGCCCCAGGCGCTGCGGCAGA
>Ga0105246_10000111_pt1 | contig 36399 bp, 38 predicted proteins | sample KBSM64metaG_FD_99694 | JGI IMG/M metagenome (GOLD analysis project Ga0105246, IMG submission 99694) | Miscanthus rhizosphere microbial communities from Kellogg Biological Station, Michigan, USA - KBS M6-4 metaG | ecosystem: Host-associated > Plants > Roots > Rhizosphere > Soil | place... | reverse complement strand
GACGTGATCGCCATCGGCAGCCCGCTGGTGGTGATCGAAACCGAAAGTGACCTGGCCGAGGAAGCGCCCGCGCCCGCTCCCAAGGCGGAAGTGGTCGAGAAGCGGACCGAGGCGGAAACGCCCGAGGCCGACGATGTCGAGAAGGCTGTCGAGGAGGCGGGCGAGCTTGAGCCGGCGCCCGTCCCGACTCCTGCTCCGAAAGCCGCGTCCGTGGCCAACCCGGCGCCCGTCGCGCATTCCGGCGTGAAAGTATTGGCGAGCCCCGCCGTCCGCGCACGCGCCAAGGAGCTTGGCATCGATTTGGCCGAGGTCCGCCCCGCCGAAGACGGCCGTGTCCGCCACGCCGATCTCGACGCCTTCCTCTCCTACGGCGCCTCCAAGGGCTATGCCCCGGCCGGCAAGGTGATCCGCGACGAGCAGATCAAGGTCATCGGCCTGCGCCGCCGCATCGCCGAGAACATGGCGGCTTCGAAGCGCCACATCCCGCATTTCTCGTACGTCGAGGAATGCGACGTCACCAATCTCGAAAAGCTGCGGGCCGATCTCAACGCCAATCGCGGCCAGAAGCCCAAGCTCACCCTGCTGCCGCTGCTGATCACCGCGATCTGCCGCGCACTGCCCGAGTTTCCGATGATCAACGCGCGCTATGACGACGAGGCTAAGGTGGTCAGCCGTTCGGGATCGGTCCATCTCGGCGTGGCGACGATGACCGACGCCGGGCTGATGGTACCGGTGATCCGCGATGCACAGGGCAAGAACCTGTGGCAATTGGCGAGCGAGGTTGCTCGGCTCGCCGAGGCCGCGCGGAGCGGCAGCGCTAAGTCCGACGAGTTGTCGGGTTCGACACTTACCGTCACTTCGCTTGGCCCTCTTGGCGGCATCGCCTCGACCCCCGTCATCAATCGCCCGGAAGTGGCGATCATCGGCCCGAACCGGATCGTCGAACGGCCGATGTTCGTGCCCGACGGCATGGGTGGAGAGCGGATCGAGAAGCGCAAGCTGATGAACCTGTCGATCAGCTGCGACCACCGCGTGGTCGACGGTTACGACGCCGCCACGTTCGTCCAGGCGGTGAAGAAGCTCATCGAAACGCCGGTGCTTTTGCTCGCCGGCTGACGTGATATAGTCGCGCGATGAGCCGCGACCCGCGCATCGACGCCTACATCGACAAGGCCGGCGAGTTCGCCAAGCCGATCCTGCGGCACATTCGCGAGCTCGTTCACGCGACCGTCCCCGGCGCGGGAGAGGCGGTCAAATGGGGCATGCCGCACTTCACCCACAACGGGAAGAACATCGCCGGGATGGCCGCGTTCAAGGCGCATTGCGCGGTGATGGTCCACGGAGACGGCCGACAGGCCGAGAGCGACGGAATGGGCAGCTACGGCAAGTTGAATTCGCTGAAGGACCTTCCCGACGATTCCGAGCTGGCGGCCAAGCTGATCGAGGCGCGCGACCGGATCGACACCGCCGGAACCGCAGTAAGGCGACCCGCGAAGCCCAAGCCGAAAGTCGAGTTGCCAATCCCGCAAGACTTCGAGGCGGCCTTGCGCGACAACCCCGACGCGAGAGCTGCGTTCGAGGGATTTCCGCCCTCGCAACGCCGCGAATATATCGAATGGGTCAGCGACGCGAAGCAGGATGCGACCCGCGCCAAACGTCTCGCCACGTCGATCGAATGGCTCGCCGAAGGCAAGCGCCGCAACTGGAAATACGAGCGCTGAAATCAAGCCCGGCAGCGCTGTTGACACCCCGCGGCCCCTGCCTTAGTGGCGCGGCTCCCAAGCGGTGCAGCGCCTAGATACGCGGGTGTAGCTCAGTTGGTTAGAGCGCCGGCCTGTCACGCCGGAGGTCGCGGGTTCAAGTCCCGTCACTCGCGCCACTTGGGACCTTCCAGGAACCCGTTTCCATCCAGATCAGGAAGCGCCTGAGCGGCAGCAGCCACGCGACGCCGAGCACGACATAAACGATCGTCTGGGCCCAGATCGGCAACCGCCCGATCCACTGCGACGCCCACACCACCCCGCCGGCGTAAAGCCCCAGAGCGGCAAGCAAACCCAGGATGCCCAGCGGAATCCGCAGCGTCGGCTCAGTGCGCATCAGAAGGGCCCGAGCAGACGGGTGGGAGTAATCACGCCGGTCAAGGGCATGTCATGCCATTCGTTGGGCAGCTCGCGCACTTCCTGCATGTCCCAGGCGAGCCCGAAGCGGATCGTGTCGGGATGTGCGCCGAGCCATTTGTCGTAGAAGCCGCCGCCCTGGCCGAGGCGATGGCCATGCGGCGTGAAGGCGACGAGCGGCATGAACAGCACATCGGGGACCACCTCGGGCGCATCCTCGCTGCCCTGCATCAGGTTGAAATAGCCCTTGGCGAGATCGCTCTCGCCGTAAGGATCGGTGTGCTGGCGGAAGATCATCGGCGTCTGCAGGTCGACCAGCCAGGGCAGGGCGATGGTGTGACCGCGCTCGAAGAAGAACTTCGCGTAGGAATTGGCCGGCGCCTCGCCGGGATCGGCGCGGTAGAACCCGATCACCGCATCGTCGGGTACGAGATCGAGCACCGCGGCCGGCGGGCGGTGGAACACCAAGGCGCTTATCTCAGCCGGCAACGAGGCGGCGTACTCGACGCGCGCCTTGCGCAGGCGATTGCGAATCTCTTTTTTCTGTTGGGCGATGTCCGGCATCAGGACCCGCTAGCCGGAAATGGTGAGTGGCGGAACCACCATGGGTCGGAGCCGGGGAAATCCTCTGACGCCTCAACGTCAGGTGGGAACCATATGCACCGGCCCTCGGGTTTCTCTTGCGAGAAGGGGCCCGCGAACCGGGCAGGGACAGCCCCCAAGGATTGCTTATAGCCTCAGGGATATTCGATCGGCGCGTGCCGGGCAGTCCCGCCGAGGCCTATGTAGGGATTATGACGAGCGGCGGCAATGGTCGGGCTCACCAACCGCCGCCGCCACCGCCCCCTCCGCCACCGCCGGACGACCCCCCGCCGCCCGAACCACTGCTCGATCCGGGCGCGGTCGAGGCCGATGAGATAGTGCTTGCCAGTGAGGAGCCGACCGTTCCGGCGAAGCGTCCGGGATTGGACCAGGCGTTATCCGATCCGGAATACCAGCCGAACGTGCGTCCCTGTCGCGCCGGATCGGCTTCGGCGGCGGCGAGCACCGCGGCGAACTTGTCGGCCCAGCGGTTCTCCACGCCGAGCGCGATGGCGTGAGGCAGATAACGTTCGAACAGCTCCGGCGTCTTCTCCGGCGGATGCATGGTTTCGAGCCGATCCTCCTCCGCAATCGACAGGTATTGCTCGAATCCCGCGATGCGGTCCATCAGGTCGCGTCCCGCCTTCGTGGGCGCGCTCATCCAGGCAAAGGCCGAAAGAACCAGCGGCAGCGTCAGCAGCGGCGCGAAAATCCACCCCCAGGTGCCGAACGGCTCGACCTGGGCGAGGCGGATGAAGGCGATGCCAAACAGGATGATCCCGCCAACCATCGATGCGGCAATCAGCGCGCCGTTCGCCCAGCCTTTGCGGTGGCGCGAGACGAGCCACGCGGCCGCGAGCATCAGCGCCAGCCCGAGGGCAGGCACGAAACGCTCGGCCGAGGTGCTGTAAAAATCGGACCAGGCGATCGCCGTGGCGATCAGCAGCATTGCGGTGAACATCAGCGCGATGCCCATCCAAGCCCAACCCTGGTTCCTGACGAAGGTGACGTCCTTGTAGGCTTCCTCCAATCCTTCGCTCAGTCCTTTGCGGGCAAGGCCGAAGCGCTCGTGGTTCTTGTCGTCCATCTCGATCGTGTCGCTGCCGGCGAACAGTGCGCTGAGCATCGCCTTCTCAGGCGCGGGCAAGTCGCCGCGCCCGCTTGTCTTCGCGAGAGTGGTCTTCTTGCTGTGGAAGATGCCCCCGTCGCTTTCGACCAGCTTCAGCTCGCCATGCACCCCACTTTCGACGACCGCAGCGGCGAAGCAGCGGTCGTCGAATCCCATGCGCTTGATATAGCGGATCGCCGCGGCGGAGAGATCATCCGGCGGGGTGAACAGCGGCACCACCGTGCCGGGAATCGGCCCCCGCCCGGCGCGCTTCCAGGCGAAGAAGTAATAGACCAGCAGTCCGAGCAATGCCGCCAGCGCCCCAGCGCCCGGGGCTTGGTCCTGAAAGCCGAGGCGGGCGGGCGAAGGCTTCGGCGGCTCGGCGACCACGCCTTTCGGCCAGCGCACCGCCACGGTCAGCCCTTCGTATGGCCCGAGTGGCGCGGTGGTGCGAAATGCAATCTCTCCGGGCGCTTCGGAAACGACCTTCGCGGCATGGCCGGTCGCGCCTTGCGGGCCGGTGTAGACCGCGCGTTCGGACCCGAACGGCACCGCTTGCGGCAACCGGATGTGCGCTTCAGCCGTGTCGATCGGGAAGGCCCATCCGTTTCCGGTGACGTTCCAGTAGAGCTCGTCGTAGCCGTCGAAGAAGCCGAGCTGGCGCGTCGTGGTGTAGCGGATGACGTAAGTGTGCTCGCCGTAATCGAGATACTTGTCGCCCGAGCCGATCTGCACCCGCACGTCGTTGCCGCTCTGCTGGGTTTCGTATGGTTCCGGTTGCCCGTCGCGCTCGACACCGGCGACGTCGAAACCGACACGAACGCGCCGCCCTGTCTCGTCGTAGGTCGTCGGGAAGTCGCGGAAGATGCCGTGCTGGATACTGTTGCCCTCGACGTTGACACGGATCGTCTCGGTCACGTTGAGCGCTCCGTCGGCGCGGACGGCGATGTCGCTGCGCCAGGAGAGGATGCGTTCCTCGGCCAGCGCGCCCCCTGGCAGCAGGAACGCAAGCACGGCGACGAGCAGCGCCAGCAGCCGCGTCGCGCGGATCATCAGCTCAGCCCTTGGCCGCGCCGAACGAGACTTTCGGCGCCTGCTGGATCGAGGCGTCTCCATCGGCGTAAAACTCGGCCTCGCTGAACCCCAGCGGGCGGGCGAACAGCACGTTTGGGAACGACTGGATGCTGCTGTTCAAGTCGCGCACCGTGGCGTTGTAATAGCGCCGCGCGCCCTGCAGCTGCTCCTCGATCTCGCTCAGTTCGCTTTGCAACTGGCGAAAATTGTCGTCAGCCTTGAGATCGGGATAGGCCTCGGCCACCGCCATCAGGCGGCCGAGCATTCCGGTGAATGCATTGTCCGCGTGCGCGGTGGCCGCCACGCTCCCCGCATTGGCGGCCTCCGCGCGGTGCTCGGTGACCTCGTTGAGTACACTCTTCTCGTGCGCCGCGTAGCCTTCGACGGTGCTGACAAGATTGGGCACCAGGTCGGCGCGCCGCCGCAGCTGCACAGTGATGCCGCTGAAGCCTTCTTTCGTCAGCGCCCGCAGGCGCACCAGGCGGTTGTAAATCGCGATGGCCCAGAGGACGAGCACGACGATGACGGCGATGGCGATGACGGTCGGCAACATGCGATACCCCCCGGTGTGCGTGAGTTTAGCCGGCGCTTTCCAGCCGCGATGCCAGCCCTTCGAGCCGTTCGGCGAGCTCCTCGAGCCCGTCCGCTACTTTTGCATTGGCCGTGGCCGGCATCCCGCTGCCTTGCTTCAACTCGTGATTTTCATCGGCCAGCAGAAGTGCTGCGAACAGCAGCGCGCGCGCCTCGGACTGCCCGGCAATCTGCGGCATGTCCTGCAGCTTGGCATCGATCGTCCGACCGAGCATCGCGATGTGGGCTTCCTCGCCCTCGGCGCAGGCAATGGCGAACTTGCGCCCGGCGATGTCGAGATTGACATTGCTCATGGCTCGAGGGCTCCCAGCAGTCGGTCGAGCTCGGCGAGGGCGGCCCCGGCTTCACCGCGCAAGTTCTGGTACTTGCGTTCGAGATCTGGGTCGCCCCCTGGCGAAGTCGTCAACGGGCGCTGCGAGGCCGCGCGCTCGATCCTTGCCGCGGCGGTCTCGATCCGGGCCAGCGCCCGCTGAGTTCGTTCCCCGTCCATCGCGGCAGCTTACGCAAATGCGCCCGCGCGGGCAAAGCCTTGGTTCAGAAAGCTGTGAACAGTTCTCGGCGAGCGGCGGGCGGTATTCCGGCGCCGCGCTTGACGGGGGAAAGGTGGTCCGCAAGAGAGGCGGCGCATCGAATCAGCGCTGCTTATCCCTCGCAGGAGCCCGCCCGAATGAGCCTCGATCCCGCCCGCCTGGCGCCCATGGCCAACGCCATCCGCGCGCTGGCGATGGACGCGGTGCAGGCCGCGAATTCGGGGCATCCGGGCATGCCGATGGGCATGGCCGACGTGGCCGCGGTGCTGTGGTCGAAGTACCTCAAGTTCGATCCGGCCGCGCCGAAGTGGGCCGACCGGGACCGGTTCGTGCTCAGCGCCGGCCATGGTTCGATGCTGCTTTATTCGGTGCTGCACCTGACGGGCTACGAGCGCCCGACGATCGACGACATCCGGGGCTTCCGCCAGCTCGGCAGCCCGTGCGCCGGACATCCGGAGAACTTCCTGCTCGACGGTGTCGAGGCGACCACCGGGCCGTTGGGCCAGGGCCTCGCCATGGCGGTCGGCATGGCGATCGCCGAGCGCCACCTGAACGCCGAGTTCGGCGACGGGCTGGTCGATCACCGCACCTGGGTTATCGCTGGCGACGGTTGCCTGATGGAAGGCGTCAATCACGAGGCCATTGGTCTCGCCGGACACCTGAAGCTCGGGCGAATGATCGTGCTGTGGGACGACAACCACATCACCATCGACGGGTCGACCGATCTTTCGACCAGCGAGGACATCCGCGCGCGCTATGCCGCCACCGGATGGCATGTGGTCGGCTGCAACGGGCACGACGTGAACGACGTCGCCCGGGCGATCGACGAAGCCCTGGCCGATCCGCGCCCGTCGCTGATCGCGTGCAAGACGGTGATCGGCAAAGGGGCGCCCAACAAGCAGGGCACCAGCGCCACGCACGGCGCCGCGCTGGGCGAGGCCGAAGTGGCAGCCGCGCGCGAGACGCTCGGCTGGACTTCACCGCCGTTCGAGATTCCGGCCCAGATCTACGCCGACTGGAACACCACCGGCGAGCGCGGCAAGGCCGCTCACAGCGAATGGCAAGGGCGGCTCAAGGCCAGTTCGCGCGCCGCCGAGTTCGCCGCCCGCATGGACGGCGACCTGCCGGGGTTACATGACTGGTCGGCTTACAAGGCCAAGGTGGCGTCCGACGGCCCGAAGATGGCGACCCGCAAGTCCAGCGAAGCCGCGCTCGGCGTGCTGACTCAGGACGTGCCGGCGCTGATCGGCGGCTCGGCCGACCTGACCGGCTCGAACAACACCAAGACACCCTCGACCGGCCCGCTGACCGCCGAGAACTACGGCGGGCGCTACGTTTATTACGGCATTCGCGAGTTCGGCATGGCCGCGGCGATGAACGGCATGGCGCTGCACGGCGGGGTGATCCCGTACGGCGGCACATTCCTGGTCTTCACCGACTATTGCCGCCCGGCGATCCGCCTCTCGGCGTTACAGCACGTCCGCGTGGTCTACGTGATGACCCACGATTCGATCGGCCTCGGCGAGGACGGCCCGACCCACCAGCCAGTCGAGCACGTGCAGAGCCTGCGGGCGATCCCGAACCTGCTGGTGATGCGCCCGGCCGACACCCTCGAAACTGCGGAGTGCTGGGAAATCGCGCTCAATGAAACCAGTCGGCCGTCGGTCCTGGCCCTAACCCGGCAGAACCTGCGTGCGGTGCGCCACGACGCCAGCGAGAACTTGTGCGCCAAGGGTGCCTACCGGTTGCGGCTGGCCACGGCGGCCCGCCAGGTGGTGCTGATCGCCACCGGCTCCGAAGTCGAGCTGGCGCTGAATGTCGCTGACGCGCTCGAAGAGCAGGGGATTGGGGCCGACGTCGTCTCGATGCCGTGCACCGAATTGTTCGACGAGCAGCCGGAAAGCTACCGCGCCGACGTTCTTCCCGCCGACGGGTTGCGCGTCTCGATCGAGGCCGGAACCACCTTCGGATGGGAACGCTACACCGGTCTCGATGGAGTGCGCGTCGGCCTCGACCACTTTGGCGCCTCGGCCCCGGCGGAAGAGCTGTTTGCCGAATTTGGCTTCAGCGTCGAGGCGATCGTTCCGAAAATTCTCGCAAAACTAGATAAATAACAGGAGTTCTTGAGATGGCGACGAAGGTAGCGATCAACGGGTTCGGGCGCATCGGGCGGCTTGTTGCCCGCGTAATCCTGGAGCGCGACGATCACGACCTCGAGTTGGTTTCGATCAACGACCTCGCCGATACCAAGTCGAACGCATTGCTGTTCGGTTTCGACAGCACGCACGGCCGCTTCCCGGGCAAGGTCGAGACCGACGGCAACGATCTGGTCGTCAACGGCAAGCGCATCCACGTGACCGCCGAGCGCGATCCGGGCAAGCTGCCGCACAAGGCCAACGGAATTGAGCTGGTGCTCGAATGCACCGGCTTCTTCCAGTCGGACGAGGCCAGCCGGCCGCACATCGCCGCCGGGGCGAAGAAGGTGCTGATCTCGGCTCCGGCCACCGGCGTTTCGAAAACCATCGTCTTCGGCGTCAACCAGGACACGCTGACTGCCGACGACGACATCGTCTCCAACGCCAGCTGCACCACGAACTGCCTCGCGCCCGTCGCCAAGGTGCTGAACGACGCGATCGGCATCGAGCGCGGGTTCATGACCACGATCCACAGCTACACCAACGACCAGCGCATGCTCGACCAGATCCACTCGGATCTGCGCCGCGCCCGCGCCGGGGCGATGAACATGATCCCGACCACCACCGGCGCCGCCCGCGCCGTCGGCCTGGTGTTGCCGGAACTCAAGGGCAAGCTCGACGGATCGTCGGTGCGCGTGCCGACGCCGAACGTCAGCCTCATCGACCTGGTGTTCACGCCTTCGCGCGACACCACCAAGGAAGAGATCAACGCTGCGCTGAAGGCGGCATCCGAGGGCGCCATGAAGGGCGTGCTGGCCTACACCGACCAGCCGCTCGTCAGCACCGACTTCAACCACCAGCCGCCCAGCTCGACCGTCGACAGCCTCGAAACAGCGGTGCTCGAAGGCAAGCTCGGCCGGGTGGTCAGCTGGTACGACAACGAATGGGGCTTCTCCAACCGGATGATCGACACCGCCGGGGTGATGGCGAAGTTCCTCTAGGGGAAGAGTTATGAGCGGGAGGCTGGCAGGGATCGCGCGACATCACGAGCCGAAGGGGCCGATGGAGACGGTTGACGCGGTCTCCGTCACCGCCTCCGCGGGCGTACACGGCGACTTTCGCGGCGGCCTTGCCTCGACCAAGCCGGGCCGCACGCGCCAGGTCTCGTTGATCGAGCGCGATTGTTGGAACGCCGCCGCAGCCGAGGCACGTTGCCCGTACGAGTGGTGGAATTCGCGTCGCAACCTGTTGGTCGAGGGACTGCGTTTGCCACGCTCTCCTGGCACCAGGTTGCAAATTGGCGCAACGCTGGTCCTGGAGATCACCGACGAATGCAATCCGTGCGAGCGGATGGAAGCGCTGCATCACGGCCTGCGTGCCGCGCTTACGCCCGATTGGCGCGGTGGCTTCCTCGGCCGCGTGGTCGATGACGGCGAGATCGCCGTTGGCGACGAGATAAGGATCATTTGATGGCGTTCCGTACCCTTGACGATCTCGGTGAGGTGCAGGGCAAGGTCGCGCTCGTGCGGGTGGACCTGAACGTGCCGATGCAGGACGGGCGAGCCACCGACGTGACACGCATCGAGGCGGTTGCGCCGACGATCCTCGAACTGGCCGATGCCGGCGCGAAGGTCTTGTTGCTGGCGCATTTCGGGCGACCCAAGGGAGAGCGCAGCTCGACCATGTCGCTCAGCCTGGTCCAGGGCGCGGTCGAGGCGGTGCTCGGGCGCGAAACGATGTACATCTCGGAAATCACCGGGCCAATCGTCGGGCAGTCGCTCGGCATCATGCGTCCGGGCGATATCGGCATTCTCGAGAACACCCGGTTCTGGCCGGGCGAGGAGAAGAACGATCCCGAGCTGGCCAAGGCGATCGCGGCGAACGGCGATTTCTACGTCAACGACGCCTTTTCGGCCGCACACCGGGCGCATGCCAGCACGGAAGGTCTGGCGCACCTGCTGCCCGCCTATGTCGGACGCGCCATGGAGAAGGAGCTCAAGGCGCTCGACGCGGCGCTCGGCAATCCTGAAAAGCCGGTTGCCGCCGTGGTCGGCGGGGCCAAGGTTTCGTCAAAGTTGGCGGTGCTCGAACATCTGGTCAGAAAGGTCCAGCACCTGATTATCGGCGGCGGGATGGCCAACACCTTTCTCGCCGCACGCGGTGTCGATGTCGGCAGGAGCCTGTGCGAGCACGACCTCGCCGCCACGGCCGAGGCGATTCTCGACGCCGCCGATGCGGCCGGCTGCACGGTGCACCTGCCTTATGACGTCGTGGTGGCTAAGGAATTCGCGGCCAATCCGCCCAGCCAGCGCACCTGCAACGTCCACGAAGTCGGCGCCGACGAGATGATTCTCGACATCGGCCCGCAGGCGACCGAAGCGCTGGCCGACGTGCTCAAGACTTGCCGCACGCTGGTGTGGAACGGTCCGCTCGGCGCGTTCGAGACGCCGCCGTTCGATACCGCGACCGTGGCGCTGGCGAAAACCGCGGCGGCGTTGACTCGCGAAGGCTCGCTGATCTCGGTCGCCGGCGGCGGCGACACGGTGGCGGCGCTCAACCATGCGGGAGTGGCGAGCGACTTCACATACGTTTCGACTGCAGGCGGTGCCTTCCTCGAGTGGATGGAGGGCAAAACGCTGCCGGGCGTGGCCGCATTGGCTATCTAGCCGAGGCGACCTGCGCCGCGTCCGGTGCCGATTCCTTCAACAGCGGCACCAGTATCTCGTTGAGCCGGTCGACGTTGAACGCCCCGGCCTTGGCGTATCGCACCTTGCCGGCTCTATCGATCACGAAGTTAGTCGGTACCGCGTGGTCGATATAGGCATAAGGACCTTTGAGCTTGTGGATCGGCTCGATGGTCATCACGCTGAACAGTTCCTTGAGCTTCTTTTCGGGAACCGAGCCCTCGGTGGTTATCGCGAAGACCCGCAAGCCGTGCTTCTGCTGCGCCTTGTAGTACGCATCGAGCGCCGGAAGCTCCGCGCGACAAGGCACGCACCAGGTCGCCCAGAAGTTCAACACCACGACCTGACCGCGCAGTTCGGCCAGCTTGACCTTCCCCCCGTTGACCAGCGTAAGCTCGAAGTCCGGCGCAAGTTCGCCGACCTTGGGCGTGCGGGCTTGCGCGCTGGATCCCATGGTCAGCAAGGCCAGCGGCAGTACGAGCAGTGATGATTTGCGCATTGGACGTTCCCCCCGGGGATCGAACCTGACGGAGCCCGCGGACCCGGTCAATTCGTTTCCGCCTGTCACCCGTTGCCGCGCGGCGGCAGCATGGCTAAGCCCGGCGGCAAAAGAGAGCCGAGGGAGCGACACGATGCCAATGAACACTGATGACATGACCGCCAAGATGGCTGCGGGGCAGGGCTTCATCGCCGCGCTAGACCAGAGCGGCGGATCGACCCCGAAGGCGCTCACCGGTTACGGCGTCGAAGAAGGCGCCTGGTCGAGCGACGAGGAGATGTTCGAGCTCATCCACCAGATGCGCACGCGGATCATCAAGAGCCCCACCTTCGCCGGCGGCAAGGTGATCGGCGCGATCCTATTCGAGAAAACGATGGACGGCTCGGTCGACGGCAAGCCCGTGCCGCAGGCGCTGATCGATCTCAGCGTGGTGCCGTTCCTGAAGATCGACAAGGGCCTGGAAGCCGAGACCGACGGCGTGCAGTTGATGAAGCCGATGCCAGGGCTCGACGCTTTGCTGGAGCGGGCCAAGGCGCTCGGCGTGTTCGGCACCAAGGAGCGTTCGGTGATCAACGCGGCCAATGCCGGTGGCATAGCGGCCGTCGTCGCGCAGCAGTTCGAGGTCGGCGAGCAGGTGCTGGCTCACGGGTTGATGCCGATCCTCGAGCCGGAATATTCCATCAAGGCGGCTGATCGCGGCGAGGGCGAGGAAATGCTCAAGGCCGAGATCCTCAAGCAACTCGAAGGGCTGCCCGAGGGACGGCAGGTAATGCTGAAGCTGTCGATTCCGGTCGTGCCCAATTTCTACCGCGAGCTGATCGCGCACCCCAAGGTGCTCGCGGTCGTCGCGCTGTCTGGCGGTTACAGCACCGATGAGGCCTGTGAAAAGCTGGCCGAGAACCAGGGCATGATCGCCAGCTTCAGCCGCGGGCTGCTTCAGGACTTGCGCGCCCAGCAGAGCGACGAGGAATTCGACCGCACGCTGGGTGCAGCGATCGACCAGATCCACATGGCGAGTATCCGCTAGCTCGCTACCGGGGTGTAGCGCAGCCTGAAGCTGTAGTGGCTCGGTGGAATCTGCGCCTTCGAAGTCCGCTGCGGCATAGCTTGTTCGAGCAGCAAGGTGCCGCCGTCGACACCCAGCGGTTGCCCGAGCGTCGCGAACACCGCGTGATTGGCGCCCGCGGGCTCGACCAGCACCTTGAGCCGCACCGTGCCCGCCCAGATGCATTGCACTCCGCTGGGGCAGCGGCTGTCCTGGTCGACGCTGATGGGCGTCAGGTTGACCGGGCCGAAATCGCCGGTCTGGCCCAGGGCAAGCTGCTGAACTGAGCTCGAACCGTGTCCGAACAGGGTGGCGCAGCCGGCGAGCAGTGCAAGCGGCGAGAGGGCGAGGACTTGCTTCATCGGGATGACCAACGCGTGGAGGTGCGTTCGGTATCCTGAACGGCTCTTGGCGCGGGGGATGCGGCGCGATAGGAGCCACCGATGCCAGCGCCCACCTGCCAACTCTATCTGATCTCGCCATTGCAGGTCGGCGGTGATTTCCCGGCTCGGCTGGCGAACGCGCTCACCGCCGGCCCGGTGGCGGCGTTCCAGTTCCGAGTGAAAGGCCTCGACCCGCATGGGGCGGCCCGGCTTGCCGAACCGTTGCAGGAAATCTGCGCGGGGCACGATGTCGCCTTCATCGTCAACGATTCAGTCGCGCTCGCCAAGCGGCTCAACGCCGATGGCGTCCACTTGGGTCAGGACGACGGCGACGTGCGTCAGGCGCGGGAGGAACTCGGGCGCGAGGCGCAGATCGGGGTGACGTGCCATGCCAGCGGTCATCTGGCGATGGAGGCCGGGGAAGCAGGCGCCGATTACGTCGCCTTCGGCAGCTTTTTCCCGAGCGGGACCAAGGCCAGCGAGCATCGCGCTGACCTGGAGCTGCTCGAGTGGTGGCAGGAAATCTTCGAGATTCCCTGCGTCGCCATTGGCGGGATCACCCCCGATAATTGCGGGCCGTTGGTTGCGGCGGGAGCGGACTTCCTCGCCGTCTGCGGGGCCGTGTGGAACGGTGACGAAGCAGCCGCGGTGAGGGCGCTCAACGAATCCATCAAAATGGCCGGCTGACGCAATCATCCCTTTCCTACACGCAATAATTTTGCGAACCCTGCGCAATCGCTGAGCTGGGGAGAGCCGTCGAGATGATCACCACCACGAGAGCCGTCCGCGAACTCACGCTGCGATCGATCTTGCTCGGTGGATCGCTGACGTTCCTGTTCACCGCGGCCAACGTCTATTTCGGCCTGCGCGTCGGTCTGACATTCTCAACCGCGCTGCCGGCGGCGGTGATCTCGATGGCGGTGCTGCGCACGTTCTCCGACAACAGCCTGGTCGAGAACAATATCACCCAGACGATCTGCAGCGCGGCCGGAGCGGTGGCGACGATCATCTTCATCTTGCCCGGCCTGGTGATGGTCGGGTGGTGGACCAGCTTCCCCTATTGGACGACCGTGTTCGTGTGCTTCATCGGCGGGACGATGGGCGTGATGATGTCGGTCCCGCTGCGCCGCGCGCTGGTGGTCAATTCGCCTCTGCCGTATCCCGAGGGGATTGCCGGGGCCGAAGTGCTCAGGGTCGGCGGAGCCACCGCGGAAGGCGCGGCGGAGAGCCGTTTCGGCCTCAGGACGATGCTGTTCGGCGGCGCGGTCAGCGTGGTGCTGGCGGTACTCATCGCGCTCGGCCTCGCGGCGGCCGAAATCTCCCGCTTCTTCCGCGTCGGCTCTGGCGCGACCGGGATCGCTTCGACGACCTCCCTCGGCCTGCTCGCCATCGGCCACCTGATCGGCCTCTCGGCTGGGATCGCGCTGCTCATCGGCACGGTGATCTCGTGGGGCATATTGCTGCCGTGGATGACCGCTACCGCCGGTGTTGCCGGGTCGGTCGAGGATTTCGTCGGCACGATCTTCTCAACCCAGGTACGCTTCATCGGCGCAGGAGCGATCGCCGTCGCGGCGATCTGGACGATGCTCAAGCTGGTCAAGCCGATCGCCGAGGGGCTCGCCGGCATCGCCGCCACTTCGCGTGCGCGAAAAGGGGGCGAGGCGATCGACATCACCGAGCGCGACCTTCCCGCAAGCGTCGTTTATGGCACGCTGCTCATCGCTCTGCTCCCGATCGCGTGGATGCTGTGGACCTTCGTCCAAGGCGGCCCCGTCGCGGCCAACTTCGGCGTGGCGATCACCGCGACGCTGATCTTCGTGCTCGCCATCGGCGCTGTGGTGGCGGCGGTGACCGGCTACATGGCTGGGCTTGTCGGCACCTCCAACAGCCCTGTTTCGGGCGTCGGCATTCTGTCAATTATCGTCGCCGCGATCATGGTCGTGCTCCTGTTTCCTGGCCACCATTCCGAGGCTGACACAAAAGCGTTGGTCGCTTTCGCGCTGTTCGCCACGTCGTTTGTTTTCGGCATCGCGCTGGTCTCGAACGACAACCTGCAGGATCTCAAGACCGGTTACCTCGTCGGCTCGACCCCGTGGAAGCAGCAGGTGGCGCTGGTGATCGGCATCGCCTGCGGCAGCCTGGTGATCCCGCCGGTGCTCAACCTGCTCAACACCACGATGGGCTTCGCCGGTGCGCCGAACGCCGGGCCCGGCTCCCTGCCGGCGCCGCAAGCGTCGCTAATCTCCTCGTTGGCGCAGGGCGTGCTCGGCGGCACACTGCGCTGGGACTTGCTGGGCTACGGCGCGGCGATCATCGCTGTCGTCATCGCGATCGACGAGTGGCTCGGCGTCCGTGCACGCAAGACCGGCAAGGGCTTGCGCCTGCCGCCGCTCGGCGTGGCCATGGGCATGTACCTGCCGATCTCGTTGATCCTGATCACCGCCATCGGCGCTTTCGTCGGGCATTTTTGGGACAAGCGGGCCGACCGCACGTCTCGGCCCGAGTTCATGAAGCGCAGCGGGGTGCTGCTCGCCACAGGGCTGATCGTCGGCGAGAGTCTCGCCGGCCTGGCGACGACCGGTCTGGTGGGCCTGTTCGGCGAGAACCCGCTGGTAATCGTCGGCGACGGCTTCGCGCCGGCGGCGCAGGTCATAGCGCTCGCGGCGCTGATCGGTTTCGCCTGGTACGCCTATCGCTGGACCCGCGTGGAAGCCGACAAGGTCGCCTGAGCGGATATTTTGCTGGGCTAACTCGTTGATCCGGCAAACCGGGGTGCGATCACCCCGCAGCCGGAGATTTCATCGCGATGCGTACCCTGCTCGCCGCGGTCGTGCTAATGGCGCTGACCGCTTGCGGCTCGAACGAGAGCACTAAGGAACAGGCGGCGCCGACCGCCACCGCAAGCGCAACGCCGACGAATGGCGCCGACAGCATGGCCTCGCGGGACCCGGCCGCGGGCGCGCAAGCGCAAGTCGAGATTCCCGACCCCGAACCGCGCCCGATCATGCAGGCGCAAGTCGTGCTCGATCGCCAAGGCTTCGGGCCGGGCGTGATCGACGGCAAGATGGGTATCTCAACCCAGAACGCGCTCCGGGGCTTTCAGGAGGCCCACGGGATGACGGCAACCGGCAAGCTCGATCCGGCCACTCGGCAGGCGCTCGGGCAATGGAGCAATATCGCCGCCACTCGCGTGGTTCGCATCCCGCAGGATTGGGGCAATCGGCAGTACCAGAAGACCCCCAAGCAGCCGGAAGACCAGGCCAAGATGCAGGAGCTCGGCTATCAAAGCCTCGACGAGCGTCTGGCCGAGCGCTTTCACACCACCGCTGAGGTTCTCGACCAGCTCAATCCGGATGGCCAGCCGGCCGGAATGAGCGGCCCGGCGCTGGCCGGGGGCGGCGAGTCGACTGCGCAAGGTAACGCGAAGGCCGCGCCGACCCCGGCCGCCAGCCCGGCACCGACTGCTTCCGCGTCGCGCGATCCCACGGAATCGGTTTTTCACGCGGGCCAGCTCGTGCGGGTGCCGAACATCGGCGGCGATCGCATCGATCCCGGCGTGGTCGAAGACAAGACCTGGCAGGCGACACTCGCCTCGCTCGGCGTAGGAACCGATCAGCCGCACGTAAGCAAGGTGGTGGTCGACAAGTCAGGCGGGTGGCTCAAAGGTTATGACGACGCCGGCAAGCTCGTCGCCATGTTCACCGTCACCACGGGATCGCAACACGATCCCCTTCCGCTCGGCGATTGGGGGATCACCACGATCAGCCGCAATCCGCACTTCAACTACAACCCGGACCTGTTCTGGGACGCCGACTCTGACGACACCAAGCAGCGTCTGCCGCCGGGACCGAACGGACCGGTCGGGGTGGTCTGGATCGATCTGACCAAGGAACACTACGGGATCCACGGCACCCCCGAGCCGCAAACCATTGGCCGAACCCAAAGCCACGGTTGCGTGCGGCTGACCAACTGGGATGCCGCGCGCCTGGCGCAGATGGTCGACACCTCCACCAAGGTCGTATTCCAGGCCTGAGATGCGAGTTGCCGAGCGCCTCTCGACGATCGCCGCCACGGCCACGATCACTTCGGCCGCTTGGATCCTGTTCGGCAGCGCGTGGCTCAATCATCCCGCGCCGGCCGCTCCGCAGCTGGCCGCGAGCGGTGCCGGCAGCACCGAGAGCGTAGCGGCGGTGCCGGTCGTCCACTCCGGGCAGGCTGGACTCATCATCCCCGTGGCGGGAGTCACGGCCGATAAACTAGCCGACAACTTTTCCGACGCGCGCGGCGGCGGTTCGCGGCTGCACGAAGCGCTCGACATCATGGCCCCGCGCGGCACTCCGGTTGTGGCGGCGGCTGCGGGCACGGTGGAGAAGCTGTTCCACTCCGATGCCGGCGGCAACACGATCTACGTGCGCTCGCCAGACCGGGCGACGATCCACTACTATGCGCACCTCGATCGCTACGCCGATGGATTGCGCGAAGGGCAAAGCGTCGCGCAAGGGCAGGTGCTCGGCGCTGTCGGCTCGACCGGGGACGCCAACCCCGCCGCGCCGCATCTGCATTTCGAGATCATGCGGACAAAGCCGAACGCCAAATGGTACGAGCCGGCGACTTCGATCGATCCGTACCCGCTGCTGACCGGCAAGAAGCCCTACTCAAAAACCTCGTCGAACAGCTCGAACATCGCGGCCCAGCTTTGACGGTCAGCGCTGGCGTCGTAGGCGACGTTGGGATTGAGCACGGGGCCCGGGTTGGTGAATCCATGCTTCACGCCGCCGTACGAATGGAAATGCCAGTCGGCGCCAGATTCGTCCATTTCCTCCCAGAAGGCCACGACCTGGCTGCGTGGGACCAGGGGGTCTGCATCACCGTGGCAGACCAGGATGCGGGCAGTGATCTTGCCGGGCTCCGCCGGGAGATCGGTCGCGAGCAGCCCATGGAAACTGACCACCGCGTCGAGCGGCGCCCCTTCGCGGGCCAGTTCCAGCACTGCGCCGCCGCCCATGCAAAAGCCGATCGCGGCGAGCGGCTGGCCATCGACCTCGGGCAACGAAACCAACGAGGCGATTGCCAGACGGATACGGCGGCGAAAATCCTGCGGTTGCGGACGTATTGCGGCGGCGAATTCGCGCGATTCTTCGAAATTGGTGGGATTCTTGCCGTAGAAGTCGGCGACGAAGGCGAGATAGCCGTGCTCGGCCAGCGATTGCGCCTTGTCGAGCACCACGCCGGCCTGGTTCATGATCGTCGGGTAGACCAGCACCGCCGCGCGGGGGGCGCCAATCGGACGGTATATGAGGCCCGTGAGGGCGGTGTCGCCGTCGGAGTAGGCGACGTTTTCAGCTGGCATCACTTGTCGATTCGCAGGTGCTGGCTCCCATCCTCGGTGACGTACTCGCGGTTATCCTCGCAAACGTATTCCTGCAGCTTGTAGTCCTTCATGCGGCGGAACGAGTACGAATAGGTCCACGGCCTCTCGAGGTAGGAATCTTCGACCGTGATCTGGTCTTGCAGGATGTCGGGCGCCAGCAGGCGCATGCGTTCGGTGATCTTCATCGCTCCCGAATGCGGCGTCCAGCGGAAGCGCACGTTTTCCTTGATGCCCGTAGTCTCCATGACCAGCGTGTCGCCTTCCCAGTGGCCGACTGACCGGCCGTAAAAGCTGGGGTCGACCTCGTCCCATTTCGGCAGCGTCTGGTTCATGTATATCCGCCGCACTTGGGTGAACGCTTCCTGGGTGATGTTAATCTGCTCGGGACGCTGGAACACTTCCATCGGGAACATGCCCATCATCATCGCCGGCATCCCGTCTGGGATGCAGTGAACGTAGTTGTCGCCGGCGGGTTGGTTCTCTTCGAGGCGCTGCTTGAGCTTCGCCTGGTTCGCCTCCCATTCCCCCTTGTATTCGGGCTTGAGCGGTGGGTCCGGAATCCCGCTGGGAGCATAACGAGGGTCGGCCTTTTCGCCCGGCAGCGGGTAGCGCTCCCAGGTGCCGCTGAAATCGGGGTGATCCGCGGCTGAGGCGGTGGTCGCGACAAGCAGCGCGCCGAGCGCAGCGAACGTGGCCGCCCTCATGAGGTGATCTTGTAGCGCTGCGCGTTCGGCACTCCGGGCAGCATCTTCTTCCCGCCCGGGAGGGTGAGCTCGAGCAGAAGCCCGCCCGGTTGCCCATCGCGCAGCGGCGACATGACTGCGGTCACCACGTCCCCTGGCTTGACCGTCCGTGAGGACCACCCGCCACGGTGGAGCATGTTCGGGCTGGTCATCTCCATCGTATAATGCTTGATCCCGCCTTTGCCGTCCTCCGCGTCGATATCGAGGTAGGAGTGCGGGTTGGTCCACTGGTAGGCGGTCACCTTGCCGTGGAGCGTGACCGAGCGCGTGTTGTCGAACATCGCGAACGAATGGTGCGCGGATGCCGATGACATCGCGAGGGCTGCAGCAAACGGCAGCGCTATTAGGTGCTTGGGGTTCATCCGATCCTCTCCGAAGGATGCCTTGCCGGCACCTCTTTGACGAATTCAATTTACCCTAGCCGCCAATCTCCGCAAGGGGTCCCGCTTACTCCGTGGGCAGGAAATCCGGCACCGAAAGGTAACGCTCGCCGGTGTCGTAGTTGAAGCCGAGGATTCTCGCCCCAGCGTCGACCTCGGCCAGCTTCTGCTTGATGGCCGCCAGCGTGGCGCCGCTGGAGATGCCGACCAGCAAGCCCTCCTCGCGGGCGCAGCGGCGGGCCATCTCCTTGGCGTCCTCGGCCTCGACGGCGATGGCGCCGTCGATCGACTGGGTGTGCAGGTTGGTCGGGATGAAGCCGCCGCCGATCCCCTGGATCGGATGCGGGCCGGGCTGGCCGCCGCCGATGACAGGCGAAAGCGTCGGTTCAACGGCGTAAGCCTTGAGTCCCGGCCAGCTCTTCTTCAGCACTTCGGCGCAGCCGGTCAGGTGTCCGCCGGTGCCGACGCCGGTGATCAGGTAATGGAACGGCGCGTCGGCGAAGTCGGCGAGGATCTCGCGAGCCGTGGTGCGCGCATGCACCTCGACGTTGGCGGGATTATCGAACTGCTGCGGCATCCACGCGCCGGGTGTCTGCTCGACCAGTTCGATGGCGCGGGCGATCGCCCCCTTCATACCGCCTTCCTTGGGCGTCAGGTCGAAGGTAGCGCCGTAAGCGAGCATCAGCCGGCGGCGCTCGATCGACATGCTTTCCGGCATGACCAGGACGAGCTTGTACCCTTTGACTGCGGCGACCATCGCCAGGCCGATCCCGGTGTTGCCGCTGGTCGGCTCGATGATCGTGCCGCCAGGGCGAAGTTTGCCCGATTTCTCGGCATCTTCGACCATCGCCAGCGCGATGCGATCCTTGATCGAGCCGCCGGGATTGGACCGCTCGCTCTTCACCCAAACCTCATGATCGGGGAACATCCGCGCAAGACGAATGTGCGGGGTGTTGCCGATGGTGGCGAGGACGCTGTCGGCCTTCATGATGCTGGCTCCTTCACGGTGATGGCGGTTTGACTGTCGTTTTCGTGCAAGAACGTTGGTGCAAAGGTCTTGGCGTGCCGCAGCTCGGGGAAGATCCACGCCCAGATTGCGGTCACCACTATCGCACCCACCCCGCCGAACACAACTGCGCCGGTGGCTCCGATCAGGCCCGCGACCAGGCCGGACTCGAGTTCGCCGAGCTCGTTGGAGGCCGAGATCGCCAGACCGGAGATCGACGAGACTCGGCCGCGCTTGTTGTCCGGAGTGTTGAGCTGCACCAGGGAATTGCGCACGAATACCGAGATCATGTCCGCCGCGCCGAGGCACGCCAATGTGAACAGCGACAGGAGAAAGTCGCGCGAGACGGCGAACACGACCGTTGCCACGCCGAAAGCGACAACCGCCCACAGCATCTTGACTCCGACATTGTTCTCGAGCGGGCGCCACGAAAGCAGCGCCGCGACCAGCGCTGCGCCAACTGCAGGCGCACCGCGCATGATCCCGAGCCCCTCGGGACCCACGGCGAGGATATCGCGCGCGTAGACTGGCAGCATCGCAGTCGCCCCGCCGAGGAGCACGGCGAACAGGTCGAGCGTAATGCAGCCAAGCAGGAAACGCTCTCGGCGGACGAATTGGAAGCCTTCGACCATCTGCTTGAGCGGATGTACCGGTGGTCCTTCGTGGCGCGCGCGCACGGGCCGGATCGAGTTTATCAGTAGGCCCGACACGAGCAGCAGCGCGGCGGTCAGAAAATAAGGCGAGGAGGGCATCCAGGCGAATAGGAAGCCACCCACCGCCGGGCCGATCACGGTGCCGACTTGCCAGGCGATAGAGCTGAGCGCGATCGCCTTCGGCAGAAGCTGCGGCGAAACCAGGTTGGGCGCGATCGCCGACAGCGCCGGGCCGTTGAATACCCGCGCGGACCCGTGCAGCGCGGCGAGCGAGAACAGCAGCGGCAGAGTGAGCCCGCCGCGCCAGGTAGCGAAGGCAAGGGCGAGGGCGATGACGGCGTCGATGCCGTTCGCGCAAAGGACCACGACCCTGCGGTCGAAACGGTCGGCGGCGACGCCGGCCAGCGGGGTCAGCAGCATCAGCGGAACGAACTGGGCGGCGCCGAGCAGCCCGAGCATGAACGCCGCCTGCGAGCGGTCCATGCCGTAATCGGCGCGGGCGACGTCGTAAGTCTGGTAGCCGATCAGGACCACCATCGACAACGTCGAGAACACGGCCAGGAAACGCGCCAGCCAGAACCTCCGGTAATCGGCGATCTGCAGCGGCGAGGTCGGTTCAATCACCCGCGGGAAATGGCAGGCGCCGGTGGCGCTGCCAAGCGTTCAGAATCTTTCGGGGTACGGAGGGAGGCTTTAGCCCCGGCGACGCAACCGCGGGTTGGGCTGGAGCGCCTCGATCATCGCTTCGAAATCGTCGAGACGGATGATTCGCTCGAATTGGAATCCGGCGCGCTGGTCGGCGACCCAGATGCAGTAGGCCTCGATGCGGCCGATGCTCGGCAAACGGACGATCACGCGATCGCCGCGGCCGAGCACGGGCGCGCCGCTGACCATGAAGCCATGCGCGGAAATGTTGCTGATATGCAGCGGCACGTCACCGCGCGTGCGGTGCTCGCCTATGACCGGGTGGTCGACCGGATGGCGGGTCGCCCGGCGCTGATCCGTGACCGAAAGCTGTGCTCCGCTCATCTGGTTACGTTCCTTCGTTCGTCCCTGGAACCGCCTTTTCGCAACAAATGCTGGAAAAAGGGTAAAGGAGCGCCACGGAGCAGGGCTCAGGATACTAGGCGGAGCGAAGGATCCCGTGGCGCTTGCGGCCGAGGCTGAGCTTGCGTTCTTCGCCTGCGGCGAGTTGGATGAGGAAGCCTGGATCGGCCACCGGCTCGTCGTCGAGACGCACCGCGCCTTCCGCGATTTTGCGCTTGGCTTCGCCGTTGGAAGCGGTGAAGCCGATCTCGGTGCAAGCGGCGCCCAGGCGGACGCCCTCGGCGGGCACCAGCAGCACCGGCAGGTCTTCGCCGAGACCGCCGCCGGCGAAGGTCGCCTGCGCGGTGGCTTCGGCGGTGTTCGCCGCTTCCTCGCCGCGGACCAGCCGAGTCACTTCGTTGGCGAGGACGACCTTCGCATGGTTGATCTCCGCGCCCTCGAGCGCCTCGAGCCGGGCGATCTCGTCTAGCGGCAAGTCGGTGAACAGACGCAGGAACTTGCCGACATCGCGGTCGTCGGTGTTCCGCCAGTATTGCCAGAAATCGTAGCTCGGAAGCTGTTCCTCGTTGAGCCAAACCGCGCCGGCGGCTGTCTTGCCCATCTTGGCGCCGTCGGCGGTCGTCAGCAGCGGCGTGGTAACCCCGTACAACTCGGTGCCGTCCATGCGGCGGCCGAGTTCGATGCCGTTGACGATGTTGCCCCATTGGTCGCTGCCGCCCATCTGCAGCCGGCAGCCGAGGCGCAGCGATAGTTCACGAAAGTCATACGCCTGGAGGATCATGTAGTTGAATTCGAGGAAGGTCAGCGGCTGCTCGCGTTCCAGGCGCAGCTTGACCGAATCGAAGGTCAGCATGCGGTTGATCGTGAAGTGCGGGCCGACCTCGCGCAGCAACTCGACGTAGCCGAGCTTGTCGAGCCAGTCGGCGTTGTCGACCATCACGGCGTCGGTCGGGCCGTCGCCAAAGGTCAGCATACGCTCGAACACCGTGCGAATGGTCCCAATGTTCGCGCTGATGGCATCGCTCGTCAGCAGCTTGCGGCTCTCGTCCTTGCCCGATGGGTCGCCGATCTTGGTCGTCCCGCCGCCCATCAGGACGATGGGCTTGTGTCCCGCCTGCTGCAGGCGCCGGAGCAGCATGATCTGCACCATGCTGCCAACGTGGAGCGAGGGCGCGGTGGCGTCGAAGCCGATGTAGCCCGGCACAATCTGCTTGGCTGCCAGCGCGTCGAGCGCGGCGGCGTCGGTCACCTGGTGGATATAGCCGCGTTCGTCGAGCAGGCGCAGGAGGGTAGAGCTGTAAGTCATCGCCGGCGCGCGCTAGCATGGGCCGCGCAAGGCGCAAAGCCCGCTCAGCCGCCGCGCCAGAGCTTGCGCAAGTTCGCCTCGGAGCCCTTGAAGCGGCTGCGGTCGCACGGCCCGATGCCTTGGACCGACTTGGGTTCGCCCCCAACCTGGCCGTCGGTATGCTGCCACAGGGTCCACGTCGGCCAGTTCCGCGGCACCACCGCCCTGGGCCCGTATTGCGCCAGCCACAGCCAGCAATTCGCCAGGATCGGGTCTTTGCGGCTGCCGAGCAGTTCCTTGATCGAGTGCCCGGAATAAAGTCCGGGGAAGCGGCCGGTCCGCTCGAAGACGTGAACGACGAACGCGTGCGCCCCGGCCAGGTCCATCGACGGGCCCGCCGGATTGAGCTCCAGGTCGAGCGCCAGCAGCACGTCGCGCGCATCGCCCACCGCGTCGAGGAAGTTCGCCGCCTGCCTTGCGCCGTCGCTGCCGGTGGCGAAATGATAGGCGCCCCACAACAGCCCCGCTTCGCGCGCTTTGGCCCTGTTGACGGCGTACATCGGGTCGCGTCCGCTCGTGCCTTGCGAAGCCTTGTGGATCACCCCGATAATGCCGTCGGCCCGGGCCCGCCTGAAGTCGAGCGACTTGCCGTTGTGGTGCGAAATGTCGATGACACAGGAACCGGCGGGGCTGGCGGGAGTGGTGGCGTGAGGTTGGTTCATTCTTTGTTCCAAGCAAAACTGACCGATGTAGGAAAGGCGTTTCGCGCGGTGAGGGCATTTTGATGGATTTGCCGCTCCAACCGCACCCGCTCCACTCGCCGGAAGCCGTTTCGGCCGTCACCGCGCGAATCCTGGGCGTCGACGGTTCCTGGCTCAAACTGCGCTGGCGGGTCGACGGGTCGCACTCGCTGGTCGTGCCACCGTTTGCCGGCAAGGGCCGGGCCGACGGGCTGTGGCAGACGACCTGTTTCGAACTGTTCCTGATGCCCGATGGCGGCCCGGGATACTGCGAGTTCAACCTGTCTCCGTCCGAACGCTGGGCGGCCTACGATTTCGCCGGCTACCGCGACGGCATGGCCGAACGGTCCGTCGAACGTGAGCCGCAGGGGACGATGCGCCTCGGCAGCAACTTCGCCATCTTCGACGCCGCAATCCCGCTCTCGGCGCTCCCGGGGAGCGCATGCCGAATGAACCTCGCCGCGGTGATCGAGGAGCAGGGCGGGGCGAAGAGCTACTGGGCGCTGGCGCATCCGGCGGACAAGCCCGACTTCCACGACCCGGCTTGCTTCGTCGCCACGCTTGCGGCACCGGGGCGGGCATGAAATTCGGCATCGACCGGCTGCTGACCGAGCCGGAGCTCAGACGGGAACTCGAGGGCAAGCGCGTCGCGCTCGTCGCCCATCCGGCCTCGGTCACCCTGGACCTCACGCATTCGCTTGACGCGCTGATTGCCGCGGGGATCAACGTCACCAGCGCGTTCGGCCCGCAGCACGGGCTGAAGGGCGACAAGCAGGACAACATGGTCGAGACCGCGGATGAGACCGATCCGCGCTACGGCATTCCGATCTTCAGCCTCTATGGCGAGGTCCGCCGCCCAAGCGGGCAGATGATGAGCACGGCGGACGTGTTCCTGTTCGACCTGCAGGATCTCGGGTGCCGCATCTACACCTTCTGCACCACGTTGCTCTATCTGCTGGAGGAAGCCGCCAAAGCCGGCAAGGCCGTGTGGGTGCTCGATCGGCCCAACCCTGCCGGGCGGCCGGTCGAGGGCACTCTATTGCAGCCTGGGCAAGAAAGCTTCGTCGGCGCCGCGCCGATACCGATGCGCCACGGCCTGACGATGGGCGAGATGGGCGCCTGGTTCGTCCGCCGCTTCAATCTCGATGTCGACTACCGCGTGGTCGAGATGCACGATTGGCTGCCCGAGGCGGGACCCGGGTTTGGCTGGCCTGAAAGCCGCATCTGGATCAACCCCAGCCCCAACGCCGCCAGCCTGAACATGGCTCGCGCTTATGCCGGAACGGTCATGCTCGAGGGGACTATGCTGAGCGAAGGGCGGGGCACCACGCGCCCGCTCGAGGTTCTGTTTGGGGCGCCCGATCTGGACGCGAAGGCGGTGTTGGACGAGATGCATGGGCTCAGTCCGGAATGGCTGACGGGTTGCGCCTTGCGCGAATGCTGGTTCACGCCGACTTTCCACAAGCATGCAGGGATGCTCTGCAACGCCCTGATGATTCACGCGGAAGGTGAGTTCTACGGGCACGAAAGCTTCCGCCCATGGCGGTTGCAGGCGCTGGCGTTCAAGGCCATTCGCCGGCTCCATCCGGAATACCCGATCTGGCGCGATTTCGCTTACGAATACGAGCTCGACCGGCTCGCCATCGACGTGATCAACGGCGGGCCGTGCCTGCGCGAATGGGTCGATGATCCGGCAGCGCTCCCGGCCGATCTGGATGCGCTCGCCTCGGCGGACGAGGTCCGCTGGCGCGAGGAAGTCGCCGAGCTGCTGCTCTACTGACCGCGCAGTGGCGTGAACTTGCCCGAACCTTCGTTGAATTCGGGCAGGGGCCGGATGTCGCTCAGGTTATCGCGCATCACCAGCACTTCGCAGCCGTCGATCGTCTTGTCGACCGCGGCGATGAACAGGGGGGCAGCGGGTTTCGCTTCATCCTTCTGCAACTTCGGCAAGCCGCGCTCCTCGCGTGCGGTTTCGATGCGGCCCCGGCAGTTGACGGTCGAGCTGTCCTTCGTCGCTGATGCGGCGTCGAACTTGTATTGCAAGGCGCCCGCGAGGGCCTGCGCGTTCAGCGGCGGAGAGGGGGAGAGTTGGGGCGGCGTAGCGCTCGCTCCCGCACTGAGGACGAGGGCGGAAAGAAAGAGGATGGTGCGCATGAGCTTACTCCTTGGCCCGAACATTAGCAGATGGAGCGGCGCAATCCAGTCACCCGCGTAGTTGACTTAGTCTGAATTGCTCTTGCCCTCGTGGCTCCGCGCTCGCTAGGGCCGGTGCAGGAGAAGATCGATGCTCAAGCTCTACAGTTTCGGCCCTGGAGCCAATTCGCTGAAGCCGCTGCTCACACTCTACGAGAAGGGCCTGGAGTTCGAGCACAAGCAGCTCAACCCGGCGAAGTTCGAGCACCACAGCGAGTGGTTCAAGGCCCTGAACCCGCGCGGGCAGGTGCCGGCGCTCGACGACGGGGGCAAGATCGTCACCGAATCGACGGTGATCTGCGAATATCTCGAGGACGAATATCCCACCGAGGTTCGCCTCCGCCCCGAAAATGCGTTCGACCGCGCACAGATGCGCATCTGGACCAAGTGGGTGGACGAATACTTCTGCTGGTGCGTGTCCACGGTCGGCTGGCACCGGTACATCGGCGGCATGGTCAAGCATCTGTCCGATGTCGAGTTTGAGGACATGGTGGCCAAGGTCCCGGTGCCCGAACAGCAAGTGAAGTGGCGCCGCGCTCGCGAAGGCTTCCCGAAGGAGTTGCTCGACGAGGAGATGCGCAAGATCGCGGTCTCCGTGCGTAAGCTCGACGACCATCTGGCCGACCACGAATGGCTCGCGGGCGGCATGTATTCGCTGGCCGACATCTGCAACTTCGCCATCGCCAACGGGATGGAGAAGGGCTTCGCCGAGATGGTCAACGAGGGCGACACGCCCCACCTGGTGCGCTGGATCCGCCAGATCAACGGCCGCTCGGCAGCGCACGACATGTTCGCCCACGTCCCGCGTGAGCGTTTCGAGCCAGCCCGCGTGGACTGATTCGCCGACCGCCGGAAAACACTTATAACCTTGTTAACCAAGTGGCCCTATCCCGCTCCTCGGGTGTCGCGGGAGAGGCACGATCGGCTTATGAAACACGAGACTTTCGACCAACTGCAGGATTCCGCGCTCGAGATCATTCCGCAGAGCTGCGGCGAGGTCGCCGTCGGGTGTTCCGACGTGACCGGCATCCTCCAGAAGGTCATCGAATCCTCCGGCCGGCTGCGCGCCGAGCACGCCGCGCTGCAAGGCTCGGTCGCCGAAATGGAAGCCGACCAGCGCATGGTCAGCGAAGCGAGCGAGGAAGCGCGCATGCTTTCCGCCCAGGCGATCGGCCGGCTGAGCGAAGGCACCACGATGATCCAGTCCTCGCTCGGCGAGATCGGCAGCCTGGTCTCGCTGGTCGACACGCTGATCGAGCACGTCACCGAATTCGCCGCGGCGATGGAACAGGTCAGGCGCTGCTCGGCCGACATCGAGAACATCGCCGGGACGACTGACATCCTCGCGCTCAACGCCGCGATCGAAGCCATGCGCGCCGGCGAAGCGGGCAAGACCTTCGCCGTGGTCGCGCACGAAGTGAAGATGCTCGCCAACAACACCAAGGCGGCGACCACCGAGATTGCCCGCACGATCGACGCCCTGGGCGACCGTGCCAACAAGGTCATCGGCCAGATCGAATCCGGCGCCGAGGCGAGCGACAAGGCCAAAGGCTCGATCGCCCGGATCGACGAAACCATCGCGGGCGTCGGGGCGCTGGTTAGGGAAGTCGACGGCCAGAACGACCAGATCGCGCGCTCTACCGGCACCATCAGCAACCACGTCACCGGTGTACACAAGGTTCTCTCCGAATTCGAGCGAGCCGCCGTCGAAAACGAAGGCAAGCTGGTCGAGGCGCAGGCCCGCATGGGCGAGCTCGAGGAAATGGCCAGCGTGATGTTCGATCGGGTGGTGAAGGCCGGTCTTGCTCCGCAGGACAGCCTGATGGTGGAACGGGCCCGAGAAGGATCGGCGGAAGTTACCGCGCTGGCGCTGGCAGCGCTGGCGGACGGCTCACTCGACGAAGCGCGGCTGTTCGACGACAACTACGTCGAGGTGCCGGGGACCAACCCGCAGCTATATCGCAACCGCTTCAGCGACTGGGCCGACGCCAACTGGCGCCCCGTGCTCGACCGCATCAAGGCGTCCGACCCGAACATCGTCGCCACCGTGTGCGACGACCGCAACGGCTTCCTGCCGACGCACCTGAGCGACCGCTCGCGCGCGCCGACGGGTGAATATTCGCACGACCTGCAGTATTGCCGGAACGGCCGGATCATCTTCAACGCCATCGACAAGCGGATCAAGAACAGCGACGCGCCTTATTCGATGGCGGTCTACCGCTACGAAGGCGACGGCAAGCAGTACCGGGTGGTCCGCCTGGCCAGCGTGCCGATCGTGATCAACGGCCGGCGCTGGGGCGACTACGAGATATCCTACTTCGTCTGAGCCGGCTTAAGGCTTCGCTTACCAAGCCCCGCTAACGCGGGTTTGCCAAGTCCGGTTTCAAGCGAAAGCATTTCATGAAGCGCGAGTCATTCGAAGCGGAAGCGTCGGGCATCGATGCGATTCCGCGGTATTGCGGTGAAGTCACCGTCGGGTGCTCAGACGTCGCCGGGATAGTCGAGGCGGTCGCCCGGTCTTCGGAACGGCTGCGCGAGGAGCACGCCGAGCTGGCCGCGACGATCGGCGCGCTGGAAGCCGAGCAGAGGCAAGTCACCGATGCTTCCGACGAAGCGCGCATGCTGTCGCAAAAGGCCGTCGACCGGCTGTTCAAGGGGACCGACCTGATCCGGTCCTCGCTCGGCCAGGTCGCTCAATTGCTGGCCACGGTCGACACGCTCACCCAGCACGTCACCGGGTTTGCCGCGGCGATGGAGCAGGTCAGGCGGACGAGCCAGGACATTGGCCGCATCGCCGATACCACCAACATCCTCGCCTTCAACGCGATGATCGAGGCGCGCCGCGCGGGTGACGCAGGGAAGACTTTCGCGGTCGTCGCCGACGAGGTGAAGAGCCTCGCCAACAATACGCGCAAGGCGACCGAGGAAATTTCCCGCACGATCGATACGCTGGGTTCCGAGGCCGAGCAGGTCGTCACTCGCATTGCCGTGGGCGCACAGGCGAGCGACGAGGCGCGCGGCTCGATCGCCAGCATCGAGGGAACGCTGGGCGAAGTGATCGGCCTCGTCGAGGAAGTCGACCGCCAGAACGCGCTGATCGCCCGCACCACCGGCGGCGTCGGCGTGCACATCAATGACGTGCGCAAGGTCGTCGCCAGCTTCGATGCGGCGACCGTCGAAAACGAGGCCCAGCTCGACACCGCCCACGCGCGGATGGAACAGCTCGAGATGACCGCCAACGTGATGTTCGACAAGATCGTCGGTGCGGGCCTTTCGCCGGCCGACAGCCTGATGGTCGAGCGTGCGCAGGCGGCGGCGCGCGAGATCGCCGAACTCACGGAAGGCGCGCTGAAGGCGGGAGAGCTCGCGGAAAGCGCGCTGTTCGACCGCGATTATCAGTATATCCCCGGCAGCGACCCGAAGCGCTTCGCCAACCGGCTGATGCCGTGGGCCAACCGATGCTGGCGGCCGGTGTACGACCGGATCGTCGCGTCCGACGTGCAGATCATGGCCGTCGCCTGCACCGACATGAACGGCCACCTCCCGGCGCACCTCAGCGAATTTTCGCGCGATCCGACCGGCGACAGGGCGCACGACACCAAGCACTGCCGCAACGGCCGCATCATCCTCGACGCGATCGATCGCAAGGCCAAGGAAAGCCGCGCGCCGTACATGATGGCGGTCTATCGCCAGGAAGGCGACGGGCGCAGCTACAAGGTCGTGCGCAACGTTTACGCGCCGCTGGAGATCGCCGGCCGCCGCTGGGGTGACCTAGAGCTGGCGTACAGTTTCGGCTGACGGCTGGCTCCCTCGCGGCCGATGGACGGCGGCGACGAGCACGAACGAGATATACATCAACAGGTACCAGGCGCCGAGCTTCATCGGTGAGACGAGGTGCCATTCGTGCTCCTGACCGGGGTAGGTCCAGGCGCGGGCGAAAGTGCCCAGGTTCTCGGCGAACCAGATGAACGCCGCGACGAGGAACCAGCCGAGCAGCAGTGGCATCCAGCGCCGCTCGCGCCAGACCACGAAGCTGGCCCCGGTCCGCCAGAACAGCAGGCCCATCGCCGCGAACAGCGCCAGGCGGACGTCGGGCAGCCAGTGGTGGGCGAAGAAGTTGACGTAGATCGCCGCCGCCAGCAGCTCCGGCCACGGCGAATTGGGGTAGGGCTCGAAGCGCAAATCGAAGATCCGCCAGACGCGCGCGAAGTAGCTGCCGACGCCGCCGTACATGAAGCCCGAGAACAGCGGCACGCCGCCGATCCTGAGCAGGTTCGGCTCGGGATAGATCCACGAGCCAACGTGCGTCTTGAACACCTCCATCGCCGTGCCGACGACGTGGAAGGCGACGATCACCCTGGCTTCGTCCCAGGTCTCGAGCCGGAAGGCGAGCATGGCGACCTGAATGCCGAGCGCGGCGAGAGTCAGGAAATCGTATCGCGCCAGGGGCGCATGGGCCGGGTAGAAGAAGTATGTTCCGATCAGCAGCGCCAGCATCAGGGCGCCGAACAGGCAGGCCCAGCCTTGCTTGAAGCCGAACAGCGCGAACTCGTAGATCCAGCTCGACCAACCAGGCGGCGGCTCGTAGGTTTCGAGACGCGCACGGACCTGGGCAAAGCGGGTGTGCCTCATATCGGTCGGGCCGGTCATTCAGCCGACATGCTCCAGCGGCCGCATTCAGCCAAGTGAGCGATTTCTGAGCATTTGCCGTGACAGGCGGAAGACCGTCGATATAGTCGACGCGGCGGGGATCTTCGGGAGAGGATTTGCATGACGACTTCGGCGAATGAAGCGGCGGCGGCATCGCGGCTGATGGAGATGACCATCGACCACTGGCGGGGCGAGCTCCTTTTGCAGGCGGCCGAGATGAGCCTGGCCGACAAGTTCGACGGCGACGAGCCGCGCACCGCCAGGGACCTCGCCGCTGAATACGGCATGCGCCACCGCGAGCTTTATCGTTTCCTGCGCGCTTTGACCGGGATCGGCTTGCTGGCATTCGCCGGCAAAGACAGCTTTCGCCTGACCGATCTCGGCAAGGCGCTGAGGACCGGTGCGCCCGGCGCGGCGCGCTCCGCGGTGATCGCGCTGATCGGCGACATGGTGAAGCCGGCGTGGAAGGCATTCGACCACGGGCTGTTCACCGGCAACACCGGGTTCGAGAAGGCCCACGGCAAGAGCCTGTTCGAATACCTGCGCGACAACCCCGGCATGGCGACGTTCTTTTCTGAGACGATGGTCGGCTTCCACGGCCGCGAGCCGCCCGCGGTGGCCGAGGCCTACGACTTCTCGGGCATCGGCTCCCTGGTCGACGTAGGCGGCGCCAGCGGCAACATGCTTGGGCACGTCCTCTCGCGGCACCCGAACCTCAAGGGTGTGCTCTACGACCTGCCGCACGTCGTCGCCGACGCGCCGGGGCTGCTCGCATCGCATGGCGTCGCCGACCGCGTGAGCATCGAGGGCGGGAGCTTCTTCGAGTCCGTGCCCAAGGGCCACGACGCGTACCTGCTCAGCCACATCATCCACGACTGGGACGACGGCGAAAACGCCACGATACTGGGGAACGTGCGCGAGGCGATGAAGCCCGACGGCAAGCTGCTGATCGTCGAGATGGTCCTGCCCGAAGGCGACGAGCCGCACATGGGCAAAATGCTCGACATGATGATGATGCTGGTCCCCGGCGGCGAAGAGCGCACGGCCGCGGAATACGCCGAGTTACTCGAGCCGAACGGGTTTCGCGTGACGCGGGTGGTTCCGACGAATTCGGCGGTCAGCGTGGTGGAGGCTGTGCGGGCTTAGGCGCCGATTGGCGAAGTAAGAGTGTCTGCTTTCGACCCATTGCGGACATTCAGTCGAGTGTCGAAATGTTACGAGACTGGTGCGCGAAATACTCGCCGAAATCACCGCGACCTTCGAATAGTTTTGCAGGAAAGCCGTCGGGTTGAAGGGCGAGAGACCGCGCTTTCAGCCGTTGCGCAGTTGCCGACCAAACGGTTTCATCGCCAAGGACGTAAGGAAAGAGGTGGGCCATTAGACCTGCCACAGCTAAAAACTCGGCGTCGCAGGACCATTCGCCGCCAAAGAAGTCGTAGACTTCGTGCCAAATCTGGGGGGCCTGAGGGTCATCGGACATCTTGGTTACAAATGGGGGGTCTGCCCAATGCATCCATGCGAGAAATAGGAGTTGCAGGGCGTTCTCTCTATCCCGTTCGCCCGCAATCCAACCTGCCAAAAGCTTCTGATAATCACCTTCCACCGGTCGCACCCCGCCTGTTGAAGCGATGCTATAGCGAGGCTTGCACGCCGTGTCCGCTTTCCACCCTTAGCGGACTTGAGCTCAGTCATTCCTCGGCCGGATCGTCACAATGACCCGGCGGTATCTGCTCAGCGCGGGCGATCCCTTGTCCGTCACCCTGACGATGAAATGGACCTGTTCCAACCGCGTCACGACTGGCGCCGTGAAGCCGCTCCAGTACAGATTTTCGGCGCTCGACAAAGCTATGGGAACAGCGAGAGTACCTGCTTCGGGGTACTCAAACCAGTGATAGCTCAGGCTGTCTCCGTCGGGATCGGTGGTGCCGAGTGCGCTCAGGACAACCTGTTCGCCTGACTGCACCGTGAGGTGGTCGGGGTGAGCCAAGCGCACCACGGGGGGATGATTGGCATTCGCGGGTGTGCGGACCGTCCAGTCCATTCGTGCGGCGAAGTCGTTCTGGATGTCGTCCCGCCAGCGCCACAGCGTTTCCCGGAAGCCTGTGAAGGACTTGGCCAGCGGCGCGATGGCGCGCCCGAAGGTCTGTGGCGCGTATGGCGTCACCTTGTCCACGGCATTGGTCCAGATGGGCCGCGTTTCGGGCAGCACCGGCACCCCGCCTGTGAAACCCGTTGGATCCATCGAGCTCAGTTCGGGCACACGCAGCGAGTATCTTCCGCCCCATCCGCCCCAGTCAGGGTGCTCCGGTGCGTTCAGTCCATTGGGGATCAGCCCGAGGAAGGACGGGGTGTCTCCTTCCATGCCGTAGGCGACATCCGGATAGGCCGCTCCCAACGGTCCATGCCCCTGCTGGATGTTTTCGGCGATCCAGGCGTTGGAGATCGTCCCGTTGTCGATCCCTTCGACTACCTGATGGATCCCGGTCCAGGTGCCGGCGCCATATCCGCCAGGGCTGACGACGTAGAAAAGTTCGGGAAACTCCTTCCTGATCCAGGGACCGGAATCGTCCTGATCGGAGATGGTATAAACTCGCAGTTTGGAGATCAGCCGTTTGGCCTCGGGTGCCGGTCGCGTCGCACGGATCGTGTACAAGGCCTGCGCGAGCGTGTTTGGGCCACCCCAGACCGATACCCACAACGGCCGGTCGTCCGCTTTGGACAAGGCGGCGATCAGCCTTCTCGAGCCGTCGGTGTCCTTGCCCGGCCCAACGCCGGCCATCCCATAAACGGGCTGGCCGCTGCCAATGAGAGACTGCAGCATCAGAGCGGAGGGGTACGCCCTGTCGTGTAGCGCGAGATTGGCGCGCACTTTGGCGTATTGGGCGACCACTGCGCGCATCGATTCCGGCGCTACACGGTCCTTCTGGTGGACGGAGGTCGTGGCGACGAGACCTTCAAGATCGATCTCGTTGGAATAGAGAAGCAAGCGCACCAGCGACTGAGTGTCGTCCGGATCCGCCTCGATGTCGCTCAGCACGAACAGGCGGGCCTTCTGGGCCGGCGACGCAGCAGTGGCCGGCACGGTGATAACCGATGCGGCCATCAACAGACAGATCGCCGCAAGGATCAGGCGCATATTTCCTCCGAGAAGCTGCATGTGCCCCGGTGTGAGCAGTGCCGACGGCGCGGGCCTTGGTCAATCGCAACGGCGATGTCCATTTTCCACCCATTGCGGACAGTCAGCAGGCGACCCATTGCTGACATTGGTTGTTCATTCCCGCGGGCAAAAACCGGTCACCGTCCGCGATAGCGAGTCACCTGAGTTCGCTTGCCATGCGATGCGCTTCCTCCGGCCGGAGCGACTCCATCACGACGTTCCGAGTGAGTTGGTCCAGTTCTGGAAGCGTAAGCGTCAAACCTGAGCCAATTCGCCTGACGAGGAGGTCAAACGCCGCAGGGTACCTCTGATTGGCGCGTCCGAGAACGATCGGGAAGCGAAAATTATACGCCGGCAAGTGTTCTAAGCGGCCATTAGTCTCCGCATCTTTCCCAAGCTGCCTGATCGTCCGCACCCACATTCGGCGCTCATGAGCCGTCCGCTCTCGCGGCTGCGGCTCTAATGTTTCCAGACCCCAATAAGACGCGGCTCGGTAGATGTCGCGGATATGATGCTGCGGCAGCGGACGCCTGCCGAGATAGGTAATCTCAGCATGGTCGCCAACCAGAGAAACGCGCAGCAGTTGATCCTCGCGCAACTGATCCCACAAAGAGCGAAATCCGAGCAGTCGAAGGAGCCTGTAGATCATGGCGTCTGATGTAGCTGCGCGTTCCTAATGTCCGCTTTCCACCCATTGCAGACATTAGCTCCAGCCTGTTAGCCTGTTCAGATGCAAAAGCTGGGGAGGCGCTAATATGGCTATCGCTTGTGCCTACTTCGCCATTGCTGACGTCAGGGTGGCCACGCATCCTTTCATAGTCCTGTTTGATCTGAGCAGCGCGCTGGCCGAAGTAGGTTTGAGCCAGAAGGAAAGGGAACCGTGATCTTGGCCGTCGAGAAAAGCAGGCTGTTGACCATGTCCTTGCGTTCAGCGGCGGCCGCCGCGGCGATCGCCTTGGCGAATGTTGCTCATCCGCTGGTGGCCAAACCCGCACTCACGGACTGCTCCGCGGCATGGGCGGCCTACTCGGGTAACACCCAGCTCATCGACCTTCTCCTCGATCCGCGAGCAAAGGCGGCGCTTGAGGCGCGTGGAAGTCTAAAGGGCCTTCCGGCGATTCTGACCGATACGACTCCTCCGACTTTTTCTGCAATCGTCACGCCGCGCTGGGTTCTGACCACCGGCGCCTTTGGCGTCCCCGTCTCCGACCCCAAGGAGTTGGCAGCACTCGATCGAATGCTTGCCGCTATTCCGATCACCGGGAAGGCCGCCGAACGTCGCTGCGCACGCTATGATCATCGACCACCAGTGCTGCCTGAGCCGCGACACCATCCCGCCATCCTGGTGTTCGAGAAGATCACGGGCTTTCGTGACGACGCCTCGGTGGCTGCCGCCCACAAGGCCTTCATCGACATGGCCACCCGACGCCGCTGGTCGATCACCTTCACCGAGAATGGCGCCGTGTTCAACCGCTCTCAGCTTAAGAACTATGACGCGGTCATTTGGAATAATGTCAGCGGTGACGTGCTCACAGCTCCGCAGGAAAGAGCCTTCCAGGCTTATCTAATGGGAGGCGGTGGTTTCGCTGCTGTGCACGGATCCGGCGGCGATCCGGTCTATGTCTGGAAATGGTACACTGATGTCCTGCTGGGTTCCCGGTTCATCGGCCATCCCATGCACCCGCAATTTCAGGCCGCAAATGTCATCGTGGAGGGTCCAAAGACGGGTATCGTCGCTCGTCTCCCGGATAGCTGGACCATGACCGACGAGTGGTACTCTTTTGCGGCGAGTCCGCGAGTTAAGGGCGTCCACGTTCTCGCACGCCTCGATGAGAGCAGCTACAACCCGGGACCCCAGCTCGCCATGGGCGACCATCCAATAGCCTGGACCCATTGTATCGGAAGCGGACGCGCCTTCTACACCGCGATTGGCCATCGACCCGAATCCTATGTGGAGCCGAACAGCCGCGAATTGCTCGAAGAAGGCGTCGCCTGGGCCGCCGGTCTTGGCGATACCCGATGCAAGGCGGGTCGCGAACTCCGCGCGTCGATCTCAGCCCGCCCGTAAGGTCTGTTCATTCAAGCAGCGCGCAGTCAGGCTCGACCTCGCGGACGTCCGCTTCCCACTCAAAACGGAAATTGGGCCCGCTCCAGAGCGCATGCTCGACTAGGCGTCTATCATCTCTCGATCGACTTCTCCCGCGCGGTTCTGGATGAAGTTGAAGCGGTGTTCGGGGTTGCGGCCCATGAGCTGGTCGACCAGCTCGGCAATGGCGAAGCGCTGTTCGTGCTCCGGCGGCAGGGTGATGCGGATCAGGCTGCGGGAGGCAGGGTCCATCGTCGTTTCGCGCAGCTGCGCCGGATTCATCTCGCCGAGGCCCTTGAAGCGGCTGACCTCGACATTGCGGCCCTTGAACTCGGTCTTT
>Ga0105246_10000106_pt1 | contig 36716 bp, 40 predicted proteins | sample KBSM64metaG_FD_99694 | JGI IMG/M metagenome (GOLD analysis project Ga0105246, IMG submission 99694) | Miscanthus rhizosphere microbial communities from Kellogg Biological Station, Michigan, USA - KBS M6-4 metaG | ecosystem: Host-associated > Plants > Roots > Rhizosphere > Soil | place... | reverse complement strand
GTACGGGGGCAGGTAGTCCTGGTACATCTTGACCGGGCTCATGTCGACCACGTTGTAGTCGCGGCCGCCTTCCACCGCGCCATATAGGGCGAAGTGCTTGACGCTGGCCATGATGCTGTCGGCATTTGCGGCGCTGGCGCCCTGGAACGCCTTGACCATCACTTCGGCAATGCGCGACACCAGGTAGGTGTCTTCGCCGAAGCCTTCGGAGGTGCGGCCCCAGCGCGGGTCACGGGAGATGTCGACCATCGGCGCGAAGGTGATGTCGAGGCTGTCGGCGGCGGCTTCCTGGGCGGCGATGCGCCCGGAGCGGCCGATGGCGTCCATGTCCCAGCTGGAGGCCAGGGCCAGGCTGATCGGGAAAATCGTACGATGGCCGTGGATCACGTCGTAGGCGAAGAACATCGGGATCTTCAAGCGGCTGCGCATGGCCGCGTCCTGCATCGGACGGTTTTCCGGGCGGGTGATGGAGTTGAAGGTGCCGCCGATGCGGCCGGCGGCGATTTCCTTGCGGATCAGCTCGCGGGGCATTTCCGGGCCGATGCTGATCAGGCGCAGCTGGCCGATCTTTTCATCGAGGGTCATCTGCCTGAGCAGGTCGCTGACGAAGGCGTCCTTGTCTTTAAGCGCAGCAGGCTTTGTTTCTGCCCATACGGGGTGGCTGGCCAGAGTGGCGACAAGGCCGAGCAAACACAGCTTCTTCATGAATATCCTTTTTCGGCTCACTGCACAGCGGTCAGGCTGATCGGCCAAAATGACGGGAGCGTCTATTGTTGTTCGGGTGTTGTTCAGATAAATGCAGCACACTCTGAACTCTTTTTCGCGCTGGGCATCTTTGTAGCTGATTGGCTCGAAGCATTCCAGTGGTGGCGGATTATACCCCAAGCGTGTGGTTTATAGGGTTAGTCATCACATTCCATCCAGATTGGGCAGGAGAAACACCATGCAAGCAGCACAAGGTTACCGCTGGGGCTTGAAAGCCGCGGCGCTGTTATTGATCAGCAGCGTGCTGAGCGGTTGCGGCATCAACAACATCCCGACCCTGGACGAACAGGCCAAGGCCGCCTGGGGCCAGGTGCAGAACCAGTACCAACGCCGTGCCGACCTGATTCCCAACCTGGTGGAAGTGGTCAAGGGCTACGCCGCCCACGAGCAGGACACCCTCACCGCCGTGATTGAAGCGCGGGCCAAGGCCACCTCGATCCAGGTGGATGCGAGCACCCTCGACAACCCGGAAAAACTCAAGCAGTTCCAGCAAGCCCAGGACGGCCTGAGCGGCGCACTCAGCCGTTTGATGGTGGTGTCCGAGCGCTATCCGGACCTGAAGGCCAACCAGAACTTCCTGGCTCTGCAATCGCAACTTGAGGGCACGGAAAACCGTATCGCCGTGGCCCGTCGCGACTTTATCCAGGCCGTGCAGACCTACAACACCGAGATCCGCACGTTCCCGGGTCGCCTGTGGCACAGCGTGATGTACAGCGACTTGCCGATCCGCGCCACGTTTGAAGCCACCAGTGCCGATGCCGATAAGGCGCCGCAGGTGAAGTTCAAATAACGCTGCCTTGAGGTGTCGATGCGTTTATTACGGATAGGCCTGGCGCTGTGGCTGCTGGGCTGCGTGGGCCTGGCCCAGGCGGCCCTGACCTTCCCGGCATTGACCGGGCGGGTGGTGGACAACGCCCAGATGATCGACCCGGCGGTGCGCGAGCACCTGACCCAGCAATTGCAGGCGCTGGAGCAGACGTCCGGTGACCAGATCGTGGTGGTCACCGTGCCCGACCTGCAGGGCGTGCCGATTGAAGACTACGGTTATCAATTGGGCCGCGCGTGGGGCATCGGCCAGAAGGGCAAGGACAACGGCGCGCTGTTGCTCGTGGCCCGCGACGAGCGAAAGTTACGCATCGAAGTCGGCTACGGCCTGGAAGGTGTGCTGACGGATGCGCAGTCCTGGGTGATCATCAATCAGGTGATTGCGCCCAAGTTCAAGGCCGGCAATTTCAGCCAGGGTATCAGCGACGGTGTCGCGGCGATGATCCAGGTGGTGGGCGGTGAACCGCTGGCCGTGCCGGCCCACGTGGCGGATACGAATTTCGCCAAGGACAATCCCGGCTTTTCCATCGGTTTGTTCCTCCTGCTGATCGGCGTGTTGTGGCTGTGCAATCGCATGGGCCTGCCGGTGGGCGCGATCCTGCTGGCGATCCTCAGCAGCAGCGGACGCGGCGGCGGTGGGGGCGGCGGCGGCGGTGGTTTTCGCGGCGGCGGTGGCGGTTTCGGCGGTGGCGGGGCGTCGGGCGGCTGGTAATGACAATAACGAAAATAGAGCATCTACAACCATGGCATTACTGACTGAACACGAGCAGCGCCAAGTGGCCGAGGCGATCGCCCGGGTCGAGCAACAGACCGACGCCGAACTGGTCACGGTGCTGGCGGCGCGGGCCGACGACTACGCCTACATCCCGTTGCTGTGGGCCAGCCTGATTGCGTTGGTGGTGCCTGGCGTGGTGCATTACTTGTCGGGCTACCTGACCATGTACACCTTGTTGCTGGCGCAGTGGGCGACCTTCATTGTGCTGTGCCTGGTGTTTCGCTTGCCCAAGGTCACCACCCGTTTGATCCCGCGCTCCGTACGCCATTGGCGCGCCTCGAACCTGGCGCGCCGCCAGTTCCTCGAGCAGAACCTGCATCACACGCTGGGCAGCACCGGGGTGCTGATTTTTGTCAGCGAGGCAGAGCGCTATGTGGAAATCCTGGTGGATGACGGCATCTCCAAGCGGCTGGACGACAGCAACTGGGATGGCATCGTCAAGGCGTTTACCCAGCAGGTGAAGCAGGGGCAAACGCTGGCCGGGTTCATTGCGTGCATCGAGGCCTGTGGTGAATTGCTCAAGGTGCATGTGCCGGTGACGCAGACGCGCAATGAGCTGCCCAATCGCCTGGTCGTACTCGAATAACCAGGGCAACACCGTTCTAAATGTGGGAGGGGGCTTGCCCCCGATAGCAGTGGATCAGCCAATACATGGGTAGCTGACAGATTGCCATCGGGGGCAAGCCCCCTCCCACATTTGGATCTACCTTGGCTGTTGGAACTGACCACTGGTCAAATAACTCCGTGCCGTTGCGGGTTATCCCCCCTAAAATGCCCGGCATTCTTTGCCCGAGGCGTTTTTGTTCATGTCCGTCACCGCTCAACCCGCCAGCCCTGCACCGGATCATCATGCCCAGTTCATCGAACTGCTGACCGCAAGCCTGGCGCATAACGCCTTTATCAAGCTGGTGCTGGCCAAGTACGTCGGTGATGAAGCCGAACTGCAGCGGCTGATCATCAAAGCGGTCACCGTCAAGGAACAGCCCTGCCTGTCCTTCGTCTACCGCTACAAGACCCGCGACATCACCAAGAACCTGGCGCTGGCCGACGGTGTGGCGGCGATTGCCGAGCTGCTGCCGGCCTCGTTCAAGAACGCGCACCTGTTGTCGCTGACTGACGAAGCCCAGCTGGAATACAGCAAGAAGAACAAAAGCTCGCTGTTCAAAAGCAAGCCGCAGCAATTGCGTGAGGCGCCATCGGCCGAGCATAACCGCGAGAAAAATCGCTTCCTCGACCTGAGCCGGCCGTTCCTCGCCGACCTGGGCGTGACCGACGCCAGGCAGGCGCTGATCCCGTCGATGTCGCGCAAGTGGAAGCAGATCAACAAGTTCATCGAAGTGTTCAGTCACGCGCTGATGTCGTCGCCGTTGCAGCTCGACCAACCCGTGCGCGTTGCCGATTTTGGCTCGGGCAAGGGCTACCTCACGTTTGCGATCCACGACTACCTGCGCAACACGCTCAAGGCCGAAGGCGAGGTGACCGGTGTCGAGTTGCGCCAGGACATGGTCACCCTGTGCAACGAAGCGGCCGCGCGCCTGGAGCACCCGGGGCTGGTGTTCAAGTGCGGCGATGTGCGCAGCGTCGCGCCGAGCCGGCTGGACGTGATGATCGCCCTGCATGCCTGCGATATCGCCACCGATTATGCGATTCACACCGGTATCCGTTCCGGTGCGTCGATCATCATGTGTTCGCCGTGCTGCCACAAACAGATCCGCCTGCAGATCCAGAGCCCGGCGCTGCTCAAGCCGATGCTGCAATACGGCCTGCACCTGGGCCAACAGGCGGAAATGGTCACCGACAGCCTGCGCGCCTTGTTTCTCGAAGCCTGTGGCTATGAGACCAAAGTGTTCGAGTTCATCTCGCTGGAGCACACCAACAAGAACAAGATGATCCTGGCGATCAAGCGTGCCGAGCCTTTGGGCAACGCGCAGCTATTGGTGAAAATCCAAGAACTCAAGGCGTTCTACCACATCACCGAACATTGCCTGGAAACCCTGCTGCGCGCCGATGGTCTCTTGGCCTGAACACAGGCCCCATGTGGGAGGGGGCTTGCCCCCGATTGCAGTGTGTCAGCCAACAGGTTCATTGGCTGATCCACCGCCATCGGGGGCAAGCCCCCTCCCACATTTAGACTCGGTGTAGCAATCAGAAGAACCGCGTCACGCTGATCTTCGCATCGCGCCCCTTGGTATAGGCGCGGTCGCCGCTCAACGCCGGGCGGAAGTTTTCGTTGAACAGGTTGTCCACGGTGAAATTCACCTCGGTGCCTTTCAGATACGCCTGCTGCGGTGTCCATTTGGCGAACAGGCCCTGGGTGTTGTAGCGCTTGTTGCCGTACTGGTCGTAGAACAGATCGCCCACCCCTGAACCCGGGCCGCCGGAATAGTTGTCGCTGGGCAGGCGGTCGGTGGCGCCGATGAACTGGCCCATCCAGCCTACCTGGGCATCCCAGGCCGGAATGTGGGTACCCAGCACCAGCACCCATTTGGTCGGCGGGATATCCCGCGCTGCCACGTCCGGGCCCCAGGGGTTGGTATAGGCGCCTTCGTGCTGGCCTTTGGCATAGGCGAAGGACACCGAGCCGAACACGTAGGTGGAGTTATAGATCGACTCGACTTCGATGCCCTTGATCGTCAGGCCGCCGATATTGCGGTAGTTGGACATCGCCCCCGCTGGGCAGGCGGAGCCAATCGTGCCGCCGTTGACGGCCTGGTTCCGGCACCCCACGCCGGTGGCCTTGAAGATTTCGTCTTCGACCTTGTTGTGGAACAAGGTGGTGCGCAATTGCAGGTTGTCATCCTGGGCGACGAGATTGTCGAAGTGGGTGATGTTGCCCAGGGTAATCGAGGTGATGCGCTCCGGGTCCAGGTCCACGCTGGTGGCGGTGCGGCTGCCCAGGCCCTGCACTTCGTATTGCTCGTCGATCACCGGCGCACGCCAGGTCTGGCTCCAGTTGGCGAACAGGCCGACGTTTGGCGTGAGGGTCCAGAACAGCGCCAGGCGCGGCGACCAGCCGGTGTAGGTGCGGTCGCTGTAGTCGTGGCCGATCGCAGGGTCAGGGTTGTTGTAGTACGGCGCATCATTGCCTTCGCCCCGGTTGCGCACATGGTCGTAGCGCAGCGACGGGGTGATGGTCAGGTCGCCCAGGGTCACTGCGTCCTGGATGAAGAAGCTGTTGGTGTCGACCTTGCCGTGGGGCATGAAGCCCGGCTGGAAATGGCCGTAGTTATAGCGCGGCGTATTGTAAGTGCTGCCGGGCATCCACATTTCGGTGTCGCGCACGTGCTTGCGTACCTGCCCGCCGACTGTCAGCGCATGCTGCAGGGGGCCGGTGTCGAACAGGCTGACGTTGCGGATATCCAGATGCTTGTCGGTGTAGGCGGTGTCCATCTTGCGCCCGCCGGTGGCCAACTGGAAAAACGCGGTGGCGTCACGCTCGTCGCTTTGTTCGGTGTTGGACTGGGAGTACTTGACGGTCATGTCCACCAGCGGGTTGTCCAGCGGCTGGTAGTGGTACTTGCCCGACCAGGTGGTGTCGACGGTATCGCGGTGCGCCAGAAAGCGCTTGAGTGCACCTTCGTAACCGTAGCGGTCGATGTTGAACTGGGTCGGTGGTGTCGGGTAGCTGGCGGCGGAGAAGGGTGTCCAGCGGTTGCTGTGGGAGCGCGAGTAGGACAGGCCGACACTGTGTTCCTCGGTGAAGTACGCGTTGACCTTGAACAGCTTGCCGTCCACATCCTGGGCGCTGTTGGGCAAGCGCTGAGGATTGATCGGGTACTGGTTGTTCTCGTTGGGCAGCTTGGCGGCAACCTTCATGTCGCCGCCGTCGCGTTGGGTCAGATAGGCCAGTGCATCGAAACGGCCGTCGTCGGTGCGGCCGTACACGGCACTGCTGTAGACCTGTTCATGATCGTTGCTCGAGTAGCCGTATTTGAGCATTGCGCCGCTGTTGCGGCCGTCCTCGAGCAGGTCCGGGGCATCCTTGGTGGTCATGTTGACCGTGCCGCCAAAGCCGCCGTTGCCGGTGAACGGTGAGTTCGGGCCTTTCTCTACCTCAATGCTCTTGATCAGCTCGGGCTCGATAAAGACGGTGCCCTGCTGGTAGCGCTCAAAACCACTCTTGGTCGCGCCATCCACGGTCATCGGCACGTCTTCGGCATCGCCGAAGCCACGGATGTTGATGGTTTGGCCGCCGGGCTTGAGCGAGCCGCCCTGGCTCACGCCGGGCAGGGTCTGCAACAGGCTGGGGATGTTATTGGACTGGTAGCGGTCAATGTCGGCCTGGGTCAGGGTGGAGCGGTTGACGGTACTGGAGTCCACTTCGTTGCCGGTGCCGATCACGCTCAAGGTATCGAGCTGGATTGCGCGGCCTTGCGTGGTCCTGGCCGCATCGGCGCGCACCACGTAGGTCGTGCCAACCTTGATCAGGGTGAAGTCGTCGCCTTTGAGCAGGATACGAATCGCCTCTTCTGCGCTGTACTCCCCCTTGAGGGCTGGCGCCTGAACATGCTTGAGCAACGCCTCATCGAACAGCAGCTGGATCTTCGCCTGCCGGGCCACCTGGCTCAGGGAGGTCGCCAACGGCTGGGCCGGCAGTTGCAGCGTGAATGACTCGGCCTGGGCGCTGACGCTGAACGCCAGGCAGGTGGCAAGCAGGGTCGGCCGTAGAAACAGGTGCGAAGCAGGGCAAGGCGCGCGAAACATGAGATCCCCCGGTGCGGCTAAATAGCCAAAAAGGTGTGCGTATCAAACGCAGACGGGAGGAAGACGGGGCACGCAAAAAAATCCACACATGCGAATGCAAAATATTCTCATGTGTGGGTTATTTGCTTGATTCGATTCGCACAATGCCGTCGGCGGACGTCACGGTTTTCACCGGTAACAGGGCGGGCAGGGCGTTGAGCAGTGCGTCCGGATCATTCACATCCAGGTTGCCCGACACCTTGAGTTGCGCCACGGCCTTGCTGACCTGCAAAGGCGCCTGGGGACGGTACAGGCTCAATTCGTCGATCAGGCTGGCCAACTCGCGATTACGAAACGCCAAGTGCCCGCTGCGCCAATCGGCGACGTCTACGGCGTTGAGGGTTTGCTGCTGCAGCGTGCCATTGGCGTACTGGTAACTGGCGCGTTGCCTGGCCTGGAGCAACGCGGCGGGGTGTTTTCTATCCGGCTCGAAGGCCACTTGGCCATGGGCCACGCTGACCACCAGTTGCTGTTCGCTGCGGCGCACGTCGAAACCGGTGCCCACCACCCGCACATTCGCCTCGCCGGCTTGTACGTACAGCGGGCGTTCCTGATCGGCGGCCACTTCGAGGTACAACTGGCCTTTGTCCAGATGAAGGATGCGCTGGTGCGCGGTGAACTCCATGCGAATGCGGGTGTTGGCATTCACATACAAGGTGCTGCCGTCGGGCAGGTGCAGGGTGCGCATGCCCTTGGCATGACCGGCAACTTGGGCGTGATACAGCTCGCGTGGCGCACCGAGATGAGGGGCAAGAACGGCGCAGAGCAAGGCGGCCGCGATTGCCAACGCGGGGCGCCATACCGGTTTGCGCCGGGGCAGTGCCAAGGGTTTGTTCAATGGCTGCAACTGGGCGAGGTCCGTCCACAATTGCTCGAATTCGGCATAGGCGCGCGCATGGGCCGGGTTGGCCCGCCAGGCGGCGAAGGCCTTGCGGTCGACACGGTCCGCGTGGCTGCGGTTGCGTGCAAACCAGCTGGCGGCTTGGGCATCAATGGCGTCGCTCGCGTCGATGTCCAGCGCGTCGAGGTCGCTCAGGCGGCTCATTGGGGCTGCTCCGTGCCGGGGTCAGGTTGAAGACGTCGCTTGCAATGCAGCAGGGCAAAAGCAATGTGCTTTTCCACCATGCTCGTCGAAATGCCCATGCGCGCGGCGATCTGTGCCTGGCTCAAGCCTTCGAAGCGATGCAGCATAAGGGCTTCGCGCCGACGGGGCGAGAGTTCGGCGAGGACTTCTTTCAAGTGTTCCAGGCGCTGGATGCGCAGCGCGGCGGCCATGGGCTCGTTTTGCTCGTCGGTGACGGCTTCGGTGGGGGCCTCGGCTGAATCGGCGTGGACACTGCGGCGTACCTGTTGTTTACGCCAGTGATCGCGCAGCAGGTTGCGCGCCATCTGAAACAGAAATGCCCGTGGCTGCTCGACCTTGGCCCGGTCGCGGTAGTCCAGCCATTGGGTAAACACATCCTGGGTCATGTCCGCCGCGTCACTGGCGTTGTCCGTGCGTTTGCGCAGGAAATGCAGGATATCTGCATAGAACCCGCGACAGGCATCGGCCGACAATGGGTCGGGCTTGGGACGAGACATGGATATCCTTCTTGACGCAGCACGGCTTGGAAAGGTCGTGAATGATATCGAGAATTATTGTCATTTGTCTCTTTTTAAAATCTGTACCCCATTCAAAATGTGGGAGGGGGCAAGCCCCCTCCCACAGTTGGTCTTCTTTGTTCACCGGATCAGTGTTCGACCGGCACTGACAGCGTTGGATTACCCAGTGGATGGGTACGCGCGGCAAAGAATTTCAGTTCCATGCCAGTACCTTCGAACAACTGCGAATACCGCTGCTTCTGCTGGCGAATAAACCCATCGCTGCGCCCCGACACCGAAATGGCCAGGGTGGTGATGTTGGCCTGGCGGATCGCATCCACCAGGTGTTTATCCTGCGGCCCCAGGTCATGGCCGAAGATGCACAGCGTGCCCTGGTGAGTGAGCAACTGTTCATAGCAGAACGACAGATAATCCGAACTGCGGATGGTCTTGAGCTTTTCCTCCACCTTGCCCTCACTGACGAACAGCGGCACATCGTCCAGCGTCTTGATCGTGTTGTTGATCGCGAAACTGCTGAGCAACGTGCTGTCGGTGGACGGCAGTTTGCGCGCGGTACCGTCGAGGTTGCGCACCAGGTGCAGGCCGCCGTGCAGGTACAGAATGCGCGTGGCGTCGGTGCGGGTGTCGCGCAGGTCGAAGCTTGAATCGGCGCTGCGAAACAGGTCGTCGATACCCGGCGTGTGCAGGATTGCCCAGTAGTTGAGCAGGTCGTAATTGCTGGTAAACACCGTGGTGTAGCGGGCCAGTTCCGCGTTGATGGTCGCCAGGGTCGAGGGCTGCACCAGGCGCCAGGGAATATGCACGGTGTGGATCGTATTGATCAGTGCTTCCTTGATCGCGTAGTAGCGATTACGTGGCGCCGCCGAGCTGACCGCCAGGGCCTTGTTGACGCGGCTGGTGGTTTTCAGCGCGCCCAGGGCCTGCTCGAAACTGCGGGTCTGCAGCGCATCGAATACGCTGAGTTCGGATTGGCTCAGGGGCTTTTCTTCCACTGTGCGAGCGTTTTCAAACAGCGAGTCGTAGGCAAAGTCTTCCCAAATCGTGCGGCTTGCGCCGTTGCCGATCAGAATCCCATTGAAGTCGATGGCGTCGCGCAGTGCGCTCCAGTCGTCAAGGTGGGCGTCAATATCCTGGAAATCCTTCATTGCGGCGGGTCTACTCGAAATCGGCTGGACGGTGACTTTATCACGAGCCGGCATTGATCCTGGTCAAGATACGGCAAGCGGTACCGGTGGATTCTGTGGGTATAAAACCCCTGAGGATCGACCATGAGCAGCACGTTTTTTATCCCCGCCGTCAATATCATGGGCATCGACTGCCTCGACGAAGCCATGATCGCCATCCGCAATTACGGTTTTCGCAAAGCGTTGATCGTCACGGACCAGGGCCTGTGCAAAGCCGGTGTGGCCAGCATGATTGCCGAGAAACTGGCGTTGCAGGACATCGACTCGGTGGTCTACGACGGCGCCAAGCCCAACCCCAGTGTGGAAAACGTCGAGAAGGGCCTGGCGTTGCTGCAACAGAGCGCCTGCGATTTTGTCGTGTCCCTGGGCGGCGGCTCGCCCCACGACTGCGCCAAGGGCATCGCGTTGTGCGCCACCAACGGCGGGCGTATCGGCGACTATGAGGGCGTCGACCAATCGAGCCGGCCGCAACTGCCGCTGGTGGCGATCAACACCACCGCCGGCACGGCCAGTGAGATGACCCGTTTTTGCATCATCACCGACGAAACCCGCCACGTGAAAATGGCCATCGTCGACCGCAATGTCACGCCGTTGCTGTCGGTCAACGACCCGGCCTTGATGGTCGCCATGCCCAAGGGCCTCACCGCCGCCACCGGCATGGATGCCTTGACCCACGCCATTGAGGCCTACGTATCCACCGCCGCCACGCCGATCACCGACGCGTGCGCAATCAAGGCCATCGAATTGATCAGTGCCAACCTGCGCCTGGCGGTACGTGACGGCAGCGACTTGGCCGCGCGGGAGAACATGGCGTATGCGCAGTTCCTCGCGGGCATGGCGTTCAACAATGCATCGCTGGGGTTCGTGCACGCCATGGCGCACCAGCTCGGCGGCCTGTACGACCTCCCTCACGGCGTGTGCAATGCGGTGCTGCTGCCCCACGTGCAGAGTTTCAATGCCAGTGTCAGTGCCAAGCGCTTGAGTGACGTGGCTCGCGCGTTGGGTGCCGATATCAAGGGGATTACCCCGGAAGAGGGCGCGCAGGCTGCTATCGTCGCGATTCGCGCCTTGTCCCAGGATGTGGAAATTCCCGCCGGCCTGCGTGAGCTCGGCGCCAGGTTGCAGGATATTCCGCTGCTGGCGAGCAATGCGCTCAAGGATGCGTGTGGCCTGACCAACCCACGGCGCGCGGATCAGCGCCAGATCGAGGAGATCTTTCGCAGCGCGTTTTGACAGGGACAGCTTCGAGCTGCAAGCGGTAAGCTACGGGTTGAACACGTTCAACATGAGCATGAAGCTTGCGGCTTGCCGCTGAGGTCCCCCATGAGAGTTCTGTTATTCGGCGCCACCGGCATGGTCGGCCAGGGCGTGCTGCGCGAGTGCCTGCTGGCGCCCGACGTGCAGGAAGTCGTCGCGGTTGGCCGTACCCCGTTGACCCAGGAGCACGGCAAACTGCATCAGGTGTTGCACGGCGACATGCTGGATTTCCAACCCCTGGAAAACCTGCTGCAAGGCTTTGATGCGTGCTTCTTCTGCCTGGGCGTTTCCTCGGCGGGCATGAATGAAGTCAAGTACACCCACCTCACTTACGACCTGACGTTAGTCGCCGCCAGCACCCTGGCGCGGCTCAATCCGCAGATGACGTTTATTTATGTGTCTGGTGCCGGCACCGACAGCTCCGAGCGGGGCAAGTCAATGTGGGCACGAGTCAAGGGCAAGACCGAGAACGCCTTGCTGCGCTTGCCGTTCAAGGCGGTCTATCTGTTCCGGCCGGGGATCATCCAACCGTTGCACGGCGTGCGTTCCAAGACGCCGTTGTACCAGGCGTTCTACAGCGTGCTCGGGCCGTTGCTCTCGTTTTTGCGTCGGATAAAACCGAGCTGGGTTGTCAGCACCGAGACCGTCGGCCGTGCGATGCTGCAGGCGGTGAGCCATGGCGCGCCGCAACCGTTGGTGGAGCAGCGCGACATCAATCATCTGGCCGCTGAGCGCGGCTGATCAACCCGCCGTCGCCGCTGCCCGCACCGGCGTGGCGCTGAACTGAATCAACACCACCGCGGCCACCAACAACAACGCTCCGAGCGCCCGCGGCGTTGTCATTGGACGCTGCGCCAGGCCGAACAGCCCGAAATGGTCGAGCAGCAACGACGCCAGAATCTGCCCGGCCATGGCTAGGGCGATAAACCCTGATGCGCCCAGCCTGGGCAGCAGCATCAATGCCAGCGAAATGAAGCACACCCCAAATGCGCCACCGGCCCACATCCACAGCGGCGCCCGGGTGATAAAGGCCAGGCTCGGCAAGGGCAGCCGGAGTGCGATGATCACCGGCAGCAACACAATAATGCTTACCAGCAGGGATGCCAGCGTCGCCCACAACGGGTGGCCGAGCCCGCGGCCCAGGTTGGCGTTGATTGCACTCTGAAACGGCACCACGGCGCCGGCAATCACCGCCAGCAGCAACAAACCCAGCCAATGCAACGTTGTCATTTCCAATCTCCCAGAGGTTTTGCTGGACTCTAGGTTATTCGTCGCGCAAATTTAAATTCCAAATTCTTATGCCGAGCATGCAGCTGATGAATGATCTGCGACGTGTCGATCTCAACCTGTTGGTGATCCTCGACGCTCTGCTCAGCGAGCAACACGTCACCCGCGCCGCCGAACGCCTGCACCTGAGCCAACCGGCGGTCAGCCATGCGCTGGCGCGCCTGCGTGACCTGCTGGGCGACCCGTTGCTGGTGCGTCAGGGTGGCGCCTTGATAGCGACCGCCCGTGCGCTGGAGTTGGCCACGCCGTTGGCACAGGCCCTGGCCCAGGTGCAGGCGCTGCTGGCGCCGAACCGTTTTGACCCGGCGTCGGCCAAGCGCCGTTTTCGCGTGGCGATGTCGGACTACAGCGCGGCGATTTTCCTGCCCGGCTTGGTGCGTCTGTTACGCCATGAAGCGCCGGGCATCGACTTGCAAATCATCCAGGCCAGCCGCGAAGGCATGGTCGACGGCGTACTCAATGGCGATCTGGACCTCGCCGCCGGGGTCTTCCCTGACGTGCCGGCCGAACTGCGCACGACGCCCTTGTTCGAGGAGCATTACACCTGCCTGGTCGACCGCGACAGCCTGCCGCAAGGCGGTGTGCTGGACCTGCCTGCCTACTTGTCACGCCCCCATGTCCTGCTGGAAATGCGCGGCAGCGGCACGCCGGAAATCGAGCGTGCGTTGAGCGCGATTCGTGAGCGGCGTCATGTGGCAATCAGCCTGCCGCACTGGGGCGTGGCACCGCAGTTGATTCAGGGCACGGACCTGATCCTGACCGTCTCATCCCGGGGCCTGCTCGATATCGATCACACGCACCTGATAAGCGTACCGCCGCCGTTTCATATTCCATCGTTTGCGTTCGAGCTGGCCTGGCACGCACGACGGGGTGGGGATGTTGGGTTGCAGTGGTTGAGGGGGCGGGTGCAAGGCGTGCTGGAGGGCTGAGCAGTCGCTACCACGAGTTGGGTGGCTGACGGCGGGTATGAAAAATTCGCATGACCTGTAGTCGCCCGTCACGAATACGGTAAGGAACAATATAGGACCATCGCGGCACCACCCATTCACGCGTCCCCGGGACCCGGCCCTTTTTTCCCAGCGCGGGAAATTGCGCAATGTGTTCGAGCCCGGTCAACATCGCCTGGACGAACTCGGAGGCGGCTTTGGGGTTTTCTTCAGCGATAAAGGCCGCTTCGTCATCAAGGTTTCTGAGGGCTGCCCTCAGCCACTCAACCTGCATTGTTGCGCCATTTATCAGCGACGGCTTTTACCTCGGCAGGCGTCGCGAAATCTCCTGCATCGGCTTCTTCCAGGGCTTTTTGAATCTCTTCGATTTGCCATGCTTCACGTGCCAGGTATTCGCGCAACGCATCAACAGCTAGGAACGATTTGCTGCGACCGGTCGCTTTGGCGAGACTGGCAAGCGTATCGGCGACGTCTTCCGGTATCCGCAGAGACATGACAGACATACAAACCTCGATGTAGTGATGTGTAGTGCGCCATACTACAGCGTCATCCGATGGAGCGTTTGTCCCGTTCGTCAGGGCATTGCGGACGATTGCCGGCGTAGGGAATGGCGCAACAAATGAAGTTTTACCCGTAGCCCCGGAACCTGCAGAATCGCTGTGTCTTTCAACAATTTTCAGAGGCCCGCCCATGACCCCATCCCTGCTGTTAGCGGTCCTTGCTTCCGGGTTTATCTACGGTATTACGCCCGGCCCTGGCGTGTTGGCCGTGTTCGGCATCGGCGCCGCCCGTGGCCGTCGCGCCGGTGCCGGTTTCCTGGGGGGGCATTTGCTCGGCGATGTGGTGTGGTGCAGCACCGCCCTGGTGGCGATTGTGGGGGCGCGGGAAGTCGGCAGCAGTGCGTTTGATGTACTCGGCGTGCTCAGCGGCCTGTATCTGTTCTGGCTGGGCTGGCGCGCCATCCGCACCCAGCGCCGTAGCGGCGACGCCCCTCAGGGCGCGGCGCGGCATCCGTTCTGGCACGGCATTCTGTTCGGCCTGACCAACCCCAAGGCGTACCCGGTGGCGGTGGCGACCTTCACGGCACTGCTCTCCAGCCGTGCCGAGCTGCTGACGTGGTCGATGCTGCCGTCGCTGATTTTTCTGAGTTTTATCGGCGGCCTGCTGGCCTACGCGATCCTGATCGGTGTGGTCGGTGCCCAACGTGTGCGTACGGTGTATCAACGTCACGAAATCCTCATCACGAAGCTGTGCGGCGTGATGTTTATCGGGTTCGCCATCAACGCTCTGGCGCACGCATTGCCAGGCCTGTTTGCCAGCAGACCCGCCTGAATCAGCAACGACCGTTCGTCGCACTGCAAAGTTTTTTCTAAACCTTTGCCGCATGCAAAATTCGAATCCAGGGCAAGGAGCCGTTCCCTTGCCCCTATTTTTGCCCTGGAGGAACCCATCATGAGCCGCATGGCTATCCGGTTACGCACCGCCAGTTTCGCGATGCTGCTGGGCCTCGGCGCCAGCAATGCTTTCGCCCAGTCGCCTGCCCAATTCATCGAGCAGGCTTCGGCCAAAGGCATGGCCGATATCGAAACCAGTCGCATGGCCCACGCCAAGACCTCGTCTCAGGAAATCAAGGATTACACCATTGAGGTGATCAACGAGCGCACCCTGGCCAACCAGCATCTGGCGGCGATCGCCAAAAAGCTCGACCTGCCGGTGGCCCCGCGGGAGAAGATCGTCGACAAGGCCGAAACCCTGATGCCCGAACTCAAGGACGGCGACTCCTTCGACGCCGCCTATATCGCGCAGCAGGTCAAGGAAAACGAAGACGCCATCGCCCTGTTCAAGCAGGAAGGTGCGGCGTCGGATGTGCCTGAGATAAAAGCGTTGGTGGACGAGACGCTGCCCAAGTTGCAGGAGCGCCTGGAAAAAGCCCGCGCCCTGGCATCGACCTACGGCAAGGACCACCAAGGTGAAGGTTGAAGTGGCCCCTTGAAATGAAAGCGGCGGTTGGATCATCTCCAACCGCCGTTTTTTTATGCCTGGTTCAAATCGGTTTTCGGTGGCGCCGCATCGTCGGCGGCGGCACCACAACTGCTGTTGAGGCTCAAGCTGCCGGCTTTGCCGATATCGCGATACTCCTGGCGCAGCTTTTCAAGCTCTTTGCGGTCCAGGCCGTCCAGGCTCAACACGGCGTTCTGGGCATCCTTGGACACACGCAACAGCTCGTCGATCTTGATATGCAGAATGTCGTTGTCGCGGTTCTGTGTGTTCTGGATCAGGAACACCATCAGGAACGTGATGATGGTGGTCGAGGTGTTGATGATCAATTGCCAGGTGTCGTTGTAATGAAAGTACGGCCCGCTCAGGCTCCACGCCAGAATCAACGCCACCGCCGCGTAGAACGTCCGGGGGCTGCCGGCCCAGCGCGATAGAGTTTGGGAGACAGCGGAGAATTTCATGACCGTTTTTCCTCAAAAGGGGGTGATGAAAATACTGACCGCAACGAGTCGCTGAAATTTCTTTTTACAACTTGGCCTGCGGACCAAAGCAGGCATTTTTCTGCCCGGGTTTTAGGAGCGCGCCTACGGCGCTGCGAAGCCATGAGCGCAAGACTGGGTTTTTGACCTGGACAGTCCTTATGTACGCAGAGGCCGCTTGTGACATACCTGCGCTTTATTACTTGACCGAAGATCATTTTTTCGCGGCGACCTGTGCGGTATACCGTCGACATGCCGCCGGTATCAATACCTATCTTGCCGAGGAAAATTCCACGCCGTGGAATACGTTGTTCATCCGCGTGGGCTGCGCGCCTCTGCGCGAAACGACGCCGGTGATTCTGCAGCTGATCCGCCGTACCGTAATGCCCATACGCATCGTGATGCCTGAGGTCCAGGTCGACGGGTTACGCGAAACGCTCACCGAGCTTGGTTTTGAGCCTGCCGAAAAGAGCTCCACCATGGTCCTCCCATTGGCACGCTGTGGGCCATCGATTAGCGAGGAGGCCGTGCAGATCCGCCTGACGCGTGACTTGAACGAGTGGGCGAGTCCGCTTGGCAGTGCGTTTTCGATATCGCCCGAGACGCTCGCCCATTATCAGGCGCGGCACCAGCGGGCGCTGGACGCCGGTGAAGCCCTTTATCACTTCATCCTGTCCGTCGAGGGACAGGTGGGCTGTGCGTTGACCTTGTCAGTGTGTGAGGGCCAGGCAAGGCTCAGTGACGTCGGCACGCTGACCGGCTTTCGTGCCAGAGGCTATGCCACGCGATTGATCCAGTCGGCCCTGCTTCACGCCTCGGGGCTTGGGGCGCGCAGGTGTTTTCTCGAGGGGTCGATGATGGCTGTCCCGCTGTATCAAAAATTGGGTTTCCAACGATTATTCGACTGCGTGTCTTTTGTTCGCGGCCCTGTGCCAGGCCCGTGATCAGAACGCCAGTGTTGCCTGGCCGCGATCCTCCAGCGTCAACAGATACTGCTTGGCTTCAAGCCCGCCGGCAAACCCTGTCAGTGCCCCCGAAGCCCCCACGACACGGTGACAGGGCGCAATGATCGAGATGGGGTTACGCCCGTTCGCCGCGCCTACGGCGCGCACCGCGTTCGGGTTGCCGATCTGCCGGGCTATCTGGCTGTAGCTGCGGGTTTCGCCGAAGGGGATGGTCAGCAAAGCCTGCCAGACTTGCTTCTGAAAATCAGTGCCGTAGAAATCCAGTTCCAACTCGAAACGATTGCGCGTACCCGCGAAATACTCCGCCAGCTGGCGCTCTGTTTCCAGGAGTACCGGGCTGTCGTTTTCTTCGTGCAACTCACCCAGGCGCACCCGATTTTCCCGTTCCGTTTCCCAGAGCACTGCACCGAGCTTGCCATTGCGGGCTACCAGGGTGAGTTGGCCGACGGGGGAGGGCATGAATTTGCAGGCGTATGACATGGGCTTGATCCTTGAGGCTGTCCGTTGCAACTATCCGCTCAGTGAACCCTGGGAGAAACCGGTTTCTTGCGGTCGGTAGGACGCTGCTTAAATCAATGTCGCTGATACTCGGAAAACGGGTCCGACAATAAATGTAGCTTAGAGCGCCGCGTTCAGTGAAAACGGAATGCGCAATCCACCAACCGGCCCTTCGCGTACCCCGCACATCTCGTCATGCACACTGTGTTGCACCAGCACGCAGGGAAACGCGGGCACCCCTTGCAGCATGTCGCGCAAGTGGGTGGTGGAGCGGATGCGCAGTGGCTGCCCGTCATCGCCCTGCAGCGTTTTTTCATCGCGATCCAGCCGGACCCGTGCCAGATACAAGCCACCTTCCAGCGACAGCAATTGCAGCTCGCGGATCTCGCCGTTCGCGGCCAGCTCGGTCAGCATGTGCACATTCATGAATTGCACCTCATTGGACGCCGACCTGGGCGTGATCGACCGGTTGATCAATGTGTTTTGCTACCCAGTGCACAATACTTGTACAGAATTTTATATTTGTACAGTTTTCTGCGGCGGCGCGAACACAGGCTTTATCGGCCCTTGAACGCCAGGCATAAAAAAACCGGTCACAGGGACCGGTTTTTTATGCTTCCCGTGTCAGCCGTGGCATGACAGGAGAACCTATTTGAGTGGAGCGGGTAGAGGGAATCGAACCCTCAACTAAAGCTTGGGAAGCTTTCGTTTTGCCACTAAACTATACCCGCTCAAAGCGGCTGACTTTGTACCAGATGTTCACCCGGATTTGAAGTTTTTCTTCGAAAAAATCGCACGTTGCACTCGCACCGCCTGCCGATAGGTGGCGCCACGGCAGGAGCCCGTTCCTGCCGTGGGTCTGATGTCAGACCGCAAAGGCATGTTGCGCCTGACCTGGCTGGTAACGTAGGCGACTCACCGGCCGCAGCCCTTTCAAAAAGCCCACCACCGCTTCCCGGCTGTCCCGGCACGCCGCTTTATGCTCCATATCGAGGAAATGCCCCGTCGCCTGAACCGTGCTGAAGCTGCTGTGTTTCACATGCTGGCCGAACAGCCTGGCATCGCCTGCGCTGGTGTACTCGTCCCACTCGCCGTTCACGAACAGCACGGGAATGTCGATCTGCCTGGCTGCCTTGAGGTAGCACAACCGGTCGCTGTTGAGCACTTGGCTGATGTGGAAGTGCATCTGTCCGTATTCATGCTCGGCCAGGCTGCTCACGTGCTTGTGGTTGAAGCGCTTGAACAGCGACGGCAAGTGCTTGCCCAGGGTGCTGTTGACCAGGTGGCCGACGCGGTCGCGGTCCAGATTGCCGAGGTAGTCGACGCCGCGCTCCAGATAATCACGCATCGGTGCGTTGATCACTGGGGAGAACGAGCTGATCACGGCCTTTTCGACGCGTTGCGGGCGTTGAGCGAGGGCGAACAGCGTGGCGGCGCCGCCCCAGGAGAACGAGAGCACGTGTTCGGCGGCAAAGCGGTCGATGAGCTCCAGGAGGATCTGGCCTTCGACTTCCTTGGTCAGCATGCGCTCGTGGCGGTTGTGTAGTTTGGAACGGCCGGCATAGGGCTGGTCGTACAACACCACATTGAATTGCGGGTACAGGCTTTTCACGGTCTGGGCAAAAGAGGCCGTGGTGGCCATCGAGCCGTTGACCAGGACGATGGTTTTTTCAGCGGCATCCGCGCGATAAAACTCCGTGTAAACCCGGTATTGACCCTGTATATCCAACACAGCGATTTCTGGCCTCATGTCGTAAGACTCCTGGCAAGCGGGTAGGGCGCGCAAATAACTGTGCACGAGCTATATGACAGGTAGGCATACGCCAGGAAGCTGAGCGCCCCTGTCGGTCCGATTGCGGCTGGCCGACAGCGGTGGTCAGACGAGACGGATTTCTTCGTCAGTCAGCGCCCGATATTCGCCCGGCGCAAGCGCTGCATCCAGGTGCAGCGGGCCCATGCGCTCGCGATGCAGGGCAGTCACTTTGTTATCAAAATGCCCGAACATGCGTTTGACCTGATGATAGCGGCCTTCGATGATGCTCAAGCGCGCCGTCCTGGGGCCCAGTAACTCCAGTTCGGCGGGTTGAGTGACGAGGTTTTCGAAGGCGAAGTACAGGCCCGCCCTGAAGACCGCCGCATAGTCCGGGCCGATGTCCTGCTCGGTTTCCACCCGATACACCTTGGGTAACTTGGTCGCCGGTTGCGTCAGGCGCCGCGACCACTGGCCGTCATTGGTGAGCACCATCAGCCCGGTGGTGTTGTAGTCCAGACGCCCGGCGATATGCAGTGCGTCCTTGTGCGGTTCATCCAGCAGATCGAGCACCGTGCGGTGTTGCGCATCGTACGTAGCGCTGACGCACCCCTGCGGCTTGTGCAGCATGAAATAACGTGCAGGTTTGCCCGGCTGCAGCACCTCACCGTCCACGCGCACGCTGCTGAACGTGCGCACCTCGTGAAGCGGGTCGCTTACCGTGGCACCATCCACCGTTACCCGGCGTTCGGCCAACAGCAGCCGCACTTGCTTGCGATTAAACCGCGGCAGGTTACTGAGGAAGCGATCAAGGCGCATCGTGGCGGCGCAGCTGTTGGTCCACCTGGGCGCAACGCGGGCACAGGCAGGCCTGGTTGCGCAGTTCGTCGGGCAGCGCCTGGAGCACCGCCGGGTCGATAGTGACACTGTAGCACCAGCAGGCCTGGTCGGCCGTGCGCGGGTCGGCCAGGCTGCAGTCGTTACGGGCACCGCAGGCGGGGCAAAGGGTCGGGGTGGTCATGGGCAGGTCGGGCTGTATCGGGCAAGGTGTGCGTGGCCTTGCACGATACAGCGCCGATGGGCGCCAAGCTACTTACAGCTTGAATTTGCCGACCAGCACACTGAACGAGGTGGCCAGGCGCGACAGGTCCTGGCTGGAAGCGTTGGTCTGATGCGCGCCGGCGGCGGTCTGGGTCGACAGGTCCTGGATGTTGAGCAGGTTGCGATCGACTTCACGCGCCACTTGGGCCTGTTCCTCCGAGGCGGACGCGATGACCAGGTTGCGTTCGTTGATCTTCGCCACACTGACGGTGATACGTTGCAACGCTTCGCCGGCATTCTGCGCCAGCACCTGGGTGTTGTTGGCCCAGTTCAGGCTCTTGTTCATCGCGGCCACCGCGCCGTCGGCGCCGACTTGCACTTCGCCGATCATTTTTTCAATGTCCACCGTGGACACTTGTGTGCGATGGGCCAGCGCCCGCACTTCATCAGCCACCACCGCAAAGCCACGGCCTTGTTCGCCCGCACGGGCCGCCTCGATTGCTGCGTTGAGGGCGAGCAGGTTGGTCTGGTCGGCAATCCCACGAATCACATCGATCACCTTGCCGATTTCGCGGACCTGGCTGGCGAGGCCTTCCACCGACTTCGTCGAATCGTTGATCTCCACCACCATCGAATTCATGCCGGAGACGGCCTGTGCCACTTGTTCACGGCCTTCCTCGGCCTCGGTAGTCGCCTGGCTTGAAGCCTGCGAAGTCGATACAGCGTTGCCGGCCACCTCATCAACGGCTGCAGTCATCTGGTTGACGGCGGTGGCCGCTTGTTGAATTTCGTCATTCTGGCGGGTCAGGCCCCGGGTGCTTTCTTCGGTGACCGCGCTCAGTTCTTCAGCCGCCGAGGCCAGCTGGTCGGAGGCGTTGGCGATTTCCAGCAGGGTGTGTTTCAAGCCGCCTTGCATGTCCGACAGCGCCACCAGCAACTGCCCGGCTTCGTCGGTGCGCTCGGTGCTGATGGTCTGGGTCAGGTCACCGTCGGCAATGCGTTGCGCGCTCGCCACCGCTTGAGCGATGGGGCGGGTGATCAGGCGCGTGATCAGCACGCCGACGATAATGGCGATGATGAAGGCCAGGACGATGCCACTGATCATCCAGGTGAGCGCACTGTCACGCAGCGCCTCGGCGGCAATGGCGCCTTCCTTGATCTGGCGGTTGTTGGATTCGACCATCACGCGGATCAGCTCGCGGGCCTGGCGGAACAGTTCATTGTTGGTGGTATTGAGCTCGGTGCGTGCCTGCTCGATCTGGCCTTTATCGAGCAGGCTCAGGATGCGTTCCGAGCTACTGAGGTACGTTGGCCAGATCTGGTCGAAGGTGTCACCCGCCGCCCGCTCGTCATCTTCCAACGGCGTGGCGCGGTAGGTGGTGTACGCCGCCTGGCTGCGTTTGACTTCGTTGGCGATATCCTGGCGCACGCGGTCGCGGTCCTGCTGGGCGACGTCACCGTTACCGGCATCGAGCAAGCGGTACAAACCACGGTTGTGTGCCACCAGCCCATTCAGGGTGGCAGCTGTGTTGCTGACCGACACCAGGTTGTTGGAGAACGTTAATTCCAGCGCTGCGGCGAGCCGCACGACCCCTTTGATACCCAGCAGGCCGACACCGAGGGTAATCACGGAGCAGAGTAAAAATGAGAGCAGCAGCTTGGTAGCAATTTTCATATCTTGAATCCGGCGGTAAGTAACGGGAAGGCGCACACCAAGGCCTCCGTGGCACTGTGCAGTATCACAATGACATCATTGTAAGCGACAAAGTTTCGCCTCTGAATAAAATACTGAATCGATACAGCTAACGTATTCCGGCGTACCGCTGGTGATGTATCAAGTTGTTACTGAAACGCACCAGATTCTGCTTTTGATGTCATACGTTCTGTCATTCAAGTAAATCTGAATGACGCCCTCCAGCGTCGCTGGAGGTGCTCTTCCGCGGTCCAGGAGGCCGCCATGTATCGACGACTGCTGCTCACTGCATTACTCGGCCTGACCCTGTCAGCTTGCGTGCCCTATTACGATGGAGGTACCACTTACTACCGCTCCGAGGTCTACACCGCACCGGCACCCGCCTATTATTACGGCGGTCCTCGTTACTACGGGCGCAGCGACTACACACCCGCGCCACGCTACTATCCGGCTCCCCGTTATTATTCGGCGCCGCGTTATTACCAACCTGCGCCACGTTACTACCCAAGGTCTGCCTATCGGCCGTATCCAAACCAGGGATGGGGAGACAATCGGTGGGGCAACGGTGGGCACGGGCGTGGTGGCGATCACGGCGGTGGGCGCGGAGGTCACCGCTGAAAAAGAGGTTTTGAATAAAGCGGCGCATGATGCGCCGTTTTTTTTTTACCTGCCGTTTGTCGGTACTGTCAGAATTAACAGCTAGCTTTGAGGCCACAGATACATTTCACTGGGGAAAAGCGGTGTGGTAATCGAAGGTGGCGTCTATGCTCAAACACGTGATGTGCACGCTTGTACTGGTCGTCTGTATGGCTGGCCAGGCGCAGGGCAACCAGTTCTGTCCAGACAAGTCGAAGATCCAGACGGGCACGGGTTATTTCCAGTACCAGGCCAGCGGCGTGCTGTGGCAAGGTCCCAAGGTTGAGCCCGGCGAGTTCATACATGCCTTCTCGGGCGCGGTGTTTGCGCCGCAGAAGGGTGATGATCGACGCAGCGGGCTGGTGGAAAAATGTGTGTACACCAATCAGCGCGATGAGCTTGTGGTATTGCGTCCGTGCCTGTCAGACGTGGCCAGCAGCATGTCGTTGGCGGACAGCTTGCATTGGGAGCGCGAAAACACTTCGTTCGACCAGCTGGTTTATCTGTGCAAGGAAAATCAACCGGGTAACTGTGCCTTCAACGTTAAGGACAACCGGCGATAAGCTGTCAGTAATCGGAAAGATCTGCCAGAGGATTCCTACCTTCCCATGCCTTGTTGAAGTGCGCCTGCACCACCGCCTCGGGAATTGTATTGATATCCGGCCAATGCCAGCGAGGCGCCTGATCCTTATCGATCAGCCTTGCCCGTACGCCTTCGGCAAATTCCGGGTGGCGGCAACAATTGAGGCTCAGCGTGTATTCCATCTGGAACACTTGCGCCAGGGACAAATGACGGGCGCGGCGGATCTGCTCCCACACCAGGTGCGCCGTCAACGGGCAGCCTTCACTGAGGGTCTTGCCGGCGCGGGCCAGGAGTGGGTCAGCGTGATCCTTGAGCAGGCTCAACGCGCGCCACGCACTGGCCACGTCACCCACATCCAGCCATTCGTCGATCTGCCCCCGGCGCGGCATCCATTGTGCCTCGGGTAGCTGGTCGACGGCGTCCTGGGCCAGGGCCTTGAGCAAACTGTTGAGCTGCATCGCGGTCTGTTCCTGCCAGTTCAGTTGCAGCAGGCCATCGAGCAATTCGTCTTGCTGGTCATCGCGCAGGAAACGGTCGGCCAGGCCCAGGTCCAGGGCATCACGGCCATTGATATGGGCACCGGTAAGGCCCAGGAACAAACCTAGCTTGCCGGGCAGGCGCGACAGAAACCAGCTGGCGCCCACGTCCGGGTACAAGCCGATGCTGATTTCCGGCATGGCCAAACGGCTGCTGGGGGTCACAATGCGTACGGACGCACTCTGCAACAGGCCCATCCCGCCGCCCAGCACATAACCGTGCCCCCAGCAGATCAACGGTTTCGGGTAGGTGTGCAGGCGATAATCCAGGCGATATTCAGCGGCAAAAAATTGCGCGGCCAGGGTAGGTACGACGCCAGGTTGTTCCCGGCAGGCCATTGCCAGGCTGCGCACTTCGCCACCTGCGCAGAAGGCCTTGGGGCCGTTGCCGCGCAGCAATACGCAGACGATCGTCGGGTCCTTGGCCCAGGCGTCCAGGCGTTCGTCCAGGGCCAGGATCATCGGCAGGGAGAGGGCGTTGAGCGACTGTTGCGCATCCAGGCTGGCGATGCCGATGCGGGCGCCGTGGTTGCCGGTGAGTTCTTCGAAGTGCAGATTCATCGTGACCTCAATCCAGAAGGTGAAGGGTCAGTATGATCGCTCTGTGGGAAAGTGCCGGGGGTGTGTCAGATCAATTGACAAGCGGGGTCGGCTTTCCTAGGGTTCGCCCATTGTTTTTCACTCGATGACCTCATCATGACCGACGGCGACCGCATCAAACTCGAACCCAGCTGGAAACACGCTCTGCGCGAGGAGTTCGACAAGCCCTACATGGGCGCACTGCGCGAGTTTCTGCGCCAGGAACACGCCGCAGGCAAGGAAATCTATCCGCCGGGCCCGCTGATCTTCAACGCACTCAATTCCACGCCGCTGGACAAGGTCAAAGTGGTGATCCTCGGGCAGGACCCGTATCACGGTCCCGGCCAGGCCCATGGTTTGTGCTTCTCGGTGCAACCGGGCGTGCCGGCGCCGCCTTCGCTGGTCAACATCTATAAAGAACTCAAGCGTGACCTGAACATTGACATCCCCAACCACGGCTACTTGCAAAGCTGGGCCGACCAGGGCGTGCTGATGCTCAACACCACGCTGACCGTGGAGCGCGCCAACGCCAACGCCCATGCCGGCAAGGGCTGGCAGTTTTTTACCGATCGGGTGATCGAGGTGGTCAGCGAGCATCAGCCGCATTTGGTGTTCCTGTTGTGGGGCGCCCATGCCCAGAGCAAGCAGAAGCTGATCGATGCCACCAAGCACCTGGTGCTGACCTCGGTGCACCCGTCGCCGTTGTCGGCGTATCGCGGGTTTCTCGGTTGCGGGCATTTCAGCCGCGCCAACAAGTTTCTTGAGCAGAACGGCGAGGCGCCGATTGAGTGGCGATTGCCGCCACTCTGAGGCTCAGACTCGCTCTGGCTGGCGGTTCCAACGTCTGAACAACGGCTCCGCCAGGAACAGCACAAACAACAAACGCATCACCTGCATCGCTGTCACCAATGGTACCGACAATTGCAAGGTTTCAGCCGTAAGGCTCATCTCGGCAATGCCGCCGGGCATCATGCCCAAGGTCAGGGAGCGCAGGTCCAGATGAGTCAGGGCGCTCAAGCCCACCGCTGCCAATGTTGCCAGTGCCATGGTCAAGGCGGTGCCCATCAGGGTGCGTGCCATGAACGCCGGCGCACGTCGGAAGAACTGGCGGTTGAAGTGACAGCCCAAACCGCTGCCGATCAACCATTGGCCGATCTGACTGCCGCCATCGGGCAGGCCGATATGCAGATCCCACATCACACTGGCCGTCGCGCTGACCAGCAACGGGCCGAACAGCCAAGGGTTCGGTTGTCGCAAACGCTGCCAGCCCCAGGCCGCCAGCGCACCTATCGGAAACAGCAACGCCAGCCATAGCCAATTGACCGGCGCCGGATGAAACTGCGGCGCGCCCCCACCCAGCAAGTATTTGAAGATCGCCGGCACACACAGCACCACCACTAATACCCGCAGGCTTTGTCCCGCCGCGACACGGCTCAACACGGCACCGTTGCGTGCGCCGAGGTTGACCATCTCGCCGGACCCGCCTGGCATGCTGGAAAAAAACGCGGTAGCGCGATCTTCGCCACTGCGGCGCATCAGCCACACACTGACCATACTCGACAGGCTGGTGACCAGCGCGCCGAAAAAGATCAGCCCGAAGTGGCTCATCACTTGCTCGATCACCACCGGTGTGAAGTGCAGGCCGATGCCGATGCCCACCACCCATTGGCCGCATTTGCGCCCGCCGGGAATTTCCGCCAACTGCCACGGCGTCAGGCAACGTACCAGGATGATCGCCAGCAACGAGCCGACCATGTAGGGCAAAGGCCAGCCGACGAGGCTGGCCAGGTAACCGCCGGCCAGGCCGACCAGCGGTGTGCCCCACCAATGTTTGAAGGTGACCTCAGACATCGGCCACGGCACGACGCTGCAGGGCGCGTTTGCGGTAGATGCGCACCAGCGGGAACATCAGCATCAGTGCGGTCAGTACCCACACGCCAAAGGTGATCGGGCTCGACCAGAGGATTTCCAGTGCACCGTTGGAGATCGACAGCGCCCGGCGCAGGTTCTGTTCCATCAGCCCGCCAAGGATAAAGCCGAGCAATACCGGCGACAGCGGGAAGTCCAGCTTGCGCAGGATGTAGCCGAAGATGCCGATCCCGACCATCAGGAACAGGTCGAACGTGGTGGCGTGAACCGCGTACACACCGATCGCGGTAATGATGGCGATCACCGGCACCAGCGCCCAGTTCGGCACGGCGAGGATACGGGTGAAGATGCGGATCATCGGGATGTTGAGGATCACCAGCATGATGTTGGCGATAAACAACGACGCGATCAGGCCCCAGACAATGTCCGGTTGCTGTTGGAACAGCAGCGGGCCGGGGGTGATGTTGTACAGCGACAGGGCGCCGATCATCACGGCCGTGGTGCCCGAGCCGGGAACGCCCAGGGTCAGCATCGGCACCAGTGCGCCGCAGGCGGAGGCGCCGATCGCGGTTTCCGGAGCGGCCAGGCCACGCATGTCGCCCTGGCCGAATTTGCCGCTGGCGCCGGCCAGGCGTTTTTCGGTCATGTAGGCCACGGCGGACGCCAGGGTTGCACCGGCACCCGGCAACACGCCCATGATGAACCCGAGCAAGCCGCAGCGGATGTTAACCACGAACACCGCACCGGCTTCCTTGAGGTTGAACATCATGCGCCCGGTGGCCTTGACCGCTTCCTGGCCACGGTGGGTTTTTTCCAGCAGCAACAGGATTTCGCTGATGGAGAACAGGCCCAGCACCAGCACCACAAACTGGATGCCGTCGGTGAGGTGGATGTTGTCGCCGGTAAAGCGGTACACGCCGCTGTTGGCATCGATGCCCACCGCTGAAAGGAACAGACCGATCAGCGCTGCCACAAAGGTCTTCAGCGGCTTGTCACCGGCCATGCCGCCCAGGCAGACAATCGCGAATACCATCAGTACGAAATACTCCGCCGGACCAAAGGCAATCGCCCATTTGGCCAGCAGCGGTGCGAAGAGCACCATGCCGCAAGTGGCGATAAAGGCACCGATGAACGAACTCCAGGCCGACAACGACAGCGCCACGCCGGCCAGCCCTTTACGGGCCATCGGGTAGCCGTCGAGGGTGGTCATTACGGTGGAGGCTTCGCCCGGAATATTGAGCAGGATCGAGCTGATGCGACCGCCGTATTCGCAGCCCAGGTACACCGCCGCGAGCAGGATCAACGCCGACTCGGGTGGCAGGCCCAGGGCGAATGCGATGGGGATCAACAGCGCCACGCCGTTGATCGGGCCCAGGCCCGGCAACAGGCCGACCACGGTGCCGATCAGCGTGCCGCACAACGCGGTGATCAGGTTGTACGGGCTCAGCGCGACGCCGAAACCCTGGCCCAAATAGCCAAAAGTATCCATATCAGTTCTCCAGAACGTCGAGCAGGCCGAGGGGCAGCGGCACATCCATGGCTTTATCGAACAGCAGGTACAGGCCGATAGCCATGAGGCCAACGATCACCACGCTGGGCATCCAGCGGCCGCCATACAGGCGCGCCATCGGGATGCCGATCAACATGCTGCTGAGGATGAAACCCAGGGATTCGAAGGTGGCGGCGAACACCAGCAACAGCACCACGCAGATGCCTATCTTGATCAGGGTGTCGCGGTCCAGCGCCGGGTCTTCTTCGGTGTGTTTGGTGGGCTGTGGGCGAAACAGCATGTAGATCAGTGCCAGGCTCATCAGCCCGAGCATCAGCAGCGGGTAGGCGCGCGGTCCGACCGGCTCGTAGGAAAACGCCGCCTGATACGGCCAGGCCATCAGGGCGAGGCCGGCGCAGGCCAGCAACAGCACGGCGGCGAAAATGCGTTGTAAGAGCATAGAAAACTCCAAGGCCCCTCTTGCAGGAGCGAGCTTGCTCGCGAAAAACGTCAACGATAACGCGTGCTGTCTGGACGCACGTGGATGTCCTTGGGTTCTTCGCGAGCAAGCTCGCTCCTACAGGGGCATTACACAAAAGAGGGGGCGTTTACTGGATCAGGCCGAACTCTTTGGCCAGCACTTTGTAGTCAGCCACCTGTTTCTTCACGTAGGTGTCCAGCTCCGGGCCGGTCATGGCGAAGGGGAACAGCTCGCGCTGGTCACGCAGCTTGGCGAACTCGTCGGAGGCCAGCAGTTTGTCGAACGCCTCTTTCCACCAGGCGTAGTCGGCATCGCTGACTTTTGGCCCGAGGTAGAAACCGCGCACCACAGGCCAGACGATGTCGTAGCCTTGCTCCTTGGCGGTGGGGATGTCTTTCATTTCCGGCTCGTCCAGGCGCTGCTCGGAGAACACCGCCAACAGGCGCATGTCACCGCTGAGGATGTGCGGCATGGAGTCGGAGATATCGGTACTGCCCACCTGGATGTGGCCACCGAGCAACGCGGTGGCGATTTCGCCGCCGCCTTCGAGTGCGACGTAACGCAGCTCGCGCGGGTTGATCCCGGCGGCCTTGGCGATCAGTGCGGTTTGCATCCAGTCCTGGCTGCCGACCGTGCCGCCGGAACCGATCACCACGCTGCCTGGATCTTTCTTCAAGGCTTTTACGAGATCGTCGAGTGACTTGTAGGGCGAATCACTTTTCACCGCGATAGCACCGTAGCTGGTACCCACTGCGGCGAGCCAGCGCACGGCGCTTTCATCGAAACGACCAAACTTGCCCTGGGCCAGGTTCAGCAGCGAACCGCTGGACCAGGCCACCAGGGTGCCGCCATCCGCAGGGCGCTGAGCGACCACCGCGTTGTAGGCCACGGCGCCCACGCCGCCTGGCATGTAGGTCACACGCATTGGCTTGCTCAAGAGCTTCTGGTTGACCAGCGCGCTTTGCGCCAGTTTGCAGGTCAGGTCAAAACCACCGCCAGGGGAGGCCGGGGCGATGCATTCAGGGCGCTTGGGTTCGTCGGCGGCCAGCAGGTGGCCGGCAAACAGCATGCAGCCGGCGGCGAGGGCGAGCTTACGTAGGGGGAACGTCATGTGTGTCTCCATTTATTGTTCTTATTTGGCGAAAACGCTTCGAGGCGTTTTTCGGGTGCTATCGCTCAATAGCTTGGCAGGCGTAACCTGCCGTCGCCCGATGCTAACCGGCGAAGCTTTCAGTATCCTTTCAACTGCCTTTCACGGTTTTCGGGCTTCACAGGGCAGTCGGCGCCTGTAAACTGCCTCGCAAAGCGTGGCGCCGACCACCCCGAATAAGGTAGAAATCCATGCGCGTCCTCCTGGTTGAAGACCATTTGCAACTGGCCGAAAGTGTCGCCCAGGCGCTCAAGAGCACGGGGTTGACCGTCGACGTACTGCACGATGGCGTGGCCGCGGACCTGGCCCTGAGCAGTGAGGAATACGCCGCGGTGATCCTCGATGTAGGGCTGCCGCGCATGGACGGTTTCGAAGTGCTGGCACGCTTGCGCGCCCGTGGAAAAAATGTGCCGGTGTTGATGCTGACGGCCCGCAGCGATGTAAAGGACCGCGTGCATGGCTTGAACCTGGGCGCCGACGATTACCTGGCCAAACCGTTTGAGCTGACGGAACTCGAAGCGCGGGTCAAGGCGCTGCTGCGGCGCAGCGTGTTGGGCGGCGAGCGCCAGCAAGCGTGCGGCGTGCTGGTGTACGACCTCGATACGCGGCGCTTCACGGTCGGTGGCGAATTGATGACCCTGACCTCTCGTGAGCAAGCCGTGCTTGAGGCGCTCATTGCCCGGCCTGGTCGGGTGATGAGCAAGGAGCAACTGGCCTCCCAGGTGTTCGGTCTCGACGAAGAAGCCAGCCCCGACGCCATCGAAATCTACGTGCACCGCCTGCGCAAGAAGCTCGATGGCCAGCCCATCGCCATTGTCACCTTCCGTGGTCTTGGCTACCTGCTGGAAGCCCGCGATGCATAAGCCCAGCAGCCTGCGCTGGCGCCTGCTGTGCAACCTGGCGCTGTTGCTGGTGCTGCTGATGCTCGCCAGCGGCATGAGCGCCTACTGGAACGGTCGCGAAGCCGCCGACACCGCCTACGACCGCACGCTGCTGGCCTCGGCGCGCACCATTGCCGCCGGCTTGACCCAGGTGGACGGCACGCTCAGCGCCAATGTGCCTTATGTGGCCCTGGATACCTTCGCCTACGACAGTGCCGGGCGTATTTATTATCAGGTCAACGACATCCACCAGCAGCTGATTTCCGGTTATGAAAACCTGCCCGGCCCGCCACCCGGCACCCCGCGCACCGACGATTATCCGGCCCTGGCGCGGTTCTACGACGCTGTGTATCAGGGCCAGCCGGTGCGCGTGGTGAGCCTGCTCAAGGCTGTCTCCGAGCCGAACATGAACGGCATGGCGGAGGTGCGAGTGGCGGAAACCGATGAAGCCCGTGTCGCCATGGCGCGCAGCCTGATGGCCGACACCTTGTTGCGCCTGGGCATGCTTGCCATTGGTGCGCTGCTGCTGGTGTGGTTTGCCGTCAGCGCTGCGTTGCGCCCGCTCGAGCGCCTGCGCACGGCGGTGGAAGAGCGCCAGCCCGACGACCTGCGGCCCTTGCCGCTGGTGGAGGTGCAGGATGAGTTCGGCCCGCTGGTGCGCTCCCTCAATCATTTCACCGAACGCCTGCGCGGCCAGTTCGAACGCCAGGCGCAGTTTATTGCCGACGCCGCCCACGAGTTGCGCACGCCGCTGGCCGCGCTCAAGGCCCGCCTGGAACTCGGCCTGCGCGCCGAAGACCCGGCCACGTGGCGCAGCACCCTGGAAACCGCCGCCCAGGGCACCGACCGTCTCACTCACCTGGCTAATCAATTGTTGTCCCTGGCCCGCATCGAAAACGGTGCCAGGGCCATTGCCGAAGGCGGCGCGCAGTTGCTCGACCTCAGTCAACTGGCCCGGGAGCTGGGCATGGCCATGGCGCCGCTGGCCCATGCGCGCGGCGTTGCCCTGGCGCTGGAGGCGGACGAACCGGTGTGGCTGCGTGGCGAACCGACGCTGCTCAATGAGTTGCTGAGCAACCTGGTGGACAACGCATTGGCCCACACCCCACCGGGTGGCAACGTGATTTTACGGGTCACGGCGCCGGCGGTGCTGGAAGTCGAAGACGATGGCCCGGGTATCCCGCTTGAGGAGCGGGACCGGGTGTTCGAGCGATTTTATCGACGCAGTCAGCAGGGTATGGGGTCCGGCCTGGGGCTGGCGATTGTCGGCGAGATCTGCCGTGCGCATCTGGCGCAGATCAGCCTGCATGATGGCGCATCGGCGGGCTTGAAAGTGCGAGTGAGCTTTGTTGCCGGCGATCAATAGAACATCGAACGTGCTTCATGCAGCTCAAGGTGCAGTTTTTCGCTGGAGGGGTCGAGCCGCAGTTTTTTCATCGCCGGCACACTCGTCATGTCGACTTTCGCCAATGGATGTTCCGTGTTGTGGTGACAGAACAGCACGGCGACCTGCACCAGGTCGATGTAATCGAGCGGGCCGCTGTCGCGTTCCAGGTTCAGGTACTGGCCCGGCAGTTTTGCCAGCATTTCCGGGAAGTCCCAGCCACTGAGCAACTTGTCGCCCAGTATCGGATGGATGCTGTCGATCACGTGGTTAAGGCTGACCGGATCGGACAGCAACTCGTAATGGTCTTCGGCGTAGGTGAGGATCGGCAGCACGCCAATCTGGTGCACCAGGCCTCCCAGGGCCGCCTGGTCCGGCTTGAGCTGGCTGTGCCGGCGACACAAGGCATAGCTGACGCCGGCTACTTCAAGGCTGCGGCGCCACACATCGCGCATTTTCTGTTCCACCACCTCGGAGCGGGCGTGGAAGATCTGTTCCATGACCAGGCCGATGGCCAGGTTGCTGCTGTAATTGGTGCCAAGCCGCGTGATGGCGGTGTGCAGGTCGGTGACTTCCTGAGTCGCCCTCAGCAACGGGCTGTTGACCACTTTGATCAGGCGCGCCGACAGGGCCGTATCGCGACCGATCACCTTGCTCAAGTGGCTGATGCTGATCTCCGGGTCTTCGGCGGCCTGACGAATCTTCATGGCCACCTCCGGTAATGTCGGCAGAACCAGGTCATCGTTGTCGATGGCCTTCACCAAAGCCTGTTGGACTTTTTCCGCCAGCTGGTTCATTCATGCTCTCTAGGGTGTCGCAAAAAAGGTGCAGCGATCAACGCTGGATCTCGCGATCGCGATCCAGCGCGTAGGGCAGGTCGAGCAACTGCAGGCCGGGGCCTTCCAGGCTGCCTAAACGGATGTCGCCATTGTCGGCAGCTTCGGCTTGCAGCACGGCAAGAAGTTCAATTGACTGGTCAGCTTTTGCCGCGATGACCACTTCGCCGATCGAACTGTTATGGCTGGGGGCAAACAGTGCGGTGCCTGGCTCGGGCGCTTGGGCCGCAACCAGGCTCAGGCGGTACAGGCGGCGTTTGAGTTTGCCGAGGTACTGCATGCGCGCGACGATTTCCTGGCCGGTATAGCAGCCTTTCTTGAAGCTGACCCCGCCCACGGCTTGCAGATTGAGCATCTGTGGGATGAACAGTTCGCGGGTCTGCGGCATCACTTGGCCGATGCCGGCGCGAATCTGGCCCAGCAGCCATTCGTTCAGCTCGGCTTGCGGCAGGGTGGCCGCCAATTGGCTGAGCAGGCTCTCGGTGTGTTCGGCGGGTGCCCAGAGTTCCGCGCGGCCCGGCGATACACGGACGGCGATCAGCGTCTCGGTGCGCACCACGCTGTCGGTCTCGACCGGTAACGTCAGGCCAAGGGCGGATAAGGCTTGATCGGCATGCGCCAGGCCAAAACGCACCCACGCGGCGCTTTCATCGGTGAGTTTGGATTTGGAGAACACCGCGTATTTCTTCAGGTCCGCCAGTTGCGGTTCGAGCAGTTCGCTGGCCATGGCCAGGAGCACGCCGTCACCTTGTAACAGGATGCGAAAACTGGACTGCATCCGGCCTTTTTGCGTGCAGCGCGCGCCCAGGCTGGCCTGGGTGTCACTCAGGTAATTGAGGTTGCAGGTCAACTGGCCCTGCAGGAACTTGGCAGCGTCAGCACCGCGGACGGCAAGAACGCCTTCGTGGGTCAGGGAGCAGAAGAAAGCAGAGTCGGCCATGGGTCATCGCAGGTTAAAAAGTCATGGGTGCATCATAGAGGGGCGCCCGGCAAATGCATAGTTTCCATGGGGCGCGACCAAAGCCGACTGGTCCGGTGCCGTCGGGCCTGTATACTTGCGCTCTATTTGAGGAGCGCTCCATGGTCGAAGATGTAGAAATCAATCGCCTCTACTGGCACAGCCGTCGTGGCATGCTGGAATTGGACGTGTTGCTGGTGCCTTTCACCAAAGAAGTCTACGCAACGCTCAACCAGGTGGATCGCGACCTTTACGTGCGACTGCTGACATGCGAAGACCAGGACATGTTCGGCTGGTTCATGGAGCGCGCCGAATCGGAAGATCCGGAGCTGCAGCGCATGGTTCGGATGATTCTGGACCGTGTCCAGCCCAAGTAATCGTTTTGAATGCCGCTGGCAGGCCTCACGGCTGTTGCTGGCGGCCTATTTGGCTGTCCAGCTGTTCGCGCTGGGTGCCTGCCTGGTTGTCGACCTGCCCTTTGCATTCCTTGGCGTGCTGGTGTGCCTGGCCCATGCCGCGTGGGTGTTGCCGCGACATATCCTGCTGGCTCATCGCTCGTCGGTTCGCGGCCTGCGCCGCGATGACGATGGCTGGCAGTTGCTCAGTGTCGAACGGGGCTGGCACAGCGTGCAGTTACGGCCTGACAGCCTGGCGTTGCCGCTGGTGGTGGTGCTGCGCTATCGCGTGCAGGGTGAGCGGTGGGTGCGCTCCCTTTGTGTGCCTCGCGACTCGCAGAGCGCCGATATGCACCGGCGCCTGCGCGTACGCTTGAAGTTCAGTCGCCGTAGGTGGCTGGCACCAGAATAGTGTCGCGAGCCTCGGGCAGCATCTGCGGGTAGTCCAGGGTGTAATGCAGGCCCCGGCTTTCCTTGCGCTCCATGGCCGAGCGAATCATCAGCTCGGCGACTTGAGCCAAGTTGCGCAGTTCGATCAGGTCGCGACTGACTTTATAGTTGCTGTAGAACTCGTCGATTTCATCCAGCAGCAAACGCACCCGGTGCTGTGCCCGTTGCAGGCGCTTGTTGGTGCGCACGATCCCCACGTAGTCCCACATGAAGCGCCGCAGCTCGTCCCAGTTGTGCGCGATGATCACGTCCTCGTCCGAATCCGTCACCTGACTGGCATCCCAGCGGGGCAGGGCGGCCGGCACCGGGATGTGCGGCAGTTGTTCAAGGATGTCCGCCGCTGCCGAGCGCGCGTACACGAAGCATTCGAGCAGCGAGTTGCTGGCCATGCGGTTGGCGCCGTGCAGGCCGGTGAAGCTGGTTTCGCCGATGGCGTACAGGCCGGGCACGTCGGTGCGGCCGTGTTGGTCGACCATCACGCCGCCGCAGGTGTAATGCGCGGCGGGTACCACCGGGATCGGGCCTTTGGTGATGTCGATGTTGAAGGTCAGGCAACGTTCATAGACGGTGGGGAAGTGCGTCTTGATGAAGGCCTCCGGTTTGTGGCTGATGTCCAGGTAGACGCAGTCGATACCCAGGCGCTTCATTTCATGGTCAATGGCGCGGGCGACGATGTCGCGCGGCGCCAGTTCGGCGCGTGGATCGAAGCGCTGCATGAAGCGTTCGCCATTGGGCAGCTTCAAGTGCGCACCTTCGCCGCGCAAAGCCTCGGTGATCAGGAAGCTCTTGGCCTGGGGGTGATACAGGCACGTGGGGTGGAACTGGTTGAATTCCAGGTTCGCCACTCGGCAGCCCGAGCGCCAGGCCATGGCGATACCGTCGCCGCAGGCCCCGTCAGGGTTGCTGGTATAGAGGTAGACCTTGGCTGCGCCGCCCGAGGCAAGGATGGTGAAGCGCGCGCCATAGGTGTCGACTTCACCGCTGGCGCGGTTCAGTACATAGGCGCCGAGGCAGCGCTCGCCGGCAAGGCCCAGGCGTTTTTCGGTAATCAGGTCGACGGCGACGCGCTGCTCCAGCAATTCGATATTGGGCCGTTGGCGGGCCTGATCGAGCAGCGTCCTGAAGATGGCGGCGCCGGTGGCGTCGGCGGCGTGGATGATGCGGCGGTGGCTGTGGCCGCCTTCACGGGTCAGGTGGAACTCGAATCCGCCGTCGTCATTGCCTGCATGCTCATCGCGCGTGAAGGGCACTCCCTGGTCGATCAACCATTGAATGGCTTCGCGGCTATGCTCGACCGTGAAGCGCACCGCGTCTTCATTGCACAGGCCGCCGCCGGCATTGAGGGTGTCTTCGACATGGGATTGGACGGTGTCGGTGTCGTCCAGCACGGCAGCAACACCGCCTTGCGCCCAGAATGTCGAACCGTTGGCCAGGTCGCCCTTGCTCAGGACGGCAATGCGCAGATGGCCGGGGAGGGTCAGCGCCAGGCTCAAGCCGGCGGCACCGCTGCCGATCACCAGGACATCGTGTTGAAACTGTTGGCTCATTGAATGGATTCCGCAAAAAGCGATCCGGAGAGGAGGCGCAAGCAGGACGCCTGGATCGGCGAATCAAAGGGGCACACAGGCCACTAGTATATAGAGGGGTGGAGCGGCACAATAGCCAGGCATTCGTGGCATTGTGAGATTACGGTGCACAGCTTCGGATTCACAGCCGGTCAGCGAGCGGGAACTTTTTGCATAGGCCCCGACTCAATAGCAGGTTGCCCGAAAGCTGGGAAGACGTTGTGTTTATTGGCCCGTCGGGAGCATTGGACGCGTCAGAAGACCGACGACAAGATTATTCGCGCAGCCGGCGTTGCCTGAGCTGCGTTTTTCGTGTGTGCCAAATCAGTGCGTGCCGGAAACTTGCTTGAAGGGGGAGAACTTTTGCGAAAAGCCCGAGTCTATGTTTGCAAGCCTGATCGTTTAGTTATGCAAGCCTCCTTCGAGTACAACGAGGAGTGTTCATGCTAACCCAGGAAGAGGATCAGCAGCTGGTCGAGCGCGTACAACGCGGCGATAAGCGCGCATTTGATCTGCTGGTGCTGAAATATCAGCACAAAATTCTCGGGTTGATCGTGCGGTTTGTGCACGACACCCATGAAGCGCAGGACGTTGCACAGGAAGCCTTTATCAAGGCATACCGTGCACTGGGCAATTTTCGCGGTGATAGCGCGTTTTATACGTGGCTGTACCGCATCGCCATCAACACGGCGAAGAACTATCTGGTGTCTCGCGGTCGCCGCCCACCAGACAGTGATGTCAGTTCAGAAGATGCTGAATTCTATGATGGTGATCACGGCCTCAAAGATCTCGAGTCGCCGGAGCGTGCGTTGCTGCGCGACGAGATCGAGGGAACCGTTCATCGAACGATTCAGCAACTGCCAGAAGATTTGCGTACGGCGTTAACTTTACGTGAATTCGATGGTCTGAGTTACGAAGACATTGCGAGCGTCATGCAATGTCCGGTGGGGACTGTAAGGTCACGGATTTTCCGGGCCCGGGAAGCCATCGACAAAGCCTTGCAACCGTTGTTGCAGGAAAACTAAAGACAGCGGCGACAGCCAAGAGAGGAACCGCCATGAGTCGTGATGCCCTGCAGGAATCGCTGTCCGCAGTGATGGATAACGAAGCGGATG
>Ga0105246_10000104_pt1 | contig 36875 bp, 30 predicted proteins | sample KBSM64metaG_FD_99694 | JGI IMG/M metagenome (GOLD analysis project Ga0105246, IMG submission 99694) | Miscanthus rhizosphere microbial communities from Kellogg Biological Station, Michigan, USA - KBS M6-4 metaG | ecosystem: Host-associated > Plants > Roots > Rhizosphere > Soil | place... | reverse complement strand
TACGCGAGAACACCGAACGGCCGGTCACCATCGAGTGTGGAACGAACCGGCTCGCGGGAACCAGCAAAGATTCCATCCTGCAGGCTTGGCGCACGGCTCTCCTGGATCCACCAAAGGGTGTTTTACCCCCCCTGTGGGACGGGAAAGCCGGCGAGCGCTGCCATGCCGTCCTCAAAAGTTATTTTCAAAGCGCACAGTAGCACTGAAAGCCCAGGGCCCAGGACCCGAGTCCCATGACCAAACGCCTAGTGCTAGTACAGCCATGATGATGATATAGTTGGGCTTGCGCTACACGCCCTCAGCTGCGAGAGACCCTCGCAAAGTACTGATAAATAGTGGCCTTAATTTGGCCCCCGCCACGCCTCCACCTACTCCAAGGTCGGCGTCTGGCCCAGCGCCTCTGGCACAATCCGCCCAATACACGGCGGATGTGAATAATCCAATCCGGCGCCTTGGGTTGAACCTGGCAATGGTGTTTCTGTTTTTCCGGTTTAGTGGGTTGCACGAAGTCGTGACCGTGAAGTTTGGGTTCAATACGTACGTGCTTTACATTTTTGGCGTTCCGGCGATCCTGTGCCTGCTGCTGAGCGATGGCATCGCTCGAACGATGCGAGCTAGACAGTCGAAGTACTGGGTCGGCTTCGCATGTTTCTTGATCGCATCAACTCCGTTTAGCGATTGGCGAGGCGGGTCGGTGCCTCTTGTCATGACGTACATGCGAACGGACTTCATCGTACTCTTCCTGATAGCCGGGTTAGTAATGACCTGGCAGGAGTGCTGGCGGCTGCTGAGTATGCTTTCGATTGCTGCCGTCGTCACGATTCTGCTGGGAATGTTTTTCAAGGCAGAGACCATGGGCGGCGATGAACGGCTTTCGGTCGCCTCCGGACTGACTATGGGAAATGCCAATGACTATGCGGCTGTACTAGCGTTGCTTCTGCCGTTCCTGGCGCTAGTGGTGATCACTCCAGCGAGGAATTTCCTGCTGCGAGGCGTGGCGATGTCCGGATTTCTGTTCGGGCTTTATATGATGCTATCCACCGGTTCGCGGGGCGGAGGGATTGCGATTTTGGCCGCATTGATCCTGACCATCTTCAGGCTGCCCCCCATCAAGGCGATCGGAGTTACGGTCACCGCGCTGGTAATCGGCTTTGCGATGTTTCAGATATTACCTCGAAGCATCACCGAACGCCTGGTGACGTTCCTACAATCGGACAACGCGGCGATGTCCGACGCTACTGAATCAGGGGAGTCGCGCCAGTATTTGCTTGAAAAAAGCCTTCTCTTTACCGTGCAACACCCGCTTTTCGGCGTGGGGCCAGGCGAATTCGCCGATCACGAGGGATTGGAAGCGGTAGCGGCCGGCCGGCGCGGAAACTGGCACGCGACTCACAATACCTATACCCAGGTATCCAGCGAAGTAGGGATTCCCGCAGCGTTGTTCTTCCTGGCGGCTTTGTTCTCTACGTACCGTTTGCTGACCACGACTTTGAAACAGGTGCGTGCCCGGAAGCCATCCCGGCAAAACGCGACCATGGCTGCCGGTATCTTATGTGTATTGATCGGGGCCGTGGCGTTCTACTTCACATCGTTCTTTCTGTCTTTAGCCTATCGTTTCTATTTTCCCGCTTTGACGGGGATCGCCATTGTACTGACGGGGGCCGTGAAACGGGAGTTGGGTATCGATGAACGTAACCCGTATGCGGTCCGCTAGCTGGTTTTCCCCCTTTATTCTTGGACTCTACCGGCGCCTATAAAATGCGCACCGTAATGCGAAGGACCATCAAGAAGACTACTCTCAGAGCCCTGAGATCCACGGGAGCTTTTGCTGCTTCCGCGGCCTCCTCCCGCCGTCGCGATGGGCTGCTGATCCTTTGCTACCACGGAATCTCACTGCGCGACGAACAGGCCTGGGAACCCACCTTGTACCTCAGCGCGGCGCATTTCCGCCAGCGGCTTGAAGCGTTGCGGTCCACCCGCATCGAGGTTTTGCCGCTCGATGAGGGATTATCGCGCCTTCACGCCGGCACATTGCCTCCGCGCGCGGCTGTCATTACCTTCGATGACGGGTTCTATGATTTTTACAAACTCGCATTACCGATGCTACAGGAATTTGCGTTTCCCGCAACGCTCTATCTCACTACGCACTATTGCGATTTCCGGTTGCCGATCTTCAATTTGATGGTCCCGTATCTGCTATGGAAATCCGGCCGAACGAAGATGGTTTGGGAAGAAACCGGGCTGCCCCCGATGCCCCTTGGCACATATTCAGAGCGCCTCGGCGTTACGCAGGCGCTGATCCAGTTCGCCGACAAGCGCCAATTGGACACTCGGGGTAAAGATGACCTGGCACGTCGCTTAGCTGTGCATTTGGGGATCGATTACGACGACCTGCTCCAAGCCCGGCTCTTTCAGCTGGTCACTCCAGAGGAAGCGGCACTCGTGTCTCGATCCGGGGTGGATATCCAGCTCCACACCCACCGTCATCGTACGCCACGCGATCAAGCCCTGTTTACCCGCGAGATTCGCGACAACCGTGATCGTATTCGCGAATTCACGGGACAGGAGGCGGTTCACTTCTGCTATCCCAGCGGGGATTACGCCCCGGAGTTCTTTCCCTGGCTGCGCGAACTCGGCGTGAAAAGTGCCACCACGTGCGAAAAAGGTCTTGCGTCGCGGCACTCCGAGCCGCTGCTGCTTCCTCGCCTCTTGGATGACGATCAAGTTACTCCGGTCGAGTTTGAGAGTTGGCTCTGCGGGATTCTTTTGTGATTCCGATGCAGACTCAGCCTGGAGTTGTACCCGCGAAATCCACCCCCAATCCAAGTATGCCGGGCTACCTTTTCGTGCTTCCCTGGTATCCCGAATCCACCATAGGCGGCGTTAACCAGGCGGTGCTCCATCTGGTCGACCGCATGAGTTCCGATGACCGGTCGCGGCCATTCCTATTGGTTCTTTCTGACCAGGATTGTCCGCCGTCCGAACCGCATCTGAATTGCCCGGCATTCTCGTTGGCTATCCGCCCCCCGGTGAATGAAGGCCATCCCTTTCGAGGTCCCTTGGCTTTTCTGCTCACCCTGCCCTGGACGCTGCTGAAGCTGCGCCGAATCCTCAAGGAGCGTAACATCCGAACGATCAACTGCATTTTCCCGGGGATAGGCAATTTTTCCTTCGTCCTGTTGAGGAGGCTGGGACTATATTCGGGGAAAGTCGTCCTAACTCTGCAAGGGAACGATATTAAGCTCGCTCTGGATGCTACCGGCTGGGAGCGGACCCTGGTGCGCTGGATGTTCCGGCGAAGTGATTTCGTGGTGGGCTGCTCCCGAGGAATCCAGGAAGATCTCCTTCGCCTGGAACCGGCTTGCTCTCGCAATTCGGTTGTGATTCACAATGCAGTTGACATTGATGCCTTCGTAGCCCAGATTCCGCCGGGTTTCGAGGTGCCAGAACCGCTGCGCGGCAGCCGTTTTTTACTCAATGTTGGCCGCTACGAACACAAGAAGGGGCAGGATGTACTAATTCGTGCCTTTGAGCAAATTGCGGACGTCTTTCCCGATTTGTCCTTAGTCATGATCGGAGCGCCCGGAACCGATATCGATACGATTCGCGAACTGGTAGCACGTTCGCCGGTATCCCGAAGAATCTTTATGATCGAGAGTGTACCCCACGAGCACGTACCCGCTTACCTAAAGGCGGCCCTCTTGTTCGTCCTGCCTTCGCGCCGCGAAGGCCTGCCTTTTGCGATTCTCGAAGCGGCGGCGTGCCGTAAACCCGTGGTAGCTGCGGCCGCAGTGGGGGTGCCGGAACTTATTGAGGATCGAGTCACAGGCCGATTAGTTCCAGTTGACGACAACAACGCCCTGGCGGAAGCGATCTCGGATCTCGTGGTCCATCACGACTTGCGGGAGCAGGTGGCCGATAACCTCCATCGGCTGGTCAGCACGGAGTTCACGTGGCGTCAAGCGTACGAAAAATACACCAGTCTATAAGACTTGCGCTTCACGCGTCCGGCTTGGTCCCGTCCGTTCTATCGTTTGTTCTCGGCGCTGGTTTCTCAGCTCACCAGCCTGCGAACTGTGCGTGCCAAAGCTGAGTTCGACCGGTCCAAAACCTCATCCAGGTCCTTCAAAACAGGTGGACGGAATCGCAAGATCAGAGAAACATAGACGACAGCTCCCAGCAGTACAGTGGAGGCGAGTTGCAACCACGCGCGCGTCCCTCCCATCGAATCCAACAGGCGCAGCCAACCGATACAGACGGCCACCATAATGCCGGTAGTGAGAAATTGCGGCCACAGCCGTCGTGCGAAATCCCAGACGTTCAAATCGATGAACCGGAACGGAATCCATAACGCGGGATAGAGAGTGCCAAAATACACGATGGCATACGCGCCCGCTACTCCCGTGACTCCATATCTCGATCCGGCCAGGAACGCTGCCACAAATACCGCGGTGCTGGCTATGCCCCACCAGAACATCCAGTCGGTTCGTCCCTTCGCCACGTAGATCGAACCGACAGTCGATTGAATGGACTGAAACATACCCACGGGAGCCAGAATCTGGAAGATGGGAATGACCGGAATCCATTTAGGCCCTAGGAACGCTAGCGCCAGGGGTTTAACTACCACGCCCAGCCCGGCGACCACTGGGAACGTAGCCAACGCGATGAGCGAACAGCTTCGCATATAGGCGTCGGCGAACCGTCGGTTGTCATCCTGAATCCTGGCAAAACCGGGCAGCGTGACCTGGGTCAGGATACCGGTTATGTTCTGAAGCGGGTACATCATCAGCGTATAAGCCATCTGATAGTAGCCCAGCGGTTCGACACCAAGAATACGCCCGACGATTACATTGTCCGCATTCCGGGAGAAGTAATTCACCAAACCAAAACCGGACAAGTTCAGGCTGAATCCTGCGACTTCCCGCAGTTCCGGAATGCTAAACTGCATCCTCGGACGCCACCCAGAGAAAATCCAATACATCAACGTTACGGTCAGAGTGCTGGCCAGGTTGGCAAAAACTAAGCTCCAGACTCCATGCCCGTAAATCGCAAGGGGTAGCGCCACCGCGTAGCCAACAACCGCCGAAACGAAATCCGCCACACTCGTGAGCTTGAATTTCATTTGCCGGCTGAGAAGAGCGTTCTGTACGATCCCCGAGCATGTCAGTACAAAGGATATGGAGAGCACTCGCAGGATAGGGGCCAATTGCGGTTCGTGAAAAAACGCGGCCGCTGGTGTAGCGCCAAGTACCGTGAGAATGGAAAGCAGCAGTCCCAGCCCGGCATTGGTCCAAAAGAGCGTGGAAAGCAGTTCCTCAGAAATGACTTGCCGCTGGATAATCGCGGCCGCCGTTCCCAGGTCACGGAAGTTCACCAGGAACACGATGACCGTCGAGGCCATCCCCATCAACCCATAGGCGCTGGGTCCTAGCTCGCGTGCGAGGATCGCAACGGCGCCAAAGGAAAGCAACTGTCGGGCGACCACCGCCGCCGCCGACCATCCTGCACCCGTAGCCGCCTTCCCCGTTAGGTTGTCGGGGATTGCGGAAGCAGACTGATTTTCTGGCTCACCAGGCATTTAGCGGGGATGGCATCCGTTGAGCTTGTGCGGGAAGCCGCGTGCAGTCGTGCAAACCTGCCTGTGGGTAAAAGTCGCGTACAAACTGTGCTCCGACCGCCGCAGGAAGGCTAATGTTAACACAGTCGATCATCGGCACTGCCATCCGTTTGTTCCATAGCTGACGTAGGAAAAGCACGTAGTAGGTCGGCCCGGCGCCTGCTTACAAAGTGCCAACCCGATTAGCTGTTCGGTCGCTTTGCCAGAGCCCGTCGTACGAGTGTACGGGATGGCAGGAGCGGAGGATGAATCAGGCGGACGGAGCCGATCGGAGTGAGACCCGCCTTCTGAATCCCCCGCAGCGACGCCACGTTCGCGTCCAGAGTCTTCATATAAATCCGCCGAATTCCCTGGTCGCGGGCCAACCCAGCGATACTCTGAATCGCATATCCATACAAGCCTTGGCCGCGGAACGCCGGAGCGGTTTCGCAGCCGGTAATCTCGGCTTCACCATCTTCCAATTCGAGGACCGCCGGGAGGTCGGCAGCGACTGCGGACGGCGGCAATAGCCACGAGACGTGAGCGATCGAAGTTCCGACATACACCCCGTAGGCGTAACTCTTCCCAAATCGCCTGAGGCGCTCCAATTGGCGGTTTTGGAAATCCGGGTCGTCAAATGTCGATGCCGCCTGGACAAGTTGTTCCTCGTTTAGCGGCTCGAGACGCGCCTCCCCGACCGGGGCAACGGGTGGCGCCCACGCTTCCGTCTCCAGCCGGAATACCAGCAGGCGCGATGAACTGCCCGTCAAGACGCGTACCAGTTGCTCGCGGTCGGAGCGCACCAGCTGAATAGCGCTCCTCAGTTTTCTTTTCCAGATGGGGCCGACGTAACAGGTCGCCGCCGGCAGTACGAGCGTCTCCGGACCAAAGCCGAGTTTGAATCTGGCGAGCGAAGAACCTTCCGCCGCACCGCCCAGATTGAACGTTTCCCGGCCTTCCTCCCTGAGAATTTTCGTGATCTGGTGTATCAGGAAGTGTGAGGCTCCTGTGTTCATGCCGTCCGCACTGCTGCCGGCCGATTCATAGTACCCACTGCTCGTCGACAACAACACAAAAACCGACGAGAGCACATTCGTTCCTAAAGTCGCCTGAAATAGCTCAGCAGCTCCATTTTCCATGAGCGCTCGGTAGGGCATGGTATCCGTGCCCATGGAAACCGACTCGCCCCGTGCGATCCGCCTCTCCGCGGAGTGGCTCATCAGGGCAATATGATCGGACAGCCACTCCAGGCTTTCGCGGGTCCGTCGGATCGTGACTCCGGCCTTCTCGGCTTTCTTCACATTTCGTTTGTGATTGGAGCCAAGCCGCGATGCCAGATCGGCACTCGTCAACTGCAGGACGAACTCCTGCCGCGTCCTTCTTGAAATCTCCCCCCGGAGCGTTGGGAGGTCAAATGGTGTCGACCCGAAACTTCCCGCCACTAGATCCGTGACTCCGGCTCGCTTGCACAAACGGTCGACAACTTCCCAGAAGCGGGAGTCGTGCGCGATCGCGGGTGCAGAGGGAAACTCAAGCTCTACCGACAGCCTACCCTTGGTGATGAACCCGAGCCCTGCCTCCCACTCGGATGGGTTCGACTGGAGGCCGACGATCCAGACCTCCCGCCCTAGAGCTTGCATTGCTCTCGCGTAACCTAATGTGCAGAATGGGTTCGACTTCCCCAGTCGGGCCAGCATCTCTTCGTGGGAGGGATCGCCACGAATGAGTTCTGCCAGCAGCTGATCACTCTTCATGGTTGGGCGAAACGACGTTCCCCTCCCGCCTGTCCTTGTCCTCAGCCACAAGATAGTCCGCTACGGAGTCCGCAAAGAACTTAGTAGCCCAGTTCAGGACACACCATTGCCCATATTGGCCCCCAAATGGATACGATCCTCTAATCCCGCCATCGATGCCGGGGATACCGGGCGTCAGGTCCTGGGTGAAGCATACGAATCCCAGAAGGTTGCGGCCTGCCTGGAAGTATTCCCGTTTCCCGGTTTGCAGATACATGCGCAGGAATACACCGGCGATCTGGGAAGATCCCGTGAGGCATACCCAATCGACGGCCGGCGTCCAGTCCTTTCGGAGCCGTCCTGCCAAGTACCCATTGGATTGAATCAAGGGCAAAATCGCACGCAAGGTTCGCTCGACCGCGGCTATGCAGTCTGGCCGGCCGAGGCGGACGCCAATTCCGTGCAATCCCTCCAGAACGTATCCGATGGTATGAGTCAGTGGCCGGTCATGAAAATCGAGATCGTTTTCCGCGAACCAGCCATTCGGTTGTTGCGTGCTCAACGCGTAATCCGCTGTGTTTGAGGCGGCATCCAGATATTTTTGCCCGCGAACCAGATCCCCAAGCTCCGCAAGCGCAAGGCCCGTGCGAGCCTCGTATGCCTTTGACCCTGGTTCGCAGAAATGCGAATGCCCCCGAACGAACCGGCCGGTCTCATCTAGACACTCGAGGAGCCAATCTCCCGCGCGTATGGCCGCCGTCCGTATGCGCTCATCTTGGAAGCGCTCGAACGCTGAGACGAATCCAAACAGAACCTGTCCCGTAACGAAAGTGCTGGATGCCACAGGCTGGGATCCGTAGATCCCTCCCTGGATCCCGCCATCCGCCAGTTGAATAGACAGCTCCCATTCCGTCATGCGCCGGGCTCGGTCAAGCGCGTCTTTGTCGCCCGTTACGTCCGCATAGCGAATCATCGTCGGGATAATGTAACCCGTGGTCTCCGGATACGGGCCGATCCACCCCATCGGATACGCGGTCCGGACCGGACGCCGCGCTCGATAACCCCAGGGCACCCCGCCGGTGTTACTAACGTCCTGGGCTCTGGCAATCCATCCGATGGCGGCGTCCAGATGCCGGCGAGCGGGGAGAGGTATCTTTTCTGGAGTTCGTCGCTCTAATCGAGCTACAGCTAATGCGGCCTTCGATTCGTTGCTATAGGCATTGACGAACTCAAGAGCGGCCCGGGCTGCAGCTTTGGCATTTGCAACAAGCATCCGTATTGTTCGACCTTCGACTCAGGTGATGAACTGTCCCTGTGCCATTCGGCGATGACGTTCTTTATGATACTACTGGGGTATTGTTGGGACTGTATAAATCGTGAAGGCTCACGGCGCCAAACAAAAGTACTATTCCACGAACATGGCCGCTACCGACCTGTTCGCGCCGAGCAACGGCACAGCTCTTGCTGCTCGTCCCGGCTCCTGATAATGTGGCTGCATGAGTCCATTTCGCGACGGTGCGTTTTCCTATATAGCCTACTGCCTGCGCCAGGCCTCAGAAACTCCCACACTGGAGAAATTTAGGGCGACCGCGTGAGAAATCCCGACGCCTGGCGTCCCAGCAAGTACGTTCGTGAGAAGGGCAGGCTGCGGGCTTCGCGCAACCCGGCCGACGTAGGTGTTTCCTCGCGCTTGATTGTCGATCTGGTTGCCGCGTGGTATGAAGTAAACCTGAAAGCTCATGCGCGTGGCCGGCTGCTCGATCTCGGATGCGGCAAAGTCCCGCTCTTTGCGGAATACCGGGATCTGGTCACGGAAAATGTCTGCGTCGATTGGGCGAAATCGCACGGTAGCACCTATCTCGATCTGGAGCACGACCTTAACGAAAAGTTACCGTTCGACTCTGGAGCCTTCGATACGATCATTCTGTCGGATGTTCTGGAACATACTCCGGAACCACAAGCTCTTTGCCAGGAGATGGCCAGGGTCCTTTCACCCGGCGGCAAGCTCCTGCTGAACGTTCCATTCTTTTACTGGATCCACGAGGCCCCCTATGATTTCTGCCGGTACACGGAATTTGCACTAAGGCGGTTCATGGAGAAGAGCGGACTGCGGCTGCTCCAAATCGAATCGATCGGCGGTGTGCCCGAGGTTTTGGCTGATATTTTTGGTAAGAGTGCCGCCGAATACGTTCCTCTTGTTGGGGCGGGCCTGGCATCGTTCACCCAGTGGACTGCCGCGGGCTTCATTCGCACGCCGCTAGGTCGCAAGATGTCTAACGCCACCCGCCAAACGTTCCCACTTGGGATATGCCTGGTTGCTGAGAAGGTTTAGTCCCAGATAAGCTTACGAATCGCGGCCACGATCCATCTGACGGGACAACGATCACTATGAACTGCGGGCGGAGCGCTAGGGAGTCGGCTTAACAAGGAATATGAGGAGGAACTGTGGACCCCACCATTCAAGATCAGCGCGCCTATTACGATAATCGATGGTCAAAGTTTGAGCATGCCAACCGGATCGAGCTCCAACGCTTGGCGGCAGTCATTGGCTACGTGGCGCGCATCGAACTGCCGAAAGATGCGGCGATTCTCGATCTAGGTTGCGGACGCGGATGGAGCACGAACATTCTTGGGATGTTCGTAAGGGCGGCCGGAGTGGACCTATCCGATACCACGAAAGCGAAAGAACGGTTCCCGCACTGCGAATTTATAACCGCCGACGCGCTCACATGGAAGGGCCCGCAAGCCGCATTCGATCTCGTAGTCAGTATCGAGGTTATCGAGCACATCGATTTGAACTCTCAAGCTGAGTTCATTCGGATGATCCGCGAACTCCTCAAACCCGGTGGATATGTCATCCTGACGACTCCCAATAAGCCGACCATGAATGCGATCGCCGGTGGGGGTCGTACCTGGAGCGATCAGCCCGTCGAGAACTGGATTGACGCCGGCCAATTGACTGGTCTGCTAAGGAGCGCTGGGTTTCAGGTCGAGGCGCAGACATCGGTGGTTCTTGGAATAGCCAGCAAAGGTCTCTACAGGATCGTTAACTCAGCTAGTTTACAGAGGGCGCTGGGGTCGATCGGAGCAGCTCGGCTATGGGAACGCCTTGCCCTGGCTGCTAATTTCGGTTTGCATCTGGCCATACTCGCCCGTAAGGGTACCGAAGCATCGCGACAATCGTAATCAAACGCCACAATTCTGTTGTATTGTAGGGTCTAGGGATAATCCGTATTCCCCTCACCGTTGGAGTACAACAGGATCGGAGGCGAATCGTGAAGACACTCGCGTTGTTATTCCTGGCGGTTCCCGCTTTCGCGAGCACGCTCACAGATCCGGTACCCGACATCAGTACTGCCTGCACGGTGGGCGGGGTTTCGGTAACCTGCGGCAGCGCCGGCAAGCCGATGATCTACGGATCGGAAAATGTCGGAGCGGACACCTCGTTTTCCATGACGGGACTTGGCACCAATACAGGGATCACGATTATCGCCACCGCCGCAGCCACCGCGGGAACGACTGTGTCCGGTGTGTTCTGCAGTTGGGGAAATGTCCAGTTTCGATGTGGTGATTCGTCGGCGGGGGCGACCGTATCTCTGGATTTTCTGGCGTCAACAGATGGCCCGCAGCGACTCGGGATTGCGACCTATCTGGTTGCTACCGATACAGAGAAAGGCGGAGCTTATGATTCGATTGGCGGTCTTGGATCCTGCCAGTTTGCAGATTGCGTTTCCCACGGAATCCTGGTTCCATTCCAGCTTGGCGTTCCGTTTGAGGTCATACTATCGCTTCATTCGGGAAGCGGGGGCAGTTTCCCAACCCCTCTTACCGGGGCTGGTAGCTTTGGGGAGATCCAACTCCAGTTGTTCGAAACCGATGGGAGCCCAGTTGCGATCTTCGATCCACCCGGGCCGATTTCGGTGCCGGAGCCGTCAACCCGGCTTATGATAGTCCCGGTACTTTTTCTTTTAAGCGCCCTAACACCACGCAAGCGTTTTGCTCTATGATTCCCAGGCAAGGATTTCTGGAACAGACAGACTCTCCAGAGTTGGCCATAGTGAGGTCAATCGCCGTACTTAGTATAAATTTCATGCGCTTGGCGATACCTTTAGGATTCCATCCTTCCCCTGTACGCTGCGTGGTTCGGCGTGTTGATCTTCGCGGCTAACGAGAGGGGTGAATGCGAACAATAGTTAAAACAATGCTTTCTTCTGTTGGCTATAAGCTGGTTCTGTCCAACAGCATTCCGCCAACACCGCGCGAACTGAACCCGGATGTAACCGATGCGGAGTGGGAAACCTGGCAACTGGTGGAACCCTACACCATGACAAGCCTGGAGCGGGTGCTTGCCGCGATCCGCGCCGTAACCCATATTTCGGAGAACGCCATCCCTGGTGATATCGTTGAGTGCGGCGTCTGGCGCGGAGGCAGTTCGATGGCGATGGCCAGCACACTTAAACGTCTGAGGGAAACGTCGCGGCGACTGTTTTTATTCGACACTTATGAAGGCATGACGCCCCCAACGCGTGACGACGTTGATTTGCGCGGCAGTAAAGCGTCAAATCTCCTTGAGAATAGCCGCACCGCAGATTGGGTGCTGGCTTGCGCTTCCCTGGAAGACGTCCATGCCAACATGACCAAAGTAGGATACGGCAACGTAGAGTATGTGAAAGGTCCAGTGGAGGAGACGATTCCAGAGCGCGCACCGGACTCGATTTCCATCCTACGACTCGATACTGATTGGTACACATCCACGAAGCATGAATTGGAGCACCTATATCACCGACTCTCACCGGGCGGGATTCTGATCATCGACGACTACGGGCACTGGCAGGGCGCGAGGAAAGCGGTCGATGAGTTCTTTGGCGGTAAAGCGTTTCTTAGCAGGATCGATTACACCGGCAGATTGATGGTAAAGCCATAACATTAGGCGGTGGGTCGGTTTGAACTGACCCACTATCTAAAATCCAAGTCACTCAACGGACTTCTCCGGCGACAGCCAGCCTTGCCGCCAGCCGACATAGTTGAAGCTGTAGCGATAGGCTTGGCTGAAGGTCTTTCCAAAGAAGCTGAAACTGGGGTTGTCAAACTCGTGGCTAAACACCTCATCCCCTTCGGTCCGATACGTATCGTCTCCGCTGATTCGCCAGTACCATGCAAAAGCGTGGCCGAAGAGATTAGCTAGATCAGTTGTATTGGCGGCGGTGTTGTCCCGGCAGTGCCCGTCGGCCGAGGAGTTGTACCATGTATTGGCCGCCAGGCAGCGAATGCCGGGAAACTCCGGGTCCCACATCGGCTTGTGCCCAACCAGGTTGTAGTTGGAATAGTATTGGTCAAGCATCCCCTTAACCACCGTGGGTACGCGAGGATCTTTTGTGTCTTGCCACCAGTGAATCAGAGAATCCAGCATGACGCCGACGATAAAGTATTGCTGCTCGCCGAAGCGCTTCCCTTCGAGGTAGTAATTCGTCATGCTAACGATCACATCCGCACACCGCTGCCGCTTCGCTGCCCAAGTGTTGGCCGAATTGGCCCCGGGAGTGGGAGGGCTTAGGCCCAGATGGTCCAGAGCCAATATGAGATCGAAGGCGTAGGCGCTATCGCGGTTATAGAAATCGGTAGCCGCGCAGCCGTAGGAAGCCATGGCCTGTCCGCCTCCGGGAATTCCACTCGCCCCGGCAAAGTACTGCAAGACGCCGATATTTCGCGCATCGTTTGAGATCGTCCTCTCGTAACCGATTGGCATGATGAGCACGCCCTGCATCACGCCGTTGTTGGGAATAATGACGCCCTTCGGAAATGCGGTGGAATTCGCGTTTCCCCAGGCCATTTGCTGAGCGATATTGGTGGAGCACTTATCCCAGCCCGAGTCTCCCAGATAATTAGCGATCTTGTGAAAACTCAAGACTCCGTCGTAAAACTCGACATCTTGACCGATCCCGAATGCGCCGGTCTGATCCGAAGGAACGGTCGCCCCCGTCGTTTTGTTGCACCATTTGCCGCCGCCGTTGGTCGCGTCTGTCATGAACGATACCCAGGTCGATAGGCCGGGAATCGCCGGGAACGCTGTTGGCTCATTGGCGTCGGACAGATAGGTCAATGCTGTGACGGTCGCGGTGAATGTCAGCGTGCTACTCAAGTGCGTGCATGTGCCTATGTCATCGGAGTTGCACTCGACAATGTTGATGGTATAGTTTCCGGGGGTCGCTGCGGTCGGGATGTCTGCTCTCAGGACGCCTCCATCAAGATTGCCGTCAAGCATCGTGGGATTTCCGTTGTCTGATATCGGAGAGTCAAACGCCCAGCCCGCCCCGCCGCTGTTCGGGAATCCCCACTTGAGAACCGTCCCGCTGGGCCAGCCGGTGTTCGAGGTGACGAAAGAATTTGACAGGCCACTTGCTGGGGTGAACTGGATCTTCACACCAGACCCGGTCGATGAGAATGTCTCGATTACGCCGCAGGAACTGCCCCGCCCAAGCTGGAATCGAGTGCCCGACACGTTGCAGATCTTATACGTCGCAGGAATGCTCTCCCCATATGTGTCCATCCCCGTAGGAACCGTGGCAGCGGTAACGATAACGCCGACTTCGTTTCCGGTTGGAGTATACCCACTACCCGCCGTGTCACACGTGTTACCGCTTGCCGCGCAGGCCACCGGAACCATCCAACTGGTCCGGGGGAACGTGTAGTAATGCGAAAATCCGGGGTAGACAGTCTTGGGTCCGAACCACGTGTAGCCTGAATTATCCGAACCCAACCCGAGAACCGGAACGGGCTGGGCTGAGGCGATCGAAATTGCGAGTATTCCGCCAAGAAACCGTCCCATCTACTTGTCTCCTTGAATCCACTGGTACGCCATCGTGAGGCCCCGCGCGGCGTTGGTCAGCGTCGTCTCCGTCAGAGCAAACGATAGGAAGGTTGCCGGCGGGTAATTCGCTACCGACGTTACCGGGCACACCTCCGCGCCATCAATGTAGAAATGCACCGCATTGCTCAAGTCATCTGCGATGAACTTCAGGTGAACTTGATTCGTCGATGGAGTGACGTTGCTGTTCACTAGCGAGGCACTCGTGTTCGCCACCACGCATTGCCATCCGGAATCGCCCGCTCCCGTATCGAAGCGGAAGCCCAGAAAGCCGCTCGCAGTAGGCGTGCCCGACCCCGCAATCGTGGAAGCCGGCGCGCCGGTGAAGCCGATCCAGTTGCGGGTCGAGGTGGCAGCGCTCAGCGCCACCGTTACGTCGAACTGCAGGCTGCGTCCCGTCTTGAAAATCTTGTCATCACCGGTTAGGTTGTAGTAGACGTTGTTTCCGCTCACTGCCCCGGTCGTGAGCGTACAGCCTGGAAGCTGCGTACCTGCGCCCGTCGAAGCGCTTCCTGTAACTCCCCCGACGCCTGACCCAAAGGTGAACAGAGCCCCGAGTAGTGCCGTGTTGACCAGATCCCAGGATCTTCCGTTGCACTCCACCATGCTCGTACGCCGGCCGTCGCCCGGATTTGTCGGCTGCGCCCACTGCGTGAGGCCATTGCCATCGGCCCGCGGATAGCTGCCGTAGCTCGCTCCGGTCTGCGGAGCAATCTGGACCTGGCCGGGAGTTAGATTCTGCCATGCACCATTGCCGCCGTTTGCAGCACTTGAATAACGCAGAAGAACCCCACTTGGCGACCCTCCACCGTCCGCGCGGATCGAGCCCGGCAGCATCGCGGCCCCATAAGCCGTTTGGATGGGCTTGGCCCCTGAGGCGCAATGGTTGTAGCTCGAGGATCCTGTGTTATCGTGCGCCGGCTTCAGCATCATCAGCAGGCCATCTAGGGGCGCCGTTGTATTGGCGTCACAGCCCACATAAGCGTTAGCGGCGCCCGAATCTGCGACGGATATGGCGGTCTTGATCAAACTGCTGGTCGTCGTGGCGCCGCCCCCGCTTTCGAGCGTCCAAATGTTAGTGGCCGTGCACGCGTACAGATTTAGGCCCGGCGACGCAGTCGAGTTGAAGAACTGTTCGCCGGTCTGGCACGTAGGCGGCACCACCGTCCCCACCGTCATGGGCCGCGTGCGTGGCATCGCGGAAAAGTCCGGATTGATTCCCTGATCGCCCAGGTTCACTTTGGTCGACGATTGGGCCATACAGGCCGCTACCGTCATTGCATATACGATGCTCAAATAACGCATGAGACTCCCTGCCAGAGGTTAGGCTTGAGAGTTCTGCCGGCTCCAACTTGAGATCTCCATCTGTTGAGATTAATTGAGGTACGTTTGTAACCTCGGCGGTTATTGTGGCGTTCGGAGACTGTTCGATAGGGTCTATTTTGCCTAAGGTATATTAGACTTCTTGGGGCGGAGTTCCTGTCAGCGGGCGGTATCGCTTACCCTTAAAGGAAAAATTTGCGCGCGATCGACCTTAGCTTACCGGCGGCTCGGAGAATCCTAGATTTTGGTTGCGGTAGCGGCTGGGTGCTGGCCGAGGCGGCGAAGACCGGGTCACCCCTATGCGTCGGAGTAGATTATTCTCTCAAATCGCTCCAAGGAATAGGCGTGCCGGTACAGAATGACGAGGCTGTTACCTCGGACGTCCATCTTGTGGCGGGGAGTGGCCTGAGTCTCCCTTTCGCCAACGAAGTGTTTGATGTTGTCGTGGGACACGTGTCGATGCCTTACCTAAACACGCGCGCCGGTTTGCAGGAAATATATCGAGTGCTGGCGCCAGGCGGTAGCATCCTCTTAACGTTTCACTCGGTTCGCTATCTGACCGAAACCCTCGGGAAAAGCCTGGCGGCGGGTCACTGGAAAAATGTAATTTTCATGGGATATCTGGCAGTGAACGGCCTGCTGAACCACTTTTCACTTCCCCAGACTCAGCTGTGGTGGAACCGCAGCGTGTTCGAAACCATCAACACCGCCGCTGGAATCTCTGCGACTGCTCGCCGTGCCGGGTTTGTCATGATCTCCATCGAGCTGGTTGCTGACAGAATGTTTTTCGCGATGACGGCTCGAAAACCTGGTCCTAACGGAGTCTTGCCGGCTCCCGCATACGCGATCTACTCCAAGCTGTTGAGCACGGGACTGTGACGGCCACCGCCAACAAACTCTGCATGGCGCGTTACTGACGTGCGTTAACCGCGCAGCTGCTTGAGCCTTTCTTTCAGGCTCCGCGGAAGATTCTGATAAGTGCGGTAGATCACCCGGGTGAGATCCTCTTGCCGGGTATGCGTCTTGAAAAATGTCCAGTCCTTTAAATACCGATACGTTGGAATCACGCGATCACTGTACTTCAACGAGAATTGGTGAGTGGATCCCAGAAGGTAGGTATGCATTCCTTGTTGACAGGCCCACTCGATGATCCGCCAATGGAGCAGATCGTTGGGTCTCAGATGCTGAAACTCTGGAAGCGATGCGTTCCAGGCGTACTCGGCGATGCTTCCCCGATAAAACCGCATGGAACTCCCGGCTACAATTTTCCCTCCATCGAGCGCGACGAACAATCGACGGTTGTTGGTAAGCCGGAAAGTCTCTTGTTGGACATCAAAAGCAGGACACGGTAGTCCTTTACGATCGCTCCAGCCTTTCAAGATCCTGTAATATTCGGGAAGCTCCTCAAGGGTTGCCTGCCGCACTTCTACACCGGAAGAAATTGCGCGTCGGATCTGGCTTCGACCCTTCACCCTGGAAAAAATTTCCTGGGCGTCTGAACTCAGATCGAGAGCGCCTGTGCCTGCCGTTCGGCTCTCTCTGAATTGAGCCTTGCCGAATTCGGCTATTGGAAACCACGAAAAAACAGTGATCAGCTCAGCGGACTTGCCTACGACACTCAGACCGTCCGTAAATGCTTGTGCCACAAGCTCGGTACTGCTGCCCTTGTCTATACAGATTTGAGGCGTTCCGGGGTTGCCGCAAATGACGGTTCGATTGCGGATAAGCCCCGTCAGGACTCCGATGACACGTAACGCTCCCGCGCTGCGGTCCAGCGCCAGGATTGCAAATCGTTTGGCACCAGAGTCTTGCGGCTCCAGAAAATATTCGGGCGCCGCGAAATGCGTGGGCATGTCTCCGTTCTCAAGGCATCTACGCCACGCCTCTTCAACCACCCTGTCCGGGTAGGCATTCAGAATCGTGAAACTCTTCCCTGTCAGCGTCGTGTTTTCAGATTCGGAATGAACAAGACTATTCAACTTTGATCACTGGGCAGATTGCGTCGCAATCCAGAGGCCACTTCGCCGTATGCGAAAATTTGCGCATGGACATCGTCAGGTCGACGATTCACAGAGTATCGGAGCGCGCCCATGAATTACGCTATGGAATCAAAACTGCCGGATGGGTGTCCGAGGCGGACCTTGGATACAGGAAAGACGATGGACAACTACATTACAGTCCTCTTCCCTATGTGCCGCTAAAACGATTACTGTCCACCGTCGTTCCGGACAAACAAAAGGACGTATTTGTCGATTGGGGCTCGGGGCTGGGTCGCATAGTTGTTCTTGCCTCCGCCTACCCGTATCGCGAAGTGATCGGCGTCGAGTATTCGCCTGGTCTCTGCGCTGCCGCGAATGCAAATCTCGCCCGGGCTCGCGTGAACCGCCGCTGTGGGAGCGTCAGGATCGTCAACGCCGACGCCCGCGAATTTTCTATCCCCAAAGACGCTACAGTGATGTTCTTTTTTAACCCGTTCCGAGGTGAACTGCTTACGGAAGTGGTGCGCCACATCCACGATTCCTGGCTAGCCCACCCTCGATCGATCACGTTTCTCGTTTCAAACCACGCCAGCTTTATCGCCGATACAGGCTCACAAGACTGGCTCGTTGCGGGCCCGTTCTGGCCTGCCTATCCGCACATCAGTTGCGGTGTGATCCGCACCCGGGAGTGACTTAAATTCGGCGGCCGATTATTCTCCGCGATAGACAACCTTGTCCGCGCCCCGAAGCGAGTCGATAAAACTCACCAGTCTCGTGGTCTGCATTCTGGAGTCGAACTCTCGATGGAAGGAATCCGCCATCGGAGTGGAGCCGGTTGGCAACGAAAAGAAGCTTTCCACCGCGCTGTCCATATCCTGCGCGGAACTGTTCGAGTACGCGCAGCGGTAGGGGATCCCGCTTTGGCTGAGCACGCGTTCAATTGGAGAATCCGGAGGAATGTAAGCCAGCACGGGCCGGCCGATCTGAACATAGTCGAAAAGTTTGCCTGGAACCTGAATGGCGGATTGAGGCTGCACCAGCAGAAGCCCGTCGGAAGTCTGCATCAGATGTTGGGCTTCGGCCCGAGGCACTTCTTGGGGAATAATTTCCAGCCATCCCTGCGACCCCGCCCGTTGCAGGAACGCTTCCGGAGGCATCGAATGGCGGTCCACGTTGCCCAGAAGCCGTATCCGGAAATCCGCGGCCGCGAGTCGGCCTGATTCGATGAGACGAGAAACAGATTCGAGCAGCGGCGTAATATTCCGGCCCGAGTACAACTCGCCAACGTGGCTATAGAGTTTGTAATCGCGCGGCGGCAGCGCCAGCGGCTCAATTCTTTCCTCCGGATCGAAACCATTCCAGATCAGTTGAATTCGACCGCTCCGAGCAGGATCGACAGCTCTCCACTCCTCAGCCATGGCGTCCGTGTTCGCGATTACAAGATCCGCCTGACGCAGGAAGAAGCGTTCAAGCCAGCCACTCAACGCCCGATGGAATCCGGAAAATCCTTCCACCCAAGGGCTGACCTTAAGCGGATCACGGAAATCGGCGATCCATTTCAGGCCTGAAGAGCGCGAGAATCGCCACGCTGCAAGGTGCGTTCCGAGGGGAGGAAAGGTAGAAAAGACGGTAATTTCCGCACCCGGGTTGGCGCGCGCAAAACTCCGAGCCGCTTTACAGGCCATCAAACTCCAGCGGACACCCACCACGGCCGGGAGAAAAAACCTTCGGATAACCCTTTCCACCTGCCAGCCCATACCACGCCCCGGCTGGCAGATAAATGGGTCCGGCACGTATTCTGCCGTGGATCCCGGGCATGAAGATTGATCCGCCGCGGTAATCACATGGCAGCGGTAGCCTACCTCCGGCAGATAGCGGGCAAAGCGGAAAGGACGGCGACCTCCGACCGCGTTCTCAGGTGGGAAATGATATGCAAACATGAGAACGATCCGTTCCGACATAAGCTTCTATTCTGACAGAGGAAGTAATGCGGAGCAGTCTCCCGATTGGTTGGGAGCTCACTTTCCTACACTTCGGCTTCTCGGCCATTTCGTTGTTTCCGCGGGGCGCTGTTCGCGTGCTATAAAACAGGAAGTGGTTCGGCTGCTTTAAGGTGCGCATCCTCTTTCTTTCCCCGCGTCAGTGCTGGCCGGCACGCAGCGGAGCCAAATTGCGCGAGTATCATTTCGCACGCGCCTTGGGCCAGCGCGGTCCGCTGACCTATCTCTACTTCGCCGATCCTGGAACCGAGCCTCTCACGCGAAAGGAGCTGCCTTTTTGCCACGAAGTAATCGCGATTCCGAAGCCGTCCGCCTATGGACCCGCTAAGCTCATCCAAGGCGTGCTGGGACGCTGGCCGCTGCCCGTCCTGAATTACACATCGGCGGAAATGAGCGCCGCCGTCGATCGTCTGGCCGGAGCAAATACCTACGACCTGATCCATCTCGATGGCATTCACATGATTCGTTATGGCCAAATCGCCGCCATACACGGTGGAAGCCGGACCAGAATCGCCTACAACTGGCATAACATCGAATCCGAAGCGATGTTGCGCTTCAGCGCCACCGTATCTTCTGTTTCGAAACGCTGGTACGCTCGCCTCACTGCCAGCAAGCTTGCTGCGCTTGAACAGGATATTTTGAAGACAGCCTTTGGACACGTGGTCTGCAGCCTCAGGGAACGTGAAGAATTGCAGCGCCTTGCACCCTCGGCCCGCATCGCCGTAGTGGAAAACGGCGTCGACGTGGCCGGCTTCCAGCCACGCGCGAATATCTCGGCTCCATCCCGCAAGCTCGTATTTGTCGGCCTGATGGACTACTACCCCAACGTCGAGGCAGCGACTTCTTTTGCCCAGAACACCTGGCCGCGGCTCCGCCAGCGATTTCCGGAGCTGACCCTCTGGATCGTGGGAGCCAACCCCACCCCTGCAGTAATCGAGCTCGGAAAGCTTGAGGGCGTCACGGTCACCGGAACCGTGCCGGAGGTGCGCCCCTACTATCGCGACGCGCTTGCAGCCATTGTGCCGCTGCGTAGTGGCGGAGGGACGCGGCTCAAGATCCTGGAGGCCATGGCCGCCGGCGTTCCAGTGGTCTCGACTCCCCTCGGAGCCGAAGGCTTGACCGTCACGCCGGGCGAAAACATATTGCTAGCGGATCCGGATGATGCCGAAACCTGGCTGGGTCATGTGGGGCATTTGATGGAATCGGAACCTGGGCGCAAAGTTCTTTCGGATTCAGCGTTCGAGCTGGTGCGCACCACCTACGATTGGGAAATATTGGGCCGGAAGCTCGGTGATACCTACGAAGGCTGGCTTCAGGACGAGACATGAGCCGCCTGCGCCTCCTGGCGATCATCGAAGCGGAAAGCGTTACCGGACCCGCCAAGAATTTACTCGAATTTGCCAGAATCGCACGCTCAGGCGACGTGGAAACGACCATTGCGACGTTCACCCGAGGTGCGTCAGAGAATCTTTTTATCCGCACCGCACGCGAAGGCGGATGCCCCGTGGAGGTGGTTCGGGAGTCTGGTCTCTACGATCGCAGCGTAATTGCGAATCTAAGCCAACTGGTCGACCGGTTACAGCCCGATATCGTTCAAACCCACGCGGTCAAGTCGCATTTTCTCGCTCGCTGCGCTTCCTTGCCGAAAAGGGCGCCGTGGGTAGCATTCCACCACGGTTACACTTGGCCCGCTTTGCGGGCGCGCGTCTACAACCAGCTCGACCGGTGGTCTCTTCGCGCCGCACGCAAGGTGCTGACCGTCAGCCTTCCCTTCCGCGACGAACTGGTTGCACGAGGAGTGAATCAGGAACGTATCGAAATCATTCATAATGCGATCCCACCCGATTGGGGAGGCCGTTTCCGCGAGCCCGATCATGCGCGTGCGCTTCGCGCCCAGCTCAGAATTGGCGAGGACCGGAACGTAATCCTGATTGTCGGCCGTCTCTCGCGCGAAAAGGATCATGTGACGTTGCTCGACGCGGTTGCGAAGTTACCATCCGACCTCCGGCCCCACCTGATCATCGTCGGAGAAGGCCCCGAGCGCCCTCGTATCGAGCAGCGTGTAAAAGACCTGAACCTCGCGAGCTCGGTGACGCTGACCGGCCAGCAAGCATCCGCCGAACCGTTTTACGGTATTGCCCAGGTGGCGGTGCTGTCTTCTCTGAGCGAAGGTTCCCCCAATGCTCTCCTCGAAGCGATGGCCGCGGGAGTGCCCATCGTCGCCACGCGAGTGGGCGGAATTCCGGAAATCGTCTCTCATCGGGAAAGCGCGTTGTTGTTGGAACCAGGCGACGCTGCCAGTATGCGAGACTCATTAGCCGCGATCCTTCAGGACTCGACACTAGCCCACAATCTAGTCGAACACGCCCGGCAACGGATCGTGAAAGATCACTCTCCAGAAGCACGCGCTGCCAAGCTAATGGAGACCTATAGACGGCTGCTCCAGGCTGCCTAGCAAGTCTTTTGGCGTGTTGCCGATAGAATGAAAAAGGAGATATGGGCGCTAACCTTAGGGACGGTCTCAAACGCATCGGTTGGGCGATAGCCCTTCTCCTGACCTTCCCCTGGGCCGTCCTGGCCGCGTTTGGCCGGTTTAACGTAGGATTTGCGTTTTTTGCGCAAGCCCTCTCACTGGCTCCGGGCCTTCCGGGCAGCTATCTGCGTGTGGCGTATTACGCCATGACCTTGCGTTCGTGCTCGCTAGAAAGCCACATTGGAATGGGCTCGTTTTTTGCGCATTCCCAAGCGTCGGTGGGATATCGAGTCTACATTGGCTCACTATGCGTGCTGGGGCAAACCAGCATCGGAGACCGCACTCAGATTGCTTCGAGCGTGCAGATCTTAAGCGGCCGCCGGCAGCATGGCCGCAGCCAGGATGGACGCATTGAAGGAGCCGAAGAAGGAATATTCGAAAACATTACGATCGGCGCCGATTGCTGGATTGGCGCGGGCGCGATCGTGATGGCGGAAATCGGAGAGGGAACCACCGTCGGCGCCGGTTCCGTGGTGACGCGCCCGATTCCCCCACGCTCCGTCGCCGTGGGCAATCCCGCCAGAGTCATCAAGAGCACGGTGGAAGCCTAGGCATGGTCAAATTTGGAATTACCACCCAACAGCAGTACTTGCGCCTGAACCAGCGGCAGCGCCGGTTTTCGGGAGCCCATGTCGCCTATAACCTCCTGAGCGTCGGCGAACAGCCAAGCCCCGAACAAATAAGCATTTTTGAAGACGTCAGCTTCACGCTGCGCACGTCGAATGGAACCTTTCGCACCACCTTCCGCAATCGTTTTGAAGACGTCGATAAAGTCGCGCTGCGCTTAATCGGCGAGACCTATTCTCCCGGCTCGTCCTTCCAAGTTCAGGATCGCGCCGTCTCACACGGATTGACCTCCAAGGAATTCGCCGAGCGCGTCTTCGAACATTTCCCCAATGCGGCGTTTGAAGCGTCGGACTTGGTTCTTGGTCTGGTGGAGCTGACAGTCGACGGAGAAACATTCATTGCGGAGAGAAATGGCACACCGCTGCAATACATCAAGGCGCCCTTCGTTGTGCCTCTGTATCATCAGGATGCCAAGCGCTATCCCTGGAACCGTTGGGTGGCCCGCCGTGCCCGGCGACGCTTCGACAACCTGAATTTGCCTCCCGGCTGGAGCGCCACACAAAGCACCGACCCCCAGCGCGTCCCGTCCCAGCACGGGCAGGATGTGCAAGTTCGTTACATCCCGTTTATCCATCCGGAGGCCGTTGCGCTTACCAGAAAGAATCCTAACTTCCGGTTTTGCGAGCGCTCTGTATTCGACGCTACGGCGAGGACTTGCCATGTATTACGGACGATGAATATCTTCAACCGGGATTATTTCTCGGAGCAACAACTGACCGAAGGAGCCTCCGCCGCATTTCAGAGCCTCCAACCCGGCGGATTGTGGATTGTCGGCCGCACGCTCGAGGACCAGGTTACAAATCACGCAACCTTCTTCCGCCGGGGCGAGCAGAATTTCGAGGTTCTAGAGCGTATCGGGAACGGATCGGAAATAGAGCCCCTCGCGCTCCGCGTAAATCGATGAACGCGCCCGTGCCAGTGCATCCCGTTTCCTTGCTCTTGATCAGCGACACCTACCCGCCGGTGGTGGGAGGATCGGAAATCGAAGCGCAGCGGGTTGCCTCTGCGCTTATAAAGCGCGGCCATCATGTTCAGGTTCTCTGTGCGGGCGGTCCTCCCATGCCTGCTGTACGCGATTGGATCGATCCGGCCGGCGTACCTGTCCGCATCCTGACACGGCGGTCGCGCGGCCGCGCAAAAGATTTTGTTTTCGCGCTGGAAGTCGCCTGGGCGATCTGGAGCGGCCGCCAGCGCTATGACGTGATCTATTTCCTGATGCAGGGCCTGCACCTGGCTGCGGGCCTCCCCGTAGCCCGCTGGCTCGGCAAACCCATCGTTATGAAATTCGGCGGCAGTGGAGTCATACCGCTGATGCGGAGCTCGCGAGCAGGCCGCGTCGAGCTCGATTGGCTGCGCCGATGGGCGGCACGCCTGATGGTTCTGAATGACGCCATGATCGAAGAAGGAATCGCCGACGGCTTCGCGCGCGAGCAATTCACGTGGATGCCCAACCCTGTCGATGTGAGCGAGTTCCGTCCGGCGCAGCCGGGTGAAACTGCCGCTTGGCGCGAGCAGCACCGAATCCCGCTGCAAGCCTGCGTCACGGTCTACGTGGGCCGTCTCTCTTCCGAAAAAGGCCTGCCCGGTTTGGTGCGGGGATTCGCCCAGGCCGCGCGACGTTCTCCCGATGCGATCTTGGTGTTGGTGGGAGATGGAGCCCAGCGCGGGGAACTCGAAGCCCTGGCGGGCCAGCTTGGCTTGGGACCGGATCAGATCCGCTTCATCGGACGCGTCAATATCACCGAAGTGCCGTACTGGCTGCGCTCGAGTGACATCTTTGCGCTGACCTCGCCCAGCGAAGGCTTCTCCTGTGCGTTGCTCGAGGCCATGGCGGCGGGCCTGGCATCGCTGGTAAGTGACATCCCAGCCAACCGCCAACTCATCGATCCAGGAATTCACGGCCTCACCGTTCCCTTCGGCGACGAATCTTCCATCGGAGAGGCTTTGCTACGGTTGTCCGCCGATCCCGAGGCCCGGCAGCGCATGGGGGAAGCGGCGCGCAACCGAGTGGTCCAGAACTATTCCACCAGCCGCGTGATGGAGCGTTACGAAACCCTGCTTTCTGAAGTGATGGCGTCCAAATCCTCTTGACTCATTCGGCCCGTCCGGATGCATCCTGAGCTATTCGGGAAGATTGCGCCAGTTAGCCAGTCGGTTCTCGACCACGATTCAAACCCGTTAGGCGGCGGCCAAGCGGCTATATCGCCCTGATTCTGAAGACCTTCCTCATTTAAGACGGAGGTCGCGGCCGGATGCTCGGCGGCAGGGACTGTCATTCGGCTCAGGTGGTTCGGCCCTAAGCCACCTGAATAGCAGTCCTTAGCCTCCCCAAAATTCACCTCAGGACCGTCATGGGCCAAGGACTATTGCCGATAACTAAACTATGAGCTTACTGGGAACTGATCGACCGCGAAATCTCAATGGGCCCATGGCTGTTCGCATTTGCGAGGCCCACCTTACCCCCGATGTGGAGAGTGCCGACAGGATATCCACTGAGTACAATAACCAGAACGCTCTTTTGACCTTCGTCACAAAAGGAACGCAAGCCTAAACCATGAAACGTTTCCTCCAATTCATCTGCCTCGCTTCATGCCTCTCCGCCGCCCCGTTCCCACACGTCCGCTTCTGGGATTTTGCCGGCCCGCGTACGGTCATCGCAGGCAGTCGCTCCTTTTTTGCCACCACCCCGCTGTTTGCTTTTAATTTCACAGTCGATCCAGCCACCAGCATATTCACAGTGACGGGCGGTACCTATACACCGGTTAATGGAGCCATACTTACAGCCGAATCTTCGGGAACGCTTCCCGGAGGGATGTACACATACGTGGATGGTTTTTGGCCGAATTGGGATGTCTGCGATGTTGGCGTAGGAGGGCCCGGAACGTTTCACCTGAAGCAAGATGGGAATAACTATTCTCTCCCGGGTCCGTGCACTGGAACCTTACAGACTGTGAGTGACTCGGGTACCGGGATTCATACAGCGTCTTTGTACCAAAATGTTAATATTTTCCTGAATTCCGACCCAACTGGGTTTCCCGCGGGCACCACATTCACCTATATGGCGCCCTATACGACTTCGGAATGCAATCACCCCGCTCCGGCATCTAACGGGAGAGTTTATAGCCCCTCTGGTCCGTTAAATGGGACGATCTGTATTATCGCGTCCGTGCCGTCGAACGCAGTCCCAGGTACGATGACGACGCACTTTACGTTTTGTGGCACCAGTACCGGTGCGAACTGCACGACTTTTGACTGGGTGATCGAGGTGGTCGCCCCTCCGAACGTCACCTACGCACCACCCACCAGCTTCACATCCCCCCCCGGTCTTGCGTATTGGGAAGGCGTCATGACTGCCCGCCCTTGTCCCGGGTCTTTGTGCGGCAATGGTAGCGCTCCAGCAAGTTCAATATCAGGTCCCGCAAATTACTGCGACCCTCTGACTGGACCCTCCCCTGTAAATAGCCTCGGAGCTGCTACAAGTGCGACAGTTTCCTTCTACGGGTGGAACTTGCTGTTCGACAACATGGCCATCTACACAGGTAACCCCGTCTACCGGAGTGGTTGTTTCCAAGTCGGTATGGGTCATAGTGGGACTACAGATTTGCAGAGTGTTAGGTCCTACGTGATAAACAACGGGGGAAACATGATCGGCTACGCCCATTTCACCGAAAGTCTGTTTCGGGCCTGCCAGGTGTTCAATGACCCTTCGTATTGTGCCGCCGGTCTGCTGATGCAAAACAACTATATGATTGCGTACGGCCCTAAGCTGGCCCACACATACCTGCGCGAAAATGCCTATGGTCTGGACGACGCAGTTGCCTTGAGAAAATACGGGAATCTTACAATGCCCCACTGGACCGATGTTCGAGACGGACTCTACGGTATGGTTCTACGGGCGACAGAATCCGATGCCTCCGGGGTTCGATATAACCAACAACAGTTTCAGATGGGTTTAGCGGCGCACGCGCTGATTGCAGATTGGCAACTGAGTAGTGACCCAAGGGCTCCCTATGCGATTAAACGAGCTCTTGATCGTGTTTGGGCGGACTACGATTCAACAAATCATGTTTGGATGAACATAGAAGGTCCCGATGCTAGTCCCTGGTGCTCCAGTTCTTTTCTGTGGTTCGTTAGCGACCCTATAGGGAATTGCGGGCAGCGCCCTCTTGCCTGGCAGTCTCTTCAAATGATGGTCGTTCACGCGTTCTGGTGGTACTACGCCTACACGGGCGATACCCAATATCGGGATAAAGGTGATGATCTGTTTGCGCATGCCTTCGACCAAGGGGGGTTGACGGGCAAGCAGGCGTCCGAAATTTACTACGATTCGTTCAACGCTGTTGGTTGGAGAACTGGAACGTTGAAGGTGAATCAGTGGTATGGAGATGGACTAACCTCGTTCGCTGGTGGTGGACAATCCTCCGCTAGCTGCGATCTGAACGCGGATGGACACGTCAACGTGATCGATGTGCAATTGGCAACGAACCAAGCACTGGCAATTTCGGCTTGCGGTAATGGGGACTTGAACGGCGATGGCAGTTGCACGGTCGTCGATGTGATGAGAGTGGTCAGTGCCAGTTTGGGCGCAACCTGCAACACAGGGCCGTGATATATCCCCGCAATCGCTATCTAGGGCCTGTTTCTGACTTGCTTTAGTACCACCTAAGCGAAAGATCCAATAGAGAATTGCCCGCGTTGGTCGATGTATTGAGGGTGAGGCTAATGACACGCTATCTTCCACTGCTTGCACTGCTCGGAGTCCAAAGCATGTCGTTTGGACAGAGTGTGACTCTGGGGATCGGGTCGGGCTCGGGAACAGCCGGCTCAACGATCGATCTGCCAATCACTCTGGCGTCCTCTGGGGGGGCACAGACTGCGGGCCTGCAATGGTCTTTCACCTACTCTTCCGATATTACAAGCGTCACAGTGGTCGCCGGAACCTCTGCCACAAACGCCGGCAAGAGCATTACGTGCTCCGGTAACAGCTGCCTGCTGGCAGGTTTTAACTCCACCACGATGGCCGACGGCACGGTCGCGATTGCGACATTCCAGATTGCAGCAAATCCATCGACGAATTCGATTCCGATTCAGATTACTAGCGCGGTGGCCTCTACAGCAGTAGGTAATTCGATTCCAGCCAGCGGGGGAACGGGGACCATCTCGGTTCCAGGGGCGCCTCCGCCCAGTGTAAGCGTTGGCGTCAGCCCTTCCAGTACAACCCTCAGCGCATCGCAAAGCAAGCTATTCACGGCAACCGTCACCGGGAACGCGAACACGGGCGTAACCTGGTCCCTGACTCCCGCCATTGGGAGCTTGTCGAACGGATTGTACACGGCGCCTTCGGTGATCAGTACTCCGCAGTCGGTCACCGTTACCGCTACCAGCGTCGCGGATTCTTCTAAATCCGCCAGCGCTACGGTTCAGCTGGCGCCGCTGGGCAGCGTCATCGTGAACGTCAATCCCACGAGTGCGACTCTGGCGGCATCCCAGACCTCGCAGTTCTCGGCGACCGTCTCAGGCAACGCGAACACTGCCGTAACCTGGTCCATGACTCCCTCGATCGGGAGTTTGTCGAACGGGTTGTACACCGCGCCTTCCGTGATCAACAACCCGCTGCTGATCACCGTCACAGCCACCAGCGTAGCCGATTCCACGAAATCCGCCAGCGCGACAGTTACGCTCACGCCCCCTGCCGGCGGCGGCGTCAGCGTAGGAGTGAGCCCTTCAAGTGCCGCGCTTACGGCCTCGAAGACTGCGCAATTCACGGCGCTGGTCACCGGCAGCGCCAACACCTCCGTAACCTGGTCCATGAGTCCCTCGATCGGGACCTTATCGAACGGATTGTACACGGCGCCTTCGACCATCAGCGGCACGCAGTCCGTCACCATTACCGCCACCAGCGTCGGGGATCCCTCTAAGACCGGGACCGCCATAGTTCAACTAATGCCTGGCGGACAGACTGGTGCGTCAAGCATTAACATCACATCGCCGACCAACCAGCCGACCTATGTTTCCTCGCAGAGCACCATCGCTCTAGCGGGAACTGCGTCCCCCACGACCACCCAGGTGGTCTGGGCGACGGATCAAGGCATCCTCGGGCTGGCCCAGGGAACCGCCAATTGGACAGCAAGCGGCATTACGCTTCGCAATGGCTCGAACCAGATCACGGTGACAGCTCGCGATACCGCGGGCAATCAGAGCAGTGCGCTCATCACGGTGGTATTCAGCGCCCCGGTCATCGTCACGACTTCGCTTCCCGATGCCCAAATAGGAAAGGTCTACTCGTCTAAATTGGCCGCGGCAGGCGGTACCCTGCCCTATACTTGGACCGTCGCATCCACCCCGAGTGGTTTAACGGTCAGCAGCGACGGCATGATCACGGGCACAGCTGCCGCGGCGGGAACGTTCACGATCAACATTACGCTACGGGATAGCCTGCAAATAACAACCACCGCGGCCGTCAAGCTGCGCGTCGACAGCGGGCTAGTCCTGGTGTCCGCCGCCAGCCAAAAGCCGGGTCCAGCGGCGCCGGGTTCTATGGTTACGATATTCGGCGCACAGCTTGCCGACGGATCGCAATCCGCTACGGTGCGCCCTCTTCCGACCACGCTTGGAGATTGCACAGTAACCGTTAAGGATGGCAACGGCGTAGAGCGCGCAGCGGGGCTTTATTTCGTCTCATCCAACCAGATCAACTTCCAGATTCCCCCAGATACGGCCGTGGGGTCGGCCACGGTCACCGTGGTGAGCGGCGATCAAAGTCAAACGCTCGGGAGTCTGAACATTTCCACCATCGCGCCCGGACTATTCTTCCTGAACGCAGACCAGCTAGCGGCGGCGGACTTGACGCGGGTCAACGGAAGCAACACCAGTTATGAGCAGGTAGCACAGCTGGATAATACGACCAATCTGTTCGTTGCCGTCCCCATCGACCTCGGCTCCGACACGGATAAAGTCTATCTGACACTCTACGGGACTGGCGTGCGAAACCGTCCGAGTCTCAATTCGGTGCAGGTAATGGTCGGAAATGTACTGCTCCCGGTTGACTTCGCCGGCCCTTCCACCACATCCGATGGCCTGGATCTGGTCCGTGTGCTTCTCCCTACGGTTTTGCGTGGCACGGGTACCGCCACTGTTCTGGTCACCGTGAACGGCATGCCATCTAACGGCGTGCGGATCGTCATCAAATAATAGGGCGATCGCAAACGACGAACATAGTAACGCTCCCGCATGCGATCACGAATCCCGGGACGATTTGGACACTATGATTAGAGTAGAGGGAGTGGCAAACCGTTCTTGGATCTCGTTCGGCGGATAACATACTCTGCCTGATGACGTACAGGCAAAGAAAGGCAAAACGTTGATCGAGGGATCCGCCCACACTCCCATTTTCCTGTTCACTCTAGCGATTGGCTTGTTCGTCTATCTGGTGGCGGTATACCCTTTCTTGCTCGCGGTTTACCCGTGGCGTCAGCGGCCTGCGATCGCGAAAGATCTAACGCGGCTCCGGTCCGTCACCGTGCTCCTGCCGGTGTACAACGGGGCGAGCTTTCTCCGTCCGAAGCTGGAGTCGATCCTCGCTTTGGATTACCCCAAGGAACTGCTGGAAGTCCTGGTTATTTCCGATGCTTCCACGGACGCCACCGACAGCATCGCCGCTGAATTCGTCTCCTCCGGCGTTCGCCTCCTGCGTGTAGCGAAGGGAGGTAAAGCCGCGGCCCTGAATGCAGGCATCCGCCAGGCACAAGGGGAGATTCTGTTCTTCACCGACGTCCGGCAAAGACTGGCGCCGGACAGTCTGCGACACCTGGTGGCATGTCTTGCCGACCCGACCGTGGGCAGCGTCACCGGTGAACTTCACATCCTCACAGGCGACCGCCAGGAAGAAGCCGACATGGGTCTCTACTGGCGCTATGAGGTTTGGGCTCGCAAGCAAATGAGCCGGATCGACTCGATCTTCGGAGCCACCGGATGCATTTATGCCATGCCCAGGGAACTGGTGGAATCGATTCCGCCGGATACGCTGGGCGACGATGCTGCATTTCCCCTGGCAGCCTTTTTTCAAGGCTATCGCATGATCCTGGATGTGGAAGCGAAAGCCTACGATCTGGCGTCGCCGCTGAGCTCGGAGTTCGAACGCCGCATGCGTACTTTGGCGGGCCTGTGGCAAATTCTGGCCCGTCGGCCAGAGTTGCTTGGTTTCCGGGACCGGATGTGGCTGCACTTCCTGTCACACAAGGTGGGACGGCTGGCCTTGCCCTGGCTTGCGCTGACGGCGCTGGCGAGTGCGTTGTGGCTCAATCCGGCCTGGCGGGAAGCTGCTCTCGCCGCTGCTGCGGCCTTTCTCGCCTTGGCCGCCTTCGATTCGCTGCTTCCCCAGAAGGCCGTGCTGAAACGAATCACTTCGCCGGCGCGGACCCTCTTGGTAATGCTGGCGGCGTCTTTCTGCTCGATTTCAGTGTTTCTAGTCTCGCCCCAGCGCTTGTGGAAGCGAACAAGAGTGGGAACGGAAACGCTGGAAGATTAATCCGACTGCTCCTGGCTCCACACCTTTTGAACCGACGCGACGTCTTGGACAGCCAGCCAGTGGTCAACACGAACCCGCAGGCGCTGGCTAGTACCTTGAGTTTCCCCGTTCTCCACGTGTCCCACGTAGATTGTATCGCCGGTCTGGATCCCGACAGGAGTACCGCCAACGATATGGGCTCCCCCGTCGGTCAGATCAAGTTCAACCCACACAGGACTTGAAGACACCAATTCGGCGCTCCTCTGAGAATTCTCCGGATGGGTGGAATCAGGCTGGCTTAAATCCCGTAACGCTACGACCGTAGCATTGCTCATTGCCGCTTATTATAACCGGCAGATCGATTTTATACTTTACGGCTGCCGACCAGTTCGGCGGTTTCGGCGGATTCGGCCTTAGAGGACTCGACTTCGGGTCGATTCGTAGTTCCTAGGGCGGCCAACTGGCGATTGAGCTGGAGAAGCTCCGGCAAGAGGTCACCGGCGTCGGATTCGGTAGCTGCCGTGGCGGGCATTGCGGCCCTCTGAGTTCCGAGTTCCACCCCAAACCACCTCGGGGCGGGACGCTGCCATCCCTGCTTTCGATTCTGCCTTGCCAGGTAAACCATAGTGACGCCAGTACCAGCGGCAAAGAGGTAGGCCAGAACAAGTGGGAACGTCATAATTTATCTTATCGGCTGGGTCCCGGCGCTCAATGAGGTGTTCCTCTTAAGTATTGACACCACTATCACCTAGCGCGGACAATAGGCTGGGGAACCGACGTGAAAGATTTGATGTGGCTGGCCCTGAAGGCCTTCCTCGTATGTCTCATCCTGACGCCGATCTTCCGCGACATTTTCCGCTCTTACGGGATCGTCGATAAGCCGGATCGGCGGCGTAAAGTCCATGTTTACCCCATCCCGCGGGTAGGCGGCATCCCCATCGCGATCGCTTATGTGGTCGCGCTCTACCCATTCTCAACCGAGTCGCGGTTATTGCTGGACTACCTGCCGCTGGCTTGGAACATGATCCCCGCTGCGGGATTGATCTTCGCCACCGGCCTGACCGATGACTTGATCGGCCTGAAGCCCTGGCAAAAGCTACTCGGACAACTGGCTGCGGCAGCGCTGGCCTATTGGGCAGGTGTCCGCGTGGCGGGTGTAGCCGGGCTCTTTGCCGATCACATCTGGTTGAGTCTGCCGCTCACTTTATTCTGGCTGCTGGCCTGCACGAATGCCTTCAACCTGGTGGACGGCCTGGACGGCCTGGCTTCGGGCATGGGGCTGGTGGCCTCGCTGACCATGCTGGTTGCGGCACTGCAGGCACACAATATGCAACTCGCCTATGCCAGTATTCCACTGGTGGGAGCATTGCTGGCGTTTCTGTGCTACAACTTCAACCCCGCCACGGTTTTCCTGGGCGATTCCGGATCAATGTTGATCGGGTTCTTGCTGGGATGCTTCGGAGTGGTGTGGGCGCAGAAGTCCGCGACCCTGGTGGGCATGACCGTTCCGCTGCTGGCGGTATCCATTCCGCTCCTGGACGTTTCGCTCACGATTCTACGACGCTTTCTGCGCAACCAACCCATTTTTTCCGCCGACCGCGGACACATCCATCACCGTCTGCTGGACCGCGGCTTGGCTCCTTCGCGAGCAGTATTGGTGCTGTATCTGGTTTGTGCAGCGGCCGCAGCCTTCGCACTCCTCCTGACCCATCCCTACGCCGGTCTGTTTTACGGACCTGTCGTTCTGGTTATTTGTATCGTCGCCTGGGTGGGAATCCGCCAATTACGCTACGCGGAATTTGGCCTGGCCAGCCGTCTGCTGTTCGGCGGCGAATTGCAGCGGACCCTAGGCGGCCGAATACGCCTGGAGATGCTGGCCGAAAAGCTCGGGGAAGCCCAGTCCGAGGAGGATTGCTGGCGGGTGCTGGCGGCCGGTATTGACGACTTTGGCTTCTCGGGGGCTGAACTTTCCCTACGCGGGCGTATCTGGCAAAAAGGCGCGGCCAGCGCCGGGGATTCGGAATGCTGGTCGCTACACGTTCCGCTCAGTGAGCAGGACTGGTTACGGCTCACCCGCCCGTTCGATTCCGGCGTATTGCCGATGATGGTTACTCCGTTTCTGGATACCGTTCGCCGCGCCCTTCAAGGCAAGCTGCAGAATTGGACCAGCGAAGCAGTTCTCTAAGCCCAAGGTTCTAAACTCCCAATCGGCTCGGAAGGACGCAGCGTGTTAGACTGCGTTTTTGGCTAAGGCTTTGCGCTCCCGACCCCGAGATTCCAGCCGGCGCATCTTCCGGATCGGCGACATGATCCTGGTGGCTGCGTCTTTTACCGCGGCTCAGCTCCTGATCTCAAGAGACGACTTTTTGTTCAATCTGCAGGTCGACCCGTGGAGCTCTTTGGGCTCGCTGGCTTTCGTGGTCGCGTGCGTAACTTTATGCCTGGAAGTCGGCGACCCACAGCAATGGGATTCGATGACCGACAGACTCAGACAGATATCCCTCGCGTTGGGAGCCGGATTCCTGATGGAGGCCTTCCTCTCCTACGCACGAATCATCTCTTTGCCCCCGCAAGCCATGCTTCTCAGCAGCGCGCTCTGCGCCGTACTTCTCACGCTGTGGTACTGGATCTTCGGAATTCTGGTGCCCACCTCGCGCGCGCCGTTCAAAGTCCTGCTGCTGGACGCCGACCCCGCATTTGAAGCAGTAGCGCGCTCACGGATGTTCCGAAGCCGCCGTTTTCAGATGCTCGGGCCCCTGGAGGATCCGAACACTCTGGAGGCCACACTTAAGGAGCATCGTCCTGACTACATCGTGGTGCAGGAAGCCAAGCGCGAGCTGCCCACTGCCTTGCTGCTGGAAATGCGTTCCGGCGGCGTAGCGATTGAAAGCGTCGCGGAATTCTACGAATCGGCCCTGGAGCGAATCTCGACCCACCATCTGCGCCCTCCGCGGCTCATGTTCGGCGAGCTGACGCCGAAGCCCCAGAATCTAGCCATCCAATCCATCTATTCGAACCTGGCCGTACTCGTTTTACTAGTGTTTGCTCTCCCCTTGCTGTTGCTGATCATGATCGCGTTGAAGGTAACGGCCCCGTCGAAACCTGTTTTTCAGCGTTGGCGCTGCTCCGGACTCAACAACATTCCGTTCACTCTACTGAGGTTCAACTCGACGTCGTGGCTGGGGCGTCTGGTAAGAAAAGTGAGACTGGAAGGCCTGCCGCAGCTGCTCAACGTGGTGCGAGGCGAGATGTCGCTAGTGGGCCCCCGGCCGAAGCGTGTGGAGTTCTCGGCGGAGCTGGCCAAGCACATTCCATACTATACGGAGCGTTTGACGGTTCGCCCGGGATTAACCGGATGGGCTCAGATCCATTTCCCGGATTCCGACGCGCTGCTGGAGCTGGAATACGACCTTTACTACACGGCCAATCTCTCTCCAGGGTTCGACCTCAGGATCATCGTCCGGTCCCTGCGGACGCCTTCACAGCCCGTGCCGATCACCTAGAACGGATCGTGAGCTATTTTCCGAGGCGGCCGAGGATATCGGTTACGTAACCCTTGGTCTCGGGAATCTCAGGAACCGTGAACGTCCGGTCCACGCGAGTCATACCCGCATTGTAAGCGCTTAGCGCTAGGGCCAGATCGCCATGATAGCGATCGAGCAGCTGCTTCAGCAGCTTCGCCCCGGCCGAAAGGCTTTCTTGCGGATCGAAGGGATCGTGCACCTCGAATTGCGCTTGCGTGGCAGGCATCAACTGCATCAGACCCTGGGCGCCTTTAGGCGACACCGCGCAGGCGTGGAACCCGGATTCCTGTCGCGCTACTTCCCGCACCAGATCCGGATCGACACTGTGCTCGCGCGCGACGTTGTCGATCATCTTGCTCAGTTCCGGCGGCGCCACCGGATCGCAGGCGAAGGCCACCGGAGGCGGCACCGTGAGGGTGGGCGGCATCGCCAGGACCGGAGACACCGGCACCTTGATAAATTTAAGCTGCTGCTCGACGGACGCACGCTGCTTTTCTATCGATGCGGCCATGGCCGTGCGGACGCGTTCCGACTGTTGGGCGTGAACGTCTTGCGACAGGAATATAACCAGCCACCACATTTCTAAGATCTATCGGCAAAACGACTGAAAATATTTAGCGAACGTTAGCGGCGCGTCCGCGTCAACCGGTAAATGTAAGCCAGCACTTCAGCCACGGCTCGATACAGATGCGCCGGGATCTCCTTGCCCACGTCCACCGACTTGTACAAAGCCTGTGCCAGCGGCGGATTTTCCACCAACGGGATGTTGTGCTCCAGGGCGCGCTGCCGGATGCGCAACGCCAGGTAGTTCTTGCCCTTGGCCACCACCATGGGGGTCGCCATAGTCTCGTGGTCGTAGCGCAGCGCGATGGCGTAGTGAGTCGGGTTCACGATCACCGCCGTCGCCGTGGCCACGTTCTGCATCATGCGGCGGCGGGCGAGGTCGCGCTGCAAACGGCGGATCTTTCCCTTGATGAGCGGACTTCCTTCGTTCTCCTTGGACTCCTGCTTGACCTCGTGCTTGCTCATCCGCAGGTCTTTGTTAAATTTGCGTTTCTGGCGGAACAGATCGATTAACCCGAACACCAGGAACACCGCGGCGGCCTTCCACAGGATGTCCTTAATGGATGTACCGACTTTGAGGAGTCCCGAATCCAGACTCATGAACGGGAGAGTGAGAAGCAGATCGGCGTTCGCCCGGGCGATAGAGACAATCGCCAGTGAGAACAGCACCAGCATGGCCGAGGCTTGCACCAGCGCCATGGGCCCCTGGAAAGCCATGTTCTTGATCTTGGCCACCGGATTGAAACGGCCAAAATCGGGCGTCAGTTTCTGGAGGCTGAAGCCTAGCTTGGTGACGAACAAGTGGACGCTCAGCGTCAAGACAACAGTGAGCCCCCCGATGACCGAGAGCGGAATGAATGCACGCTGCAGGATTGAGGAGGCGATACCGGGAAACGTGGCGACGCTCAGGTCGGCGTGAAAAGACTCGGCCAGGGAACTCCGCAGCATGGCCTTCATGGTGCTCATCCAGCCCGGGAACCAGGCAAAGGCGATCACGATGAACACGATGAACTGCGTGGCCGCCACCAGTTCGCGCGATGCGGGGAACTTGCCCTCCTCGCGGGCTTTATGCAGTCGCCGCGGTGAAGGCTTCTCTGTTTTACTGTGGGAATCGCCGGCCATGACAGGGGAATCTCAAACTCTTCTCAACTCGATATCAGCCCAGGAGAAGCTGCCGGACCAGCCGCATGATGGGAGCCGCGGCCTGCGCAAGCACCTGCGGGAAGACCAACACCAGCCACGCCAGCAATCCGAGCGACACCAGCATCTTGATGGGAAACGCCAGAGTGATCAATTGGAGCTGCGAATTGAGCCGCCCGAGCAAGGCGAGAGAAATATCCACGATCAGGAGCAGCGCCAGCAACGGCAGCACCAGGCGCAGACCGGTGCTGAACATGACCGATCCCGTCTGAACCACCTGGTTGAGCATGGAGGTATTGAGCACGATTTGCCCCGGAGGATGCGCGCGAAGACTCTGCGCGAAGGCCATCAGAATCTGGTGATCCAGACCAGAGGCGAAGAACAGCAGTCCGGCGGCCGTCTGCGCCATGGACAGCAGAACGCTCGAATCGGCGCCGGAAGTCGGATCGATGGTGGAGGCGAACGAGTAGCCGGCTTGCAAGCTG